>LNAP01000962.1_pt1 | contig 32599 bp, 26 predicted proteins | sample 602601 | NCBI WGS metagenome assembly LNAP01 (sample SAMN02440304, study PRJNA202911) | soil metagenome | biome: Subtropical and temperate rainforests or woodlands; isolation source: soil samples (1 kg each in a 20% v/v slurry with milli Q water) were... ...
GTACTTGGAGATCATCGCGCCCTCGACCGCCGCATCCAGATCGGCGTCGTCGAAGACGATGAAGGGTGCGTTGCCGCCCAGCTCCAGCGAGAGCTTCTTCAGCGTCGGCGCGCACTGCTGCATCAGCTTGATGCCCACCGCCGTCGAGCCGGTGAACGAGAGTTTGCGCACGATAGGGTTCTCACAGAGTTCGGCACCCACCTCACGGGACGTGGCGGCATCGGCGGTGATCACGCTGAACAGTCCCGCCGGAATGCCCGCACGCTCAGCCAGCGCGGCCAGCGCCAGTGCCGAGAACGGTGTCTGCGGCGCTGGCTTGAGCACCATGGCACAGCCGGCGGCCAGCGCCGGGCCGGCCTTGCGGGTGATCATGGCGCTGGGGAAATTCCACGGCGTGATCGCCGCGGTGACGCCGACCGGCTCCTTCTGCACCAGGATGCGCTTGTCGCCGGCGTGGGCAGGAATCACATCGCCGTAGAGGCGCTTGCCCTCCTCGGCGAACCACTCGAGAAAGGATGCGGCGTAGGCCACCTCGCCCCGCGCCTCGGCCAACGGCTTGCCCTGTTCGGCGGTCATGATCCGCGCCAGGTCTTCCTGATTCTCCAGCATCACCTCATACCAGCGCCGCAGGCGCGCCGCGCGCTCCTTGGCGGTCAGCGCGCGCCAGGCCTGTTGGGCTGCCTGCGCGGCTTCGATGGCGCGGCGGGTTTCGCCGCGGCCCATGTTCGGCACGGCGCCGATCAGCTCGCCGGTGGCCGGATTGAAGATTTCGGTGCGCGCGCCACTGTCGGCCTCGCACCACTCACCGTTGAGATAGGCGGTTTGGCGCAACAGATCGGGTTGCCCAAGTTGCAGATTCATGTGCGTATTCCGTCAGGCAGGTTGTTGAGTGCGCAGCTTCTCGGCGCGGCCACGCAGCCACTCCAGAGTCAGCAGAAGGGCGATGGAGAAGCCGATCAGCAGAGTCGCCGCGGCGGCGATGGTCGGGCTGAGGTTTTCCCGTATACCGCTGAACATCTGCCTTGGCAGGGTTATCTGCTCCGGGCCGGCGAGGAACAGCGTCACCACCACTTCATCGAACGAGGTGGCGAAGGCGAACAGCGCGCCGGAAATCACCCCCGGCGCGATCAGCGGCAGGGTCACGCGGAAGAACGCGGTCAGCGGTGATGCGCCGAGGCTGGCCGCAGCACGGACCAGGTTGTAGTTGAAGCCCTGCAGCGTCGCCGACACCGTGATGATCACGAACGGCACGCCGAGCACCGCGTGCACGAGGATCAGCGACAGGTAGCTGTTGCCCATGCCCAGCGGTGCGAAGAACAGATAGCTGGCCACACCGATGATCACCACCGGCACTACCATCGGCGAGATCAGTATGGTCATCAGCAGCGCCTTGCCGCGAAATTCCGCGCGGGTCAGCCCGACCGCCGCCAGGGTGCCGAGCACCACAGCGAGAAAGGTCGCGGCGGGCGCGATGAGCATGCTGTTCTTCAGCGAGCGCATCCAGTCGGCCGAGCTGAACAGCGCCTCGTACCAACGCATGGAAAAGCCCTGCAAGGGATAGACGAGGAACGAGCCGGAATTGAACGACAGCGGCACGATGACCAGCACCGGCACGATCAGAAACAGCAGCACCAGGGCGCAGAGGATGCGCAGCGCGTAGTACCAGGCCCGTTCGACGGGCGACATATAGGGGCTCAGCATGAAAGGTTCTCCTGCCCGGCATGAAGACTCTGAAAAGGCGGCCGCGCCGCGACGTGCGTCATCTCAACCCAGCCGCAGGCGGCTGGCACCGACCAGCCAGCTGTAGATGACGTACAGCAGCATGGTGGCGAGCAGCAGCAGGCCGCCCAACGCCGTGGCCATGCCCCAGTTGATGGTGGTGTTGGTGTAGAAAGCGACGAAGTAGCTGACCATCTGGTCGTTCGGGCTGCCGAGCAGCGCCGGGGTGATGTAGTAGCCAATGGAGATGATGAACACCAACAGGCAACCGGCACCGACACCGGCAAGGGTCTGCGGGAAGTACACCCGCCAGAAGCTGGCGAACGGATGACAGCCCAAGGACACCGCGGCGCGCATGTAGCTCGGCGAGATGTTCTTCATCACGCTGTAGATCGGCAGGATCATGAACGGCAGCAGGATGTGCACCATGGCGATGTAGACGCCGGTGCGGTTGAACACCAGCTGCAGCGGCTCGTCGATCAGACCCATCTTCAGCAACGCACCATTAATGAGGCCGCCGGACTGCAGCAGCACGATCCAAGCCGCCACCCGCACCAGAATCGACGTCCAGAATGGCAGCAGCACCAGGATCATCAGCAGGTTGCTCTGCCGCGCCGGCAGGTTGGCCAGGAGATACGCCAGCGGGTAGGCCAAGAGCAGGCAGATCGAGGTGATCACCAGCCCCATCCAGAAGGTGCGGGCGAAGATGTCCAGATACACCGCCTGGTCCGGCGAGACCTTGGCCAGCTCGCCCAGCTCGTCGATGCGGTGATCCAGCGCCGCCAGCAGGTAGTAGCCGGTCACCGCACTGTCGTTGCGCTGGATCACCTGCCAGAACGCCGGATCGCCCCAGCGCTCGTCGAGGGCTTCCAGTGCCTCCTGATAAGAGGCTGGTGTCTCGCGAAAGGGCATCGCCCGCGCAGTCTTGGTCAGCAGGCTGCGATAGCCCGCCAGCTCCATGTTCAACCGCTTGGACAGATCGCCCAGGCTCTGTTCACGGCGCGCCTGATACAGATCCTCGGCCAGCGCCTGATAGGCCGGATCCGCTGGCAGCCCACGACCATCCCATTCGGCCAGCGCCGCCAGCGTGCGTGGCAGCGTGTTCACCACCTCAGGGTTCTCGACGCTGCGCCAGAGCAGCGAGGCGATGGGTACCAGAAAGGTCAGCAGCACGAACAGCAGCAGCGGCAGGATCAGCGCCTGCGACTTGAGCTTGTTTACCCGTTCGGCCCGTGCCAGACGCTGTTTCAGATTGGGCTCGGCGATCTCGTTCGCCGGCAGGGATATTGCTGTGGCCATGAAGACTCCGCGATTCGTTCCGATAGCTGGGACCGGCCCCGCCAATGCGGCGGGGCGCTCAGGTCAGCGTGCTGCCCAGGCGTTGAAACGCTGTTCGAGCTGCTCGCCGTAGTCGGCCCAGAAGCTCACGTCCATCGCCACCTGGTCGGCGATGTTCTCCGGCGCGGTGGGCATCTGCGCCAGGCGCTTCTGATCCAGCAACGAAACGGCCTGGGTGTTCGCCGGGCCGTAGGCGATGTTCTCGGCATAGGCCTTCTGCTGCTGCGGCTCGACGGTGAAGGCGATGAACTTGCGTGCCTGCTCCTGGCTCTTCGCGCCCTTGGGGATAGCCCAGGAATCGAAGTCATAGATGCCGCCGCTCCAGACGATCTGCAGGTTGCTCTCGTTCTGCACGGCAGCGATGCGGCCGTTGTAGGCGCTGCTCATTACCACGTCGCCGGAGGCGAGGAACTGTGGCGGCTGCGCGCCGGCTTCCCACCACTGAATGTGCGGCTTGAGCTGATCGAGCTTTCTGAAGGCGCGGTTCTGGCCGTCCTTGGTGGCCAGCACCTTGTAGACGTCCTTGACCGGCACGCCGTCGGCCATCAGCGCGAATTCGAGTGTGTACTTGGCGCCCTTGCGCAGGCCGCGCTTGCCGGGGAATTTCTCGGTATCCCAGAAATCCGCCCAGCTGGCCGGCGCGCTTTTCAGCTTGTCGGCGTTGTAGGCCAGCACCGTCGACCAGACGAAGAAACCAACGCCGCAGGGCTGGATCGCACCTTCGACGAAATCATCCGGATTGCCGACGATGCCCGGGTCGAGTTCCTCGAACAGCCCTTCGTCGCAGCCGCGGGACAGTTCCGGTGACTCCACTTCCACCAGGTTCCACGACACGCTGTTGGTGTCGACCATTGCCTTGACCTTGGCCATTTCGCCGTTGTACTCGCCGGCGATGATGCGCCCGTGCCCCGCCGCGTCCCACGGCTCATAGAAGGCCTTGACCTGGGCCTGCTTGTTGGCGCCGCCGAAGCTCACCGCGGTGAGATTCTCGGCAGCCGCTTGCCCGGCACAGACGAGTCCGAGCGCCAGCGCGGACAGTTTCAGGTAGTTGCTCATACCAGTTCGCTCCTTGATGCAGTTGTGTGGGTTTTTCCAGGCATCGCCTCAGGCCGCCTGCAGCGGGTCGAGCGCACGAACGTGCTCGACATGCCAGCCGATCGGGACCACGTCGCCGACCCGCAGGGCGCTGTCGAACTCGGCGATCGGCTGTTTGACGAAGAAGTCGTTGACCCCGCATACCTCGAGACGGATACGAATGTGATCGCCGAGGTAGATGAACTCGGCAACGCGCCCGGTGAAGCGATTCGGGCAGTTGGCACTGGCTCCGTTGAGCAGCACCCGCTCCGGGCGGATCGACAGGCTGACCGGCGCTCCCGCCGCACCGACGTTGACGGCCAGCGCCTCGACGGTTTCGCCGCGGCCGAGCTTGACCGTGCAGCTGTCGCCACGACGGTCGAGCAGATGCGCCGGCAGGCGGTTGTTCTCGCCAAGGAAGTTGGCGACGAAGGTGTTCACCGGCTTTTCGTACAGGGTGCGCGGGTCTTCGATCTGCTGGATCTGGCCCTGATGGAACACCGCCACCCGATCGGACATGGTCAGCGCCTCGCCCTGATCGTGGGTGACGTACACCACGGTGACGCCGAGGCGTTCGTGCAGATGCTTGATCTCCATCTGCATCTGCTCGCGCAACTGCTTGTCCAGCGCGCCCAGGGGTTCGTCCATCAGCACCAGCTGCGGTTCGAACACCAGCGCCCGGGCCAGTGCCACGCGCTGTTGCTGGCCGCCGGAGAGCTGCGCCGGATAGCGGTTGCGAAAGCCCTCCAGCTGGACCATCGCCAGAGCGCGCTTGACCCGCTCCTTGATATCAGGCTTGGCCATGCCGCGGACGCTGAGCGGAAACGCCAGGTTCTCCGACACGGTCATGTGCGGAAACAGCGCGTAGTTCTGGAACACCATGCCCATGTCGCGCTTGTGCGGTGGCACGTTGTTGATCGCCCGGCCATCGAGGAGGATTTCTCCCGCCGTGGGCGTTTCGAAGCCAGCCAGCATCATCAAACTGGTGGTTTTGCCCGAGCCGGACGGCCCGAGCAGGGTGAGGAATTCGCCGCGGCGGATGTCCAGATTCAGATCCCTGACGATCAGCGACTCACCGTCATAGCTCTTCTGGATGCCGCGAAAGCTCACCAGGATATCGTTCGCCGTTGACTCGACCATGCTGCTGCACCTGCGTAACCGTTGAATCGTGGCCACAGCGTAGAAGCGCAGCGGCGGCGGAAAAATCGGTGCAGCGGAGCGATTGGCCTAGGCGTGAGGGAGAGTCGCGTGTAGGGAACGCCCTACACGGCGGGTCGGTGGCTGGCGCTCAGACCAGCTTGTGTTCCATGGCGTAGCGCACCAGATCGGCCACGGAATGCGCGGCCAGCTTCTGCATCAGGCGGGCCTTGTGGGTGCTGATGGTCTTGCTGCTCAGGGCCAGCTTGCCGGCGATGTCGTTTACCGAATCGCCCTGCACCAGGCGTTCGAACACCGAGTACTCGCGCTCGGAAAGCAATGCATGGGGGGGCCGCGAATCGGTCAGACCGACCTCGAAGACCATGCGGTCGGCCAGTGCCGGATCGATGTAGCGCCCGCCACCGGCCACCTTGCGCAAGGCAGTCAGCAGCAGCGCCGGCTCGCTGTCCTTGGTCGCGTAGCCGGCGGCACCTATCTTCAGTGCCCGCGCCGCCATCTGCGCTTCGTCGTGCATCGACAGCACCAGTACCGCCGGCGGCTGGTTCAGCGCGCGAATCCGTGGAATCGCCTCAAGGCCGTTGACACCGGGCATGGAGATGTCCAGCAGGACCACATCGCAACTGATCTGGCGCAACTGGTCGAGCAACTGCTGGCCATTGGCAGCCTCGCCGACCACCTGCATGTCACGCGCCATGCCGATCAGCTGCTTGATGCCCTCGCGGACGATGGTGTGATCTTCGGCGACCATGACCCTGATCATGTCGGCAATGCTCCAGTGCTTGCGGCTGATGGAAGCGGCACCGGGTCCAGTGGAACCCGCGCCGTGATGGTGGTGCCCTCGCCGGGCTGGCTGTCGATTATCAGTTGCCCGCCGAGCATCTGCACCCGCTCGCGCATACCGACCAGGCCGAACGAACTGCCGGCGCCGCGCGCGGCCACAGGAAAACCGCAACCATCGTCGCTGACGCGCAGACAGAGCATGTTGCCTTCGAGCAGTAACTGCACGCTGACCGTCTGCGCCTGGGCGTGACGCATCACGTTGGTCAGCGACTCCTGAAGAATGCGGAACAGGCCGATGGCTTTCGCGTTACCCAGCAACGGCGGGCATTCCGGTACTTCGACCAGACAAGCCACGCCGCTGCGCTCCTCGAAGCGCCGCGCCTGCCATTCCACGGCCGAGGCGATGCCGGCATCGAGAATCGGCGGGCGCAGCGCGGTAGCGACATCACGCACCCGCTGGAACAGCTGGGCGATCAGCCGCTTCATGCTTTCCAGCCGCTGCGCCAGGGCCGGGTCGAGGTCGGCGAAGCCCAGCTCGCACATCGAGGTTTCCAGCTTGAGTACGGTCAGCACCTGGCCCAGCTCGTCGTGCACTTCGCGGGCGATATGCGCCTTCTCTTCCTCGCGTACGGTCTCCAGGTGCGCGGCCAGCTCGCGCAACTGCACACGCGAGGCATCCAGCTCCAGCTCGATGCGCTTGTTGTCGGTGATATCCCAGACGATGCCGTCCCATACCTGACGGCCATCCGGCTGGCCGCGCACGGAGGCGCGGATATCCGCCCAACGCACTTCGCCGTCGCGATTGAGAATGCGCCCCTGCCAGCGCCAGTCCTGGCTTTTCTCCAATGCCAGCTGCTGGCTGGCCCAGTAGCCTGCCTCGTCATCGGCGTGCACCAGGCTGCGGATGCCAAGTCCCGGCTGCAGCAAGCGCTCGGCGGAATAGCCCACCAAGCGCTGACTGGCTTCGCTGATATAGGCCACTCGCACCGGTTCCTGCGGCCCGTCCCGCTCTAGGCGGAACACCAGCCCGGGCACGTTGCCGGCCATGGCCTTGAGCCGCGCCTCGCTCTCCTGCAGTTGGGCGCTGGCGCGGCGCCGCTCGGTGATATCGGCAAGAAATACCACTAGGTATTCGCGGCTGCCGAAACGCAGAAAGCTGTAGGTGACCGCCGCCGGAAAGCGCTGGCCGTCGGCGCGCAGCCATTCGCATTCATGTACCTGGCGATCATCCTCGCCCGTGCGGGCAGCGCGCCAGCGCGCCAGCCAGGCATCCATGCCCAGCGCCGGGTCGAAGGTTTCCAACGGCTTATCGAGCAATCCGCCGGAGGCATGCCCGAGCAACATCTCGGCGGCCTGGTTGGCGTAGCGCACGCGACTGTCCCAGTTGAGCCAGAGGATGCCGACGGTGCTGTGATCCAGACAAAACTGCGTCAAACGCTGCGCTTCTTCGGCCGCCTCGCGCAGCTCGATGTCACGGCGGGCGGTCTTCAGCCGGCTTTCCAGCACTCCATGCTGGCGCCGCTGCCAGGCGAGCATCAGCAGGCAGGCCAGTAGCAGAACGCCGAGCAGCAAGCTGAGACTGCGCCAGTAGCTGATCTCGCGGCCCAGATCAATGCTGCGGGTCTTGAGCCATTGCTCCTGCAGCTGACTGAATTCCCGCGCCGGAAACTGCCGCAGCGCCGTATCGAGCACCGCGGCAAGTTCGGGGCTGCCACGCCGCGAAGCGATACGCAGTAGCTGCGGGTTGCCCAGATCGCCGACCACCGCCAGCGAGTCGTACTCCACCTGCTGCGACAGCCGCGCGAACACCGGTTCGTCGATCACGGCATAGCTGGCCTTCGCCTCCAGCACCTGACGCAGCGCATCGGCCTGGCTGGTCGCGGTCAGCACGGTGATGTTGGGATAGTTGCTGGCAAGGAATTCGGTGATCGGCCCCGGCCCGACGGCGGAGACCAATTCGCTCGGGTGCAGATATTCGAGATCGATGGCGCGCGGACCGCCACGGTCTCCAACCAGCAAGCGCGGAATGCGCAGGAAGGGATCGCTGTAATGCCACAGACGTAGGCCGGCCGGCGACTGACGCAGGCCCGGCACCACATCGATGAGGCCTTCGCGGGCGGCCTTCTCCAGCGCAGCCTCGTCACTGAAGCGGCGCCATTGCAGGCGCACCCCGAGGTCGTCCGCGAGATGCTCCATCAGCTGCACATGAAAGCCTGACAGGCGCCGCTGGCGCTGGTCATACTCGGCGTAGGGCGCGCCCATCACCACCCCGACGCGCCACTCCGGATGCTGCTCCAGCCAGGCGCGGCTATCGTCGTCAAGCGACACGGCACCAGCCGTGAAAGGCAGCGCCAGGCCAAGGAGAAGAAGGAAACGCGGGTATAAGGCGAGCATATATTCACGCAATTGATGGGCGTGCCGACACGCTGTTGTAATGCATAACCCCTGCCGGCGCCAGCGTGGTACCGGCATCCATAGCGGAGACAATCCATGCGTCGTTTGTCTGCTTTCGTGCTTTTGTTCGGCGTCGCGCTTGGCGGCAGCGTGCCGTACATTGCAGCGGCGCAGGAACCGGAGGCGCCTCAGGAAGCACCGGCGGAGGAGCCAGCAGCAACGCCACGACCATCGCCACAAACTCGTAGCGAGGCGCTGGCCGCAGGGCTGCAACGACAGCTCGAGGCCGCCGCCCAGCTGCAGCTCGGCGACGAGGACAAATTCCTCGCGCTCTGGCACCCGGCCAATACTGCGACGGCCCGCGGCGTGCTCGTCATTATGCCGAGCGAAGGCGAAACCGCCGATTGGCCACGCGCAATCGGCCCGCTCCGGCGCGGCCTTCCCGAACATGGCTGGCATACCCTCAGCCTGACACCCGCTGATCCGGCGCTTAGCCCTGGCCCGCGCCCGCCAGCGCCAGAAGCCCCGGCTGCGGAAGAAAAGTCCGAAACAGAAGAAAACGCTGAGCCTGACGCCACCGATACCCAGCCGGCCGCGGCGCAAACCACTTCGGCGGGCTACCTGCCTGAGCAGACGGCAGCCACGGACAACGACGAATCTACGCCGCCACAAGCCGAGCAGGACACGCCGCCACCAACTCATGCCGAGCGCATGCTGGCGCGCCTGGACGCTGCCATCGAGCATGCGCGCTCACTGCAGGCGTCGACGATTGTTCTGATCGGCCATGGCACCGGCGCCTACTGGGCGAGCCAGTACCTGGCACAGCTTCAGCCAAAGGATGTCGGGCAACTGGTGGTGATCGATCCACGCGCACCGTTGCAGGCGGAACAGCCGCTGGAGAGCCATCTCGCAACGCTACCCGCCGCCATCGGCGACTTCTATACGGGCACCGGAGCAGCCGCAAATCAGCAGGCACTGCAACGGCGCAATGCAGCGCGCCGTGCCGGGCACCCGGACTACCGTCTGGTCGCACTGCCAGATCTGACCGGTGACCGCAATACCGAACAGGAACAACTGGTGCGTCGCGTGCGGGGCTGGCTGGAGCGCAAGCCCCCACAGTGACGCCCGATCAGCGAAAGCCGCGGCGCTCGCGAATCAATGCGTAGGCACTGTGCAGCTCGCGGGTGCGCTCGGTGGCGTCGCGCACCTGGGCGGCATTCGCACCAGCCCCCGCCTGCTTGTCCGGATGGTGCTTGCTCAGCAGGCGCCGATAAGCGCGCTTGATCAGCTGCGGGTCGCTATCCGGACGCACACCCAGCAGTTGCATGGCCTGCTCGTAAGCACCACCCCGACCGGCCGGCGCCTCCTTGCGTCGGGTCGCGCCCGGATCGAGCGCCGCCACCTCGGCGGCATCCCAACCCAGCCACTTGCCCCAGAGCAGCACCAGCTCGTGCTCGCGTGCGCCCATGCTTCCCTGCGCACGTGCCATGCGCCAGCAGGCCTGGATCAGGCGGCGGCTTTCCTCGCGCTGGCTGCGCAGCCGTTGCAGGGTATCGCGCAGGCCGTCACCGCTCGACTTGCCGCGGTTGAAGGCGGCGATGGCCTGCTGCTGCGCGGCGGCATCGAGCCCCTGCCGGCGCATCTCGTCACGTGCGGCCTGGATATGCGCCGGGCTCACGCGACCGCCACTCTTGGCCAGACGCCCCAACAGGAAGAACAGCAAATCCCGGCCTTGCAGCACCGGCTTGCCGGCCAGGCGCGCACGCAGGCTGGCCCAGGAATCGAGCCCCAGACGACGATCGAGCACCTGACCCAGCAGACCGCCGAGCAAAGCCCCCGGAATGCTGGCCAGCAACCAGCCGATCAGCAGCCCCAACAGCGTGATGGGCCAGAACATGTCAGCGTCGCGCCTCCAGTAGTTGCTCGACTTCCGCCAGACGCTCATGGGTGCCTACGTCCACCCAGAGCCCGGCATGGCACTCGCCACTCACCTGTCCATCAGCCATGGCACGTCGCAGCAACGGCGCCAGTTTGAAGGCTCCCGGCTGGCAGCCTTCGAACAGCGTCGGATGCAAAACGGAGATGCCGCTGTAGGTCAGCGCGTCGCCACTGACCTCGGGTTCCGTGACGGCCGATTCGCCCAGGCTGAAATCACCCAGGGGGTGGTGCGGCGGATTGTTCACCAGCACCAGATGCGCGAGCCCGTGAAGCGGCCGTCTCAGCCGGGCGAAATCGTAGTCGGTCCAGATATCGCCGTTGACTACCAGGAACGGCTCATCGCCGAGCAGCCCCAACGCCCGGTGAATCCCGCCGCCGGTTTCCAGGGGTTCACTCTCGGCCGAATAGCGGATGGTCACGCCGAAACGGCTGCCGTCGTCCAGATAGTCTTCGATCTGCTGGCCGAGCCAGGCGTGGTTGATCACCAGTTCCTCGAAACCCGCGGCGGCCAGCGCACGAACGTGGTACTCGATCAGCGGCACGCCGGCGGCGCGAACCAAGGGTTTGGGCGTGTGCAGCGTCAGCGGACGCAGCCGCTCGCCCTTGCCGGCGGCCAGAATCATCGCCTTCATGCGTGCGGCGCCTGCGGCAGCTCTGCCAGCAGCTGTTGCAGCTCGGCCAGCTCCGGTCTGCGCGCCAGCACGGCCTCGATATAGGCAAAGAAGCGCGGCACGTCAGCGAGGTAACGCGGCTTGCCGTCGCGATGGCAGATGCGCGCGAAAATGCCGATCACCTTTAGGTGGCGCTGCAGTCCCATCAGGTCACTGGCACGCAGGAACTCGTCGAGCGATTCGGGCAGCGTCACACCAGCAGCGCGCGCCTTGTGCCAGTAGCCTTCGAGCCAGGCCCGCACCTGCGCTTCGGGCCAGCTGAGAAAGGCGTCCTTGAACAGCGAGGTGATGTCGTAGCTGACCGGGCCGAGCACCGCGTCCTGAAAATCCAGTACACCAGGGTTGGGCTCGCTGATCATCAGATTGCGCGGCATGTAGTCGCGATGCACCAGCACCCGTGGCTGCGCCAGCGCCGAGTCGATCAGTTGCCGACAGATACGCTCCCACGCAGCCTGCTGCGCTTCACTGAAGCTGTGGCCAAGGTGGCGCTGCACATACCACTCGGGGAACAGCTGCAGTTCACGGCGCAGCAGCGCCTCGTCGTATGCCGGCATCGGCTGCGCCACCGGATGCAGCTGGAACTTGAGCAAGGCTTCCACGGCATCCTCGAACAGCTGCTCGGCATTGCTCTGATCGATGACATCCAGATAGGTCTGGCGGCCCAGATCGGTCAGCAGCAGGAAGCCGCGCTCAAGATCGGAGGCCAGTATCTGCGGCACATGGACGCCGGCTTGATCCAGCATCTGCGCGACCTTGACGAAGGGTCGGCAGTCTTCCTGGGGCGGCGGTGCGTCCATCACGATCAGGCTGCGCTCGCCACCCTGCCAGCGGAAGTAACGGCGGAAGCTGGCATCGCTGCTGGCCGCAGTGAGCTGCGCCGCCGGCACTTCGCCCCAGCCGCAACGGGCGAAGATTTCGGGTAATTGCTGTTCCAGCCAGGCGCTAAGGTCCAGCAGACGTTGATCTTGATGCGGCATCCAGGGGGTCTCCACGGCGCTAGCCGATAGGCGGGTCATGCTTTATTATCCTGCATCTTTCTCAGCCCATCGAGAGGCGTGCGGCCCAGCCGGCCGATGGCTCGCCGCAAGCACGGACCAAAAAACAAGATGGCAGTCAAATACCCCGCGTTTCGTAAAAAATTCCCTCTACTGGTTACTGGCGGTCTGCTTGCATTGCAACCGGTAGCTGTACCTTTTGTCTTCGCAGCCGAACAGTTCGCTTGCCAGCCCGACGCCTCCGGCGGCTGGAATTGCGCGTCCAATGAAGCCAGTCAGACCCTGCCACCGCGCCCAGTACACAGCGGCAGCACCGTGAGCACATCGAGCACCGCCAAGTCGACGAGCAGCAAGGCGCAAGCGCCAACGGCGACGACCAAGCTGGTCACCGAAAGCAAGGGCCGCGCCCTCGCCTCTCGCAGCGCCGATTACAGCCATCTCGACTGGGTTCCGCGCGAGCAGCTGACCCCGGCTCAGCTCGCCGAAACCGGTCCTTACTGCGCCGGTACCTATGTCGAGCCCGACCGTCCCGGCAAGTTCGACACCACCCCGATGAGCGAAGCGCCGACCTATGTGTCGGCCAAAGCCACCCGCTACGAGCAGGAACAGGAAGTCGCCACCCTCGCCGGTGACGTGCTACTGCGTCAGGGCAGCATTCAGGTCGAGGCGGACGAAGCCAGCCTGCACCAGCTGGAAAATCGCGGCGAGCTGACCGGCAATGTGCGCTTCCGCGACCGCGATGCATTGCTGGTCGGCGACCGCGCCGAGATCTTCCTCGACAGCGGCGAAGCCAAGGTGGAAAACGCCGAGTACGTCGTGCATTCCGGCAAGGTGCGTGGCAGCGCGCAATACGCCAAGCGTGAAGAAACCGCGATCATTCGCCTCAAGGACGGTACCTACACCAGCTGCGAGCCCGGCGAAAACAGCTGGCACCTGCAAGGCAACAACGTCACGTTGAACCCGGCCACGGGCTTTGGCTCGGCCACCAACGTCACGCTGCGGGTCAAGGATGTCCCGGTGTTCTACACCCCCTACATCCATTTCCCCATCGATGACCGGCGCCAATCGGGCTTCCTCATGCCGACCATCAGCACGTCCAGCGATACCGGCCTCGCGCTGTTGACGCCTTACTACTTCAACCTGGCACCGAACTTCGACGCGACGCTGTATCCGCACCTGATGACCGACCGCGGTCTGCTGATGGAAGGCGAGTTCCGCTACCTGACCCGCAGCAGCGAGGGCCAGTTCGGCGCGGCCTACCTGGACGACAGCAACGATGATCGTCATCTGCAGTCCGAGTATGAAGACCAGCGTTGGATGTACAGCTGGCAGAACCGTACGGGGCTCGACTCGCGCCTGCTGGCCGAGGTCGACTATACCGATATCAGCGACCCCTATTACTTCCAGGACCTGGATACCCAGCTGGGCATCAGCCAGCCAGAGTTCCTCGATCAACGCGGTACGCTCTCATGGCGCGGCGACACCTACACGGCCCGTCTCAATGTGCATGCCTACGAGGCCACCAGCGTAATCGACACGACGCCTTATGAGCGCCTGCCGCAGCTGACCCTCGACGGCGCATTGCCCTTCCAGCCGGGCGGCCTACGTTTCAACTACAACACCGAGTTCGTGAGCTTCCAGCGCGACCTGCGCAGTGGAGACTTTATTAATGAAGACGGCACCCCACAGCCTTGGTATGACGAGAATGTCAGCGGCCTGAATCGTGCCGAAGGCGAGCGCATACATCTGGAGCCGGGTGTCACCCTGCCGTTGAATTGGAGTTGGGGCTTCCTGCAGCCCTCGGTCAAGTACGCGTATACGCAGTACGATCTAGATCTGGATAACCGCGGCCTCGCGACCCTTGGGCGGGAGTTCGAGGACTCCCCTGACCGCAGCGTGCCGATTTTTAGCGTCGACTCGGGCCTGTATTTCGATCGGGACACGCAAGTATTCGACAATGCCTACCGGCAGACTCTCGAGCCACGCTTGTTCTACCTCTACGTGCCGGAAGAGGACCAAGACGAGATCCCAGTCTTTGACACCAGCGAAAGCAGCTTCAGCTACTCCTCGCTATGGCGCGAGAATCGCTTCAGCGGCAAGGACCGTATCGGTGATGCCAACCAGGTATCGCTTGGTGTATCCAGTCGCTGGATCGAGCCTAACGGCTTCGAGCGCCAGCGGGTCAGCATTGGTCAGACCTATTACTTCAAGGACCGCAAGGTCCAGATGCCGGGCGTCAACTATCGCGAACGAGATACTGAACAGTCTTCGGTCTCGCCCTATGCGCTCGAGTACATGTATCGCTACAACCGTGATTGGCACTTCACCTCGACATTCAACTGGGACCCAGACAGTCACAGCACGCGCTCTGGCAGCGCCATGTGGCATTACCAGCCGGCGGACAATCCTCGTAAGATCGTCAACGTTGGATACCGCTATCGCAACGACACCATGCGCTATGACCAAGCCAGCGGCAGGTGGACTTATGGCAGTGATTTCGGCGAGCCGGGACAGGCAAACTACATCAAGGACTACTACAAGATCGACCAGCATGACTTCTCTTTCATCTGGCCGGTCGCTCCGCAGTGGAGTGTCATCGGACGCTGGCAGCACGATTACGGCCGTAGCCGTACCCTGGAAGCCTTCGGCGGCTTCGAGTACGACAGCTGCTGCTGGAAACTGCGAGTTATTAACCGCTACTGGATCGATTATGACGAAACCGATCTTAATCCGGATGTAAACGATGAACCGGATACCGGGATTTTCTTGCAAGTCGTATTTAAAGGACTAGGCAACGTAATTGGCGGTGCAACTGACGCACTCCTCGACGAAAGCATACAAGGCTACCGTGAACGTGAAGATCAAGCTTTCTGAAGTACTGCGCCCGCTCGCGCTCGGCGCTCTGCTGCTGAGCGGCGCGAGCCTCGCGCCTGCAGCCCTCGCCCAGGTTCAACCCCTCGACCGCGTGGTGGCTATCGTCGATAACGACGTCATCATGCAAAGCCAGCTCGAACAGCGTGTTCGCGAAGTTCAGCAGACCATCGACAAGCGCGGCGCCGATGTGCCGCCCATGGACGTCCTGCAACAGCAGGTGCTGGAGCGCCTGATCACCGAGAACCTGCAGCTGCAGATCGGTGAACGCTCCGGCATCCGCATTTTCGATGAAGAACTCAATCAGGCCATGGGCACCATTGCCCAGCGCAACAACATGTCGCCGGAGCAGTTTCGTGAAGCTCTGGTGCGCGACGGCCTGAGCCTGGAAACGGCCCGCGAGCAGATCCGTCGCGAGATGGTCATCAGCCGCGTGCGCCAGCGTCGCGTGGCGGAACGCATTCAGGTGTCCAACCAGGAAGTGCAGAACTTCCTGGCCTCCGACCTCGGCAAACTGCAGTTGTCCGAGGAATACCACCTGGCCAATATCCTCATCCCGGTACCAGAAGCTGCGGATTCCGCGACCATCCAGGCCGCCGAACGCACCGCCATGGATACCTACCAGCAGCTTCAGCAAGGTGCAGACTTCGCTCGCCTGGCCGTCGCGCGCTCCGGTAGCGAGAACGCGCTGGAAGGCGGCGACATGGGCTGGCGCAAAGCGGCTCAGCTGCCACCGCCCTTCGATACCGCCGTGCGCGAGCTGTCGGTTGGCGAGGTCACCGAACCGGTCCGCACGCCGCCAGGCTTCATCATGGTAAAGCTGCTGGAGAAGCGCGGAGGCGAAACACAGGTGCGCGACGAAGTGCATGTCCGCCACATCCTGATCAAGCCCAGCGCAATCCGTAGCGAAGAAGAGGCCCGCCTGCTGGTGCAACGCCTGCGTGATCGCATCAGCGCTGGCGAAGACTTCGCCGAGCTGGCCAAGAGCTTTTCCGAAGACCCTGGTTCGGCGCTCAACGGCGGCGACCTGAACTGGATCGACCCGGCCTCTCTGGTGCCTGAGTTCCGCGAAGTCATGGCCAATACGGCAAGCGGCGAACTGTCCCCGGTGTTCAAGTCGCCCTACGGCTGGCACGTCCTCGAGGTGCTCGGCCGCCGCGCGACCGATGCCAGTGAGCAGTTCCGCGAGCAGCAGGCGCTGAGCCTGCTGCGCAACCGCAAGTACGACGAAGAGCTGCAGGCGTGGTTACGCCAGATCCGCGACGAAGCCTACGTCGAGATCAAGCTCTAAGCTTCACGCTGTACCTACAAGCAACAGGAATGCGGGGTGATGGCCGAAGGGTCGCCACCCCGTTTTCATTTCAGGCGGTTGAACGCCACACGCCATGCAGAGAGAAGCCTGATGACCGCTCCCCGCCCCTTCGTTCTCACCCCCGGCGAACCGGCCGGCATCGGCCCGGACTTGTGCCTGCTGCTGGCGCGCGAGGCCCAGCCTCAGATCCTGATAGCCATCGCCAGTTGTTCGCTGCTGGCAGAGCGCGCCTCGCAACTAGGGCTGACGATTGAGCTGCGGGAAGTCGGGCCACATGGCTGGCCAAGCCAACCGGCGCCGGCCAACTGTCTGTATGTCTGGGATACTCCCTTGGATGCACCGGTGATCGCGGGCCAGCTCGACGCGCGCAACGGCCACTACGTACTGGAAACGCTGACCCGAGCTGGAAACGGGTGTCTCGACGGCAGCTTCGCCGGCATGATCACCGCGCCGGTGCACAAGGGTGTGATCAATGAGGCCGGCATCCCCTTTTCAGGCCATACCGAGTTTCTCGCCGAGCTGACCCGCACCGAGCAGGTGGTCATGATGCTGGCCACGCACGGATTGCGTGTCGCGCTGGTCACCACCCACCTGCCGCTCAAGGATGTCGCAGCGGCGATTACCGCGGAGCGCCTGGAGCGGGTTACGCGAATCCTGCACCACGATCTGGTCAGCAAGTTCGGCATTACCCAACCTCGTATTCTTGTCTGCGGCCTGAACCCGCATGCGGGTGAGGGCGGCCACCTGGGCCGCGAAGATATCGAGATCATCGAGCCGGTGCTGACCAGGCTGCGTGACGAGGGGCTTGATCTGATCGGCCCGCTGCCAGCCGATACGCTGTTCACCCCCAAAAATCTCGAGTTCTGCGACGCAGTGCTGGCGATGTACCACGACCAGGGCCTGCCGGTACTCAAGTACAAGGGTTTTGGTGCCGCGGTCAACGTGACCCTGGGCCTGCCGATCGTTCGCACGTCGGTAGATCATGGCACCGCGCTGGATCTGGCCGGCAGCGGCAAGATCGAGACTGGCAGCCTGCGGGTCGCACTGGAAACGGCCTACCAGATGGTCGGCAGCCAGAGCTAGCACGCACTCCACGCGGCCCGAACGATCTTCTTGCCGCCCTCGCCTGCTAAAATACGCGCCTTATTCGTTTTCAGCTTTGAGCTTCAGGCTTCAAGCTGCGCCCTGGAGCCCCGATGTCCGATTATCAGCACCGCGCACGCAAGCGCTTTGGCCAGAACTTCCTGCACGACGCTGGCGTCATTCACCGCATCCTGCGGGCGATTCATGCCAAACCGGGTGAGCGACTGGTGGAGATCGGCCCAGGCCAGGGTGCATTGACCGAAGGACTGCTCGACAGCGGCGCGCATCTGGATGTCGTCGAGCTCGACCTCGACCTGATCCCCATCCTGCAGGGCAAATTCGCCGGGCGCGAGAACTTCAATCTGCACCAGGGCGACGCGCTGAAGTTCGACTTCGGTCGCCTCAGCGCAGAGCCGAACAGCCTGCGCATCGTCGGCAACCTGCCCTACAACATCTCCACCCCGCTGATCTTTCACCTGCTCGACCACGCGCACCTGATCCGCGACATGCATTTCATGCTGCAGAAGGAAGTGGTCGAACGCCTGGCCGCGCTGCCGGGCGGCGGCGACTGGGGCCGACTGTCGATCATGGTGCAGTATCACTGCCGGGTAGAGCACCTGTTCAACGTCGGGCCGGGCGCGTTCAACCCGGCGCCAAAGGTCGATTCGGCGATCGTTCGCCTGGTGCCACATGAGACGCTGCCGCATCCAGCGCGCGATCACCATCAACTGGAGCGCGTAGTGCGCGAGGCGTTCAACCAACGGCGCAAGACCTTGCGCAACACCCTCAAGGGGCTGCTGGACGCCGACGCCATCGCAGCGGCGGATGTGGATGGCAGCCTGCGTCCCGAACAACTGGATCTGGCGGCCTTCGTTCGCCTTTCCGACCAACTGACAGAACGCAGCTGAGGCTTCGGTCTCTACCCTGCCTTCAACAGCGAGCAGACTCATGTCCGACGATAACCGCTACCGCATCGACGTCAGCGTCACGCCTCGCTATCTGGCCGCGCAATCGGAGCCGGAACAAAACCGCTATGCCTTTGCCTACACCGTAACCATCGAAAACAATGGCGAGGTGGCGGCGCAGCTGCTGTCGCGACACTGGATCATCACCGATGGCGACGGCCAGGTGCAGGAAGTGCGCGGTGCCGGCGTCATTGGCGAGCAGCCGCTGATCGCACCAGGCGAACACCACGTCTACACCAGCGGAACGCTGCTGGCCACCTGTGTCGGCAGCATGCAAGGCAGCTATGAGATGTTGGCCGAGGATGGTCACAGTTTCGATGCGCTCATTGCGCCGTTCCGCCTGGCCGTACCCGGAGCATTGCATTGACGACCTATGCCGTCGGCGACCTGCAAGGTTGCCTCGAACCGCTGACCTGTTTGTTGGAGCGCGTCGACTTCAGCCCTTCGCGAGACTGCCTGTGGCTGGCCGGCGACCTGGTCAACCGCGGCCCGCAATCGCTCGAGGCACTGCGCTTCGTACGCGATCTCGGGTCGTCCGCAATCACCGTCCTCGGCAATCACGACCTGCACCTGCTGGCTGTGGCTCACAACATAGAGCGCATGCGCAAGTCCGACACGCTGCAAGCAATTCTGGCCGCGCCGGATCGGACCGACCTGATCGACTGGCTGCGCCAGCAGAAGCTCATTCATTACGAAGCTGCGCGTCACACCGCGATGGTGCATGCCGGCATTCCGCCGCAGTGGTCGCTGGAAAAGGCACTCAAGCGCGCCTTAGAAGTCGAGCAGGCACTGCAGGACGACGCACTGCTGATGCCGTTCCTCGACGGCATGTACGGTAATCAACCGGCGAAATGGAACAAGGAGCTGCACGGGGTGCCGCGGCTGCGCCTGATCACCAACTACTTCACCCGCATGCGTTTCTGCAAGGCCGACGGCACGCTCGATCTGGAAGCGAAGGAAGGCGCCGACAGCGCCCCCGCCGGCTACTCGCCTTGGTTTAGCCACGCCAATCGCAAGACCCGCAACGTCAAACTGATCTTTGGTCACTGGGCTGCGCTGGAGGGTCAATGCGACGAGCCGAACGTCTTCGCGCTGGACACTGGCTGCGTCTGGGGCAACGCCATGACCTTGATGAACCTCGACAGCGGCGAAATGCACCGTTGCGAATGTGAACACGGGAAACCCGCATGACCGACTTCAAACGCATCCCACCGGAACAGGCGCAGACCATGCGCAGCAGCGGCGCCGTAATCGTGGACATCCGCGATCCGCACAGCTATGCCAACGGCCACATCAGCGGCTCGCTGCATCTGGACAACCACTCGCTGCCGGATTTCATTGCCGCCGCCGATCTCGACCAGCCGCTGATCGTCACCTGCTATCACGGCCACTCCAGCCAGAGCGCAGCGGCCTATCTGGTCAATCAGGGCTTTTCGGACGTCTACAGCCTCGACGGCGGCTTCGAACTCTGGCGCCACACCTATCCGGCCGATGTCGAGCGCGGCGAAGAACAAGCGTAAAAATTTATTTCCCCCCGATAGCCCGCCATCCGCGGGCTAGGCGCTATCAACAGCCGAACGGCAGCGCCTAAATCCCCTCCTCGCCCTTGATCTTGCCGAATCCGAACTATCCTTGAGTTCAGGCCATCCAAATAAACGAAGCCGGGAAACGGCTGACGGATTTCAGGGTTTCGACCATTAGGTGTTCGGGGGAACTCCACTGGCCGCCACTTCGGCCGGGCCCAGAGTGCCTGATGACGCGCCTATTCGTGCATCGATCGAGGTGAAGTCATGAGCATTTTCAGCCACTTCCAACAACGTTTCGAAGCGACCCGCCAGGAGGAGTATTCCCTCCAGGAATATCTCGATCTGTGCAAGGCGGACCCAGGTACCTATGCCAGCGCCGCCGAGCGCCTGCTGATGGCGATCGGCGAGCCCGAACTGGTCGACACATCGGTCGACTCGCGACTGTCGCGCATCTTCTCCAACAAGGTGATCCGCCGTTATCCGGCATTCGAGGATTTCCATGGCATGGAGGAGTGCATCGACCAGATCGTTTCCTACTTCCGTCACGCCGCGCAGGGGCTGGAAGAGAAGAAGCAGATCCTCTATCTCCTCGGTCCGGTGGGCGGGGGTAAATCGTCGCTTGCCGAGAAGCTCAAGCAGCTGATGGAGCATGTGCCCTTCTACGCAATCAAGGACTCGCCAGTGTTCGAGTCGCCATTGGGGCTGTTCAACCCAATCGAAGATGCGCAGATCCTCGAGGAGGACTACGGCATCCCACGGCGCTACCTGAACTCGATCATGTCGCCCTGGGCCACCAAGCGCCTGCAGGAGTTCGGCGGCGACATCTCCAAATTCCGTGTGGTCAAGCTGTACCCGTCGATCCTCAACCAGATCGCGGTTGCCAAGACCGAACCGGGCGACGAGAACAACCAGGACATCTCCTCGCTGGTGGGCAAGGTCGATATCCGCAAACTGGAGGAGTTTCCACAGAACGATGCGGACGCCTACAGCTATTCGGGTGCGTTGTGCCGGGCCAACCAGGGTCTGATGGAATTCGTCGAGATGTTCAAGGCGCCGATCAAGGTGCTGCACCCGCTGCTGACCGCCACCCAGGAAGGCAACTACAACAGCACCGAAGGCCTCGGCGCGATTCCTTACAGCGGCATCCTGCTGGCCCACTCCAACGAGTCGGAATGGCACAGCTTCCGCAACAACAAGAACAACGAAGCCTTCATCGACCGTATCTACATCGTCAAGGTGCCCTACTGCCTGCGGGTCAGTGACGAGATCAAGATCTACGACAAGCTGCTGACCAACAGCTCGCTGGCCCATGCTCATTGCGCGCCGGACACCCTGAAGATGCTCGCGCAGTTCTCCGTGCTGTCCCGCCTGAAGGAGCCGGAGAATTCCAACATCTACTCGAAGATGCGCGTGTATGACGGCGAAAATCTCAAAGACACCGACCCGAAAGCCAAGTCGATTCAGGAATACCGCGACACCGCTGGCGTCGACGAAGGCATGAACGGTCTCTCCACTCGTTTCGCCTTCAAGATCCTCTCCAAGGTCTTCAACTTCGACCCGCACGAGATCGCGGCGAACCCGGTGCACCTGCTCTACGTGCTGGAGCAGCAGATCGAGCAGGAACAGTTCCCGGCCGAGATGCGCGAGCGCTACCTGCGCTTTATCAAGGAGTACCTGGCGCCGCGCTACATCGAGTTCATCGGCAAGGAGATCCAGACTGCCTACCTCGAGTCCTACAGCGAGTATGGGCAGAACATCTTCGACCGCTACGTGCTGTATGCGGATTTCTGGATTCAGGATCAGGAATACCGCGATCCGGAAACCGGCGAGATCCTCAATCGCGTGGCGCTCAACGAGGAGCTGGAGAAGATCGAGAAGCCGGCCGGCATCAGCAATCCGAAGGACTTCCGCAACGAGATCGTCAACTTCGTGCTGCGCGCGCGGGCCAACAACAACGGCAAGAATCCGTCGTGGCTGTCCTACGAGAAGCTGCGCGTGGTGATCGAGAAGAAGATGTTCTCCAACACCGAGGACCTGCTGCCAGTCATCAGCTTCAACGCCAAGGCGAGCAAGGAAGACCAGAAGAAGCACAACGATTTCGTCGTGCGCATGGTCGAGCGTGGCTACACCGAGAAGCAGGTTCGCCTGCTGTCCGAATGGTATCTGCGGGTGCGTAAATCGCAGTAAGTGGCTGGAAGCCTGAAGCTGGAAGCATCGCGGCGCGCTTCCAGCTTCAGGCCTATGGTTTCAGCCAAGCCCGGAGGGCCTATGAGCTACGTGATCGATCGTCGCCTGAATGGCAAGAACAAGAGCACGGTGAACCGCCAGCGTTTCCTGCAGCGGTACCGTGGGCATATCAAGAAGGCGGTGGAGGAAGCCGTCGGCCGGCGCTCCATCACCGACATGGAACATGGCGAGCAGATCAGCATTCCCGGCCGCGACATCGATGAGCCGGTGCTGCACCACGGCCGCGGCGGCCGCCAGACCATCGTCCATCCGGGCAACAAAGAGTTCGTTGCCGGCGAACGCATCCCCAGGCCGCAGGGCGGCGGCGGTGGCCAGGGCGCCGGCCAGGCCAGCAATAGCGGCGACGGCATGGACGACTTCGTCTTCCAGATCACCCAGGAAGAATTCCTCGATTTCATGTTCGAGGACCTGGAGCTGCCCAATCTGGTCAAGCGTCACCTGACCGGCACCGATACCTTCAAAACCGTGCGGGCCGGCATCAGCAACGAGGGCAACCCGTCGCGCATCAACATCGTGCGCACTCTGCGCTCGGCCCATGCCAGGCGCATTGCGCTGTCTGGCAGCAGCCGTGCACAACTGCGCACACTGAAGGCAGAGCTGGAGCGACTACGTCTTGAGGAGCCGAACAACTTCGGCGACATCAAGGCCACCGAGGAGGAGATCGAACGGCTGAAGGCGCGCATCAAACGCGTGCCATTCCTCGACACCTTCGATCTGAAATACAACCTGCTGGTCAAGCATCCCAACCCCAGCTCCAAGGCAGTGATGTTCTGCCTGATGGACGTGTCCGGCTCCATGACCCAGGCCACCAAGGACATCGCCAAGCGCTTCTTCATCCTGCTGTACCTTTTCCTCAAGCGGAACTACGACAAGATCGATGTGGTATTCATCCGCCACCACACCAGCGCCAAGGAAGTCGACGAGGAAGAGTTCTTCTACTCGCGGGAGACCGGCGGCACCATCGTCTCCAGCGCCCTGAAGATGATGCAGGAGATCATGGCCGAGCGTTACCCGGCCAACGAGTGGAACATCTACGCCGCTCAGGCTTCCGACGGCGACAACTGGAATGACGACTCGCCGCTGTGCCGCGACATCCTGATCAACCAGATCATGCCGTTCGTGCAGTACTTCACCTACGTTGAAATCACCCCGCGCGAACACCAGGCGCTCTGGTACGAGTACAACCAGGTCGCAGAAGCCTTTTCCGATGCGTTCGCCCAACAGCAGTTGGTCAGCGCCGGGGACATCTACCCAGTGTTCCGCGAACTCTTCCAGCGGCGCATGACCAGCTGAGGTGTGCAGCATGAAGCGACAGCCCATTTCCACCGGCTCGGAATGGACCTTCGACCTGATTCGGCAGTACGACCGCGAGATCGGCCGCATCGCCGAGCGCTACGCGCTGGACACCTACCCGAACCAGATCGAGGTGATCACCGCCGAGCAGATGATGGACGCCTACGCCTCGGTTGGCATGCCGCTGGGTTACCACCACTGGTCCTACGGCAAGCAGTTCCTGCACACCGAGAAACACTACAAGCGCGGGCAGATGGGTCTGGCCTACGAGATCGTCATCAATTCCGATCCCTGCATTGCCTACCTGATGGAAGAGAACACCATGTGCATGCAGGCACTGGTGATCGCCCACGCCAGCTACGGGCACAACAGCTTTTTCAAGGGCAACTACCTGTTCCGCACCTGGACAGACGCCAGCTCGATCATTGATTACCTGGTGTTCGCCAAGCAGTACATCATGCAATGCGAGGAGCGCCACGGCATCGATGCAGTGGAAGACCTGCTCGACTCCTGCCACGCACTGATGAACTACGGTGTCGACCGTTACAAGCGTCCCTACCCCATCTCTGCAGAAGAAGAGCGCCGACGCCAGAAGGATCGCGAGGAGCATCTGCAACGGCAGATCAACGACCTCTGGCGCACCATTCCCAAGGGCACGGACAAGGGCGATGGGTTGGCGGACAGTCAGCGTTTCCCGGCAGAGCCGCAGGAAAACATCCTCTATTTCATCGAGAAGCATGCCCCGCTGCTGGAGCCATGGCAGCGCGAGGTGGTGCGTATCGTGCGCAAGATCGCGCAGTACTTCTATCCACAGCGCCAGACCCAGGTGATGAACGAAGGCTGGGCGACATTCTGGCACTACACCCTGCTCAACGATCTGTATGACGAGGGCCTGGTCACCGACGGTTTCATGATGGAGTTCCTGCAGTCGCATACCAGCGTGATCTACCAGCCAGGCTTCGACAGCCCCTACTACAGCGGCATCAACCCCTACACCCTGGGCTTCGCCATGTACCAGGACATTCGCCGGATCTGCGAGCACCCCACCGAGGAGGACAAGCGCTGGTTCCCGGAGATCGCCGGCAGCGACTGGCTGACTACCGTCAAGTTCGCCATGAACAACTTCAAGGACGAGAGCTTTATCCTGCAGTTTCTCTCGCCTAAGGTGATCCGCGACCTCAAGCTGTTCAGCATCCTTGACGATGACCGCAAGGACGAGCTGCTGGTCCCGGCGATCCACGATGAAAGCGGTTACCACACCATTCGCGAACTGCTCGCCGCGCAATACAACCTCGGCAACCGCGAGCCCAACGTCCAGGTATGGAACGTCGACCGTCGAGGCGATCGCTCGCTGACCTTGCGTCACATGCAGCACGACCGCAAGCCATTGGGCGGGTCCACCGAAGAGGTGCTCAAGCATCTGCATCGGCTGTGGGGCTTCGATGTTCACCTGCAGTCGATGCAGGACGACAAGCTGGTCAATACCCATCACATGCCACCAAGACCCAGCAGCGAGGCAGAGACCGACAACCGTTTTCCCGGCATGAACTTCGCCTGACAGTGGGCCGCGGCCCACCTCCGCGGCCCTTCCTTACCCGCCACGCTGTAGCCTCAGCGCCGATATCCTTTATCCTCCGCGCCAACGGAGGTGGACATGCAGATCTATAAAGTCGGCGGCGCGGTGCGCGACCGTCTGTTGGGGCGCCAGGTAACCGAGGTCGACTGGCTGGTGGTCGGTGCCACGCCGGAAGAAATGCAGGCCAGCGGCTTCCGCCCGGTCGGTGCGGACTTCCCGGTTTTCCTGCACCCGCAGACCGGCGAGGAATACGCCCTGGCGCGCACCGAGCGCAAAAGCGGTCGTGGCTATGGCGGGTTTACCTTCCATGCCAGCCCCGACGTCACCCTCGAAGAAGATCTGCAGCGCCGCGATCTCACCATCAATGCCATCGCCGAAGATGACCAGGGCCAGCTGATTGATCCATACGGCGGTCAGCGCGACCTGCGGGCACGGCTATTGCGCCACGTTTCCCCCGCTTTCGCCGAAGATCCGTTGCGTGTTCTGCGTGTGGCGCGCTTCGCCGCACGCTATGCCGAACTGGGTTTCCGTATCGCCGGCGAGACGCTTGAGCTGATGCGCCGGCTGGCGCGCTCCGGCGAGTTGTCGGCGCTGACGGCGGAGCGCAGCTGGAAAGAGATTTCGCGTGCGCTGATGGAGCCGCGGCCGGAAGTATTCATTCAGGTGCTGCAGGACTGTGATGCGCTGGCCGAGCTGTTCCCGGAACTGGCCGCCACCTTTGCCAAGGGCAATGCTGCCGGTGGACACCTGCTTGGCACGCTTCGGCAGTGCGCCGAACATGCCCAGCCACTGCCGGTACGCTGGGCCTGCCTGCTACTTGGCTGCACAACGTCGGCCGATAGCCAGCAACCACGTCTAGCCGCCATCGATACACTCAACCAGCGCTGCAAGGCGCCGAGGGATTGCCAAGAGCTGGCGATGCTGCTCGGCAGGTATCACGATGACGCGTTCAACGCCAAGAAACTGCATGCCGATGCACTGCTCGACATGCTGCAGCATTTCGACATCTACCGGCGGCCGGAGCGCTTCGAGCAGTTCGTCGCGGCTTGTGAAATGCGCGCCCTGGCAGGCACGCCCGGCGCGTTGCTCTTCGAAGCCGATTATCTGCACGGCGCGGCCAGCGCGGCCCGTGCCGTGCCGGTCAAACCGCTGCTGGAGCAAGGATTCAAAGGTGCCGAGCTGGGCAAAGCGCTCGGTGCTGCGCGTCTCGATGCCCTGAGCATCTACTGCCGGGAATATTCGCAGTAACGCAATTCAGGCGCGCTGTGGAGGATGGTTGCGGATCAGATCGGCAGGCGTAAGCTCGCTGCCGCGCCACTGAAACGGCACTGGCCAGAGCTGCTGGTCGATGGATGACTGCGCCCACAGATCGGCAAAGGCCTCGCCTGCAGCGGGATGTTTGACGGTCGGCGCCAATAACGCCAGCGGCCAGAGCACGAAGGCGTTCTTCAGGATCTCCGCACGCGGCAGCAGCAAGCCATGGAAGTTGCCGACCAGCTCGCCATACAGCAGCACATCGATATCCAGCGGCAACCCCTTGCGATCCGGCGCGTAACGGCCGTTGTCCGCCTCAATGAACTTGAGCCGGCGGTCCAGTTCCGTCAGCGGCAGGTCGGTGTAGCCGGCGACCACCAGGTTGTAGAAGTTGTCGCCCTTATAGCCCACCGCCAGGCTCTCGAACACTGGCGAGCAACGCATATCCTGCAGCAGCTCGGCCAGTGCATCGAGCCCGGCATGCAGGCGCTCGATGCGCTGCACATTGCTGCCCAGGCCGAGCATGACGGGGGTCAGCGACATCCGCGTTCGATCTCCACGCCCAGCGCACGGGCACGGGCATTGACGCCTGGTTTGGTGACCCGCAGGCGCAGCCAGACGATGCCGAACTCGCTCATCAACTTTTGCGCCAGACGCTCGGCGAACGTCTCGACCAATTCGAAGCGAGCTTCGGCAGCAAAGCGATCGATGGTCGCCGCGACCTGGGCGTAATCCAGCGCCTTGTCCAGCTCGTCATGCTCGGCGGCGGGACGGATGTCCCAGCACAGCGTCAGATCGAGCTGCAGGCACTGGCGAATCCCGCGCTCCCAGTCGTAGGCGCCGATTACCGTATCCACTTCCAGGCCTTCGATGAAGACTGTATCCACGCAACGTTCTCCTGCGGCACGACAAGCTCGAAACGCGCCGTTAGACTCAGAGGCTCCCTGCCCCGGATGGATTCCATGTTCTGGCTGCTGACCTTGCTCGCGTACCTGATCGGCTCGCTGTCATTCGCCATACTGCTTAGCCGCCTGGCCGGAATGCCCGACCCGCGTGCCGGCGGCTCCGGCAACCCCGGCGCCACCAATATGCTTCGTCTGGCAGGCAAGCGACTGGCGATCTGCACGCTGTTCGGCGATCTGCTCAAAGGCCTGCTGCCCGTACTGCTGGCCGCCTCGCTGGACATGTCCGTCCAGCAACAGGCCTGGATCGGTCTGGCAGCGGTCTGCGGCCATCTCTATCCGTTGTATTTTCGCTTCCGTGGCGGCAAGGGTGTCGCCACCGCCGCCGGCACCCTGCTCGCGCTCTACCCGCCGGCCGCACTGCTGGCCATCGTCGCCTGGCTGCTGGTATTCCGCCTGACCCGGACCAGCTCGCTGGCTGCCCTTATCGCCCTGCCGCTATGCCTGCCACTGCTGGCCTGGCAGCAACCCGGCGCGCTGTTGCCAATGAGCCTGCTCGCCACACTGATCGTCTGGCGCCATCGCAGCAACGTGCGCGACCTGTTCGCCGGCCGGGAACGGCATTTCTGACCGCTCTGACGCTCATCAGATCGCCGGCAGTGTGTCCATCGACCAACGCGGCTGTACGGTGATCGCCGGACCATCATGCTGCCCGGCGAGCAAGCGCTGACAGCCAGCGTAAGCGATCATCGCACCGTTGTCGGTGCAGAAACGTGGCCGCGCATAGAAGACCTGACCCTTGAACTCACCGAGCATCCGCTCCAGCGACTGGCGCAGAGACTGATTGGCGCTGACCCCGCCGGCGATGACCAGCGACGTCTGGCCCGTCTGCCTAAGGGCTCGACGACACTTGATGGTCAGCGTCTCGACCACAGCCTGCTGGAACGCCAGCGCGATGTCGCAGCGGGTCTGCTCGGATTCGTCGCCCGCGCTGCGGCACTGCTGCCAGGTATTGAGGGTAAAGGTCTTCAGGCCGCTGAAACTGAAATCCAGACCGGGCCGATCAGTCATCGGCCGCGGAAAGACGAAGCGTCCCGGAGTGCCCTGCTCGGCCAGACGGGCGATTTCCGGCCCGCCGGGATAACGCAGGCCCATCAGCTTGGCGGTCTTGTCGAAGGCCTCGCCAGCGGCATCGTCCACCGATTCGCCGAGCAGCTCGTACCGGCCAATGCCATCCACGCGAACAAGCTGCGTATGGCCACCCGACACCAGCAAAGCGAGGAACGGGAACTGCGGCGGCTGCGCTTCGAGCATCGGTGCCAGCAGGTGACCTTCCATATGGTGCACGCCGACAGCCGGTACGCCCCAGGCCAACGCCAGCGCCTGGGCGCAGGAGGCCCCAACCAGCAGCGCACCGACCAGTCCGGGACCGGCCGTATAGGCCACCGCATCGATCTGGCCGGCCTCGCGGCCCGCCTCCTCCAGCACCTGGCGAATCAGCGGCAGCATGCGTTTCACGTGATCGCGCGAGGCGAGCTCAGGCACCACGCCGCCATAGACGCGATGCAGGTCGATCTGGCTGAATAGCGCGTCGGCCAGCAGGCCCTGTTCGCTGTCGTAAAGCGCGACACCAGTCTCGTCGCAGGACGTTTCCAACCCCAGCACCAGCATGGGTTCAACCTTTCCGGAGGGCGAATGAAGCCGTGCATATTAATCGTCGGGCCGTCCGACCGACCAGCGCTTTTCGATCAGGGGCTTTGCATTCCGCAATTGGAGCGGGTAACATCCGCAACCCTTAAAACCAGCGTGCTTGCGAGTCATTGCCGAAGCGCGTTGCCACCGGTAATCAAGTGAAGGTAAGTCCTGGATGCCCGCTGTCAAAGTTAAAGAGAATGAACCCTTCGACGTAGCACTGCGTCGCTTCAAGCGTTCCTGCGAAAAAGCAGGCGTTCTGGCCGAAGTCCGCTCGCGCGAGTTCTACGAGAAGCCGACTTCCGAGCGCAAGCGCAAGGCTGCCGCTGCAGTCAAGCGTCACGCCAAGAAAGTGCAGCGCGAGCAGCGCCGCAGCGTCCGCCTGTACTAATCCAGTACAGCTGACGTCGCATCAAGCCCGGCTCAGGCCGGGCTTTGCATTGCATGCTTACTCCGCTTCGCCAGCCGGCGAAAGGCCGGAGTTTTTTCATTTCCGGCTCATGCAATGCGAGCGTAATCTGATACCTCTATGGCCGGCCTGATCCCCCAATCCTTCATCGACGACCTGCTCAACCGCTCCGACATCGTCGAGGTGGTCGGCTCGCGCATCCAACTGAAAAAGGCCGGCAAGAACTACAGCGCCCTCTGCCCTTTTCACAAGGAAAAGACGCCCTCGTTCAGCGTCAGTCCGGACAAGCAGTTCTACTATTGCTTCGGCTGCGGCGCTGGCGGCAATGCGCTGGGCTTCGTCATGGACCACGACCAGCTGGACTTCCCCCAGGCAGTCGAGGAACTGGCCAAGCGCGCGGGAATGGAAGTCCCCCACGAGGAAAGCGGCCGCAAACACAAGCCACGCCAGCCGGTCGATTCGCCGCTCTACCCACTGCTGGCTGCCGCCGCCGATTACTACCGCCAAGCCCTGAAAAGCCACGCGACCCGCAAGTCGGCCGTGGAGTACCTCAAGGGCCGCGGCCTGTCCGGCGTGATTGCCCGGGATTTCGGATTGGGCTTCGCCCCGCCCGGCTGGGACAACCTGATGAAGCATCTCGGCGGCGATGCGCTTCAGCAGAAAGCGCTGATCGACGCCGGCCTGCTGATCGAGAACGCCGAGAACGGCAAACGCTACGACCGTTTCCGCGATCGCGTGATGTTCCCCATCCGCGACAGCCGCGGCCGGGTCATCGCCTTCGGCGGTCGCGTTCTGGGCGACGACAAGCCCAAGTACCTGAATTCGCCGGAAACCCCGGTATTCCACAAGGGCCAGGAACTCTACGGCCTTTACGAAGCGCGGCAGGCCAACCGAGATCTCGACGAGATCATGGTGGTCGAGGGCTACATGGACGTCATTGCACTGGCCCAGCAAGGCTTGCGCAACGCCGTGGCCACCCTTGGTACGGCAACCAGCGAAGAGCATCTCAAGCGCCTGTTCCGCATCGTACCCAGCGTGCTGTTCTGCTTCGATGGCGACGCGGCCGGACGCAAAGCCGCCTGGCGAGCACTGGAAGCCACGCTACCGAACCTGCAGGATGGCCGCCGCGCGCGCTTTCTGTTCCTGCCCGACGGAGAGGACCCGGACACACTGGTCCGCGCCGAGGGCACCGATGCATTTCGCGCGCGCATTCAGCAGCACTCACAGCCACTGGCCGATTACTTCTTCCAGCAACTCAGCGACGAAGCCGATCCACGCTCACTGGAAGGCAAGGCCCACTTGGCCACCCTGGCAGCGCCGCTTATCGAAAAGATTCCCGGTGCAAACCTGCGCGCATTGATGCGCCAGCGTCTCACCGAGATCACTGGTCTGAACGGGGAAGCACTGCAGCATATGGCAGCAGCGCCAACCACCGCACCCAGCAACAACTCGGCCGAATACGGCGACGCCGCCTATTACGACACGGGTTCGCACTACGCCGAGACCGACTACTTCCAGCCTCCCGAAGCGCCCAAGCCACAACGCGGCGAAAAAAAGGAATGGAAGAAAGACTGGAAAAAATCCGGGCAGCGACCAGACTTCAAACCTCGCGGTCCGCGTACGCCAGCTACCGTCGAGCCACCGACCCTGACCACGCTGCGGACGCTGCTGCACCATCCGGAGCTAGCACAGAAGGTCGAGGACGTCAGCCATTTCGCCGCAGAAGACGACACATACGCACAATTGCTCGTTGCTCTCCTTGGCACGCTGCAGAAAAACCCGAAGCTGCGCAGCCTGCAGCTGATCGCCCGCTGGCATGGAACCGACCAAGGGCGACTTTTACGCGCACTTGCAGAGAAAGAATGGCTGATCTCGGCCGATAACCTTGAACAGCAGTTTTTCGACACCATTAATAGCCTTGCCGCCCGACAGCGGGAACGCCGACTCGAAAGCCTGCTGCGTAAGGCTCGCCAAGGTGAACTCAGCGCAGAGGAAAAAGACCAACTGCGTAACCTGCTGAGCCGTAATGCAATACCCGCTACATCGACCTCAACTGGCGTCTGAGGTCCTAGCTCGGCTATAATGCTCAGCTTGTTTTCAGCCCGCCAGAACCTTCAGTGGATAGGGTTATATGTCCGGAAAAGCGCAACAGCAGTCCCGCCTCAAAGTGGCCGTGAGCAGGGTTACCTGACTTACGCAGAGGTCAACGACCACCTACCGGAGGATATTTCCGATCCGGAACAGGTGGAAGACATCATTCGCATGATCAATGACATGGGTATCAATGTATTCGAGGTTGCCCCGGATGCCGATGCCCTGTTGCTGGCCGAAGCCGATACCGATGAAGCCGCTGCCGAAGAGGCCGCCGCCGCACTCGCTGCGGTCGAGACCGACATCGGTCGAACCACCGATCCCGTTCGCATGTACATGCGTGAAATGGGCACGGTCGAACTGCTGACCCGCGAAGGCGAGATCGAAATCGCCAAACGCATCGAGGAAGGCATTCGCGAAGTGATGAGCGCCATCGCTCACTTCCCCGGCACCGTCGACAGCATTCTCGCCGACTATGAGCGAGTGACGACCGAAGGTGGCCGCCTGTCCGACATCCTCAGCGGTTACATCGACCCTGACGACGACGGCGCTGCTGGTCCTCAGGAGGTCGAGCCGGAAACGCCGCAGACCACCGCGAAGCCGGCGGCCGACGACAAGGATGATGAGGAAGAGGACGACTCCGACAGCGAAGAGGAAGAAGGCGATGGCGGCCCCGACCCCGAGGTCGCGCGTATGCGTTTCGGCGCAGTCGCCGAACAGCTGGAGAAAGCCAAGAAGGCGCTGAAGAAGCACGGCCGCGCCAGCCAGCAGGCCGTCGAGGAGCTCGAAGCACTCGCCATCCTGTTCATGCCGATCAAGCTCGTACCCAAGCAGTACGACGCACTGGTCGAGCGCGTTCGCAACGCCCTGAGCCAGATCCGCGCCCAGGAACGCGCCATCATGCAGCTGTGCGTGCGTGACGCCCGCATGCCGCGCGCCGACTTCCTGCGTCAGTTCCCGAACAACGAGACCAATCTCGACTGGGCCGAGCAACTGGCTTCCGGCAAAGGCAAGTACGCCGAAGCCATCGGCAACCGCAAGGAAGACATCGTTCGCTGCCAGCAGAAGCTGATCGAGCTGGAACAGGAATGCGACCTGGTCATCGCTGACATCAAGGACATCAACCGTCGCATGTCCATCGGCGAGGCCAAAGCCCGCCGTGCGAAGAAAGAGATGGTTGAAGCCAACCTGCGCCTGGTTATCTCGATCGCGAAGAAGTACACCAACCGCGGCCTGCAGTTCCTCGATCTGATCCAGGAAGGCAACATCGGCCTGATGAAGGCGGTGGACAAGTTCGAATACCGCCGCGGC
>LNAP01000950.1_pt1 | contig 32570 bp, 29 predicted proteins | sample 602601 | NCBI WGS metagenome assembly LNAP01 (sample SAMN02440304, study PRJNA202911) | soil metagenome | biome: Subtropical and temperate rainforests or woodlands; isolation source: soil samples (1 kg each in a 20% v/v slurry with milli Q water) were... ...
AATGATAAAGGTGCCAAACAGCGACGCCGTGGCGCTGCCGACCAACTCGATCAGGCAGCTTTCGGCGATCTCGACGTTAGCGATCATGGCTTTGATATCCGCCAGCATGCTCACGGCAGGCGCTTGGCCAACGTCTGCCACTGGCGCGGCTGGCGCATCGCTCCAAAAGCCCAGGCTATAGGCGGCCATGGCGCCAAAGGCCAAACCGATCACCACAAAGGCAACGGTAAAACTGCTGCTGGAGCTCAGCCAGTTACCCAGCAGCGGGCCGATCAAGCCCATGCCCACCGTAAGCGCGCCGCGGTACCAGCCGGCCTTGCTGCTGCCGATATGCCGTAGCTGCTGCAAAAAGGCACTGTTCATCGACACGATACGAAACGGAATGCACAGGCCGATCAACAGCCGCGCCACCGCCAGCCACAACCAATGGCCAAACAGAGGAATGGCCAGGTTAAGCAGCATCGGCCCCACGCTGGCCAGGAAATACACCCGCCGTGCGCCATAACGGGCAATGACAAACCCGGCCGGCAGGGTGAGCACAATCATGCCCAGCGACTCCATCGCCGAGATAATGCCGACCTGCATGGAGTTGGCGCCCAAGTGCAGCGCGTACAACGTGGTGACGATCTTGGCCATGCCGATAGTGGCGCCGCTAAAGGCCGCCAGCAGCATAAAGTTGAGCAGAAACGAGGTGCGCGAGCTGTTCACAAATCCGGCCTTGTAAAAGCGCCAGTGGCTGCAACGCGCGCGGCGAGCAGAGTGGTGGGGGTAGACATGCACTTTCCTTGGGTTAATTCGCCTGATAGCTAAGGCCAGAGCAAGAGCTGGGCCAAGGGCTGTAAGCCAGGAACTACGGGGGGTTCAGATGGGTGTGTTGATGGCGAAACAGGGGCGTTGCTGCTGGGGTGTTGCTGGAGCAGCAGGCCTTCTGCATGGGGAGGCGCGGTGCGTACAGCACACCCTGCGCAAGGCTGTGCTGTGCGCTGTTTAGCGGGTTAACGAAAAAACGGAGCGATCACTCGCTCCGTTTTTGTTTCTCAGGCCGCTATCAGAAGCGTGAGGTAACGCTTACGCCAACGGTGCGAGGGTCGCCGTAGGTGATGACGTATTGGCCGCTGCCAACCGCACCATTGGGCCGGCCGTGTACTTGGTAGCGGCGGTCGGTGAGGTTGTTGACGAAGCCAGTGACGCTGAGTTTTTCGTCGTGGTTAAACCAGCTCAGGCGGGCGTTGGCGAGGGTGTAGTGGTCCTGGCTGAGGGTGTCTTCGTCTTGGCGGTCGGCGAGGAAGTATTCTTTGCCGCGGTAACTGGCGTCGGCGCCGGCGACCAGTTTGCCCGCGCCACCCAGGGGAATGGTGTAGTCACCGCCCAGGGAGAACACTTGCTTGGGAGAGCGAACGAAGCGGTTGCCGCTGTAGTCGGCGGTTACCGCGCCAGTGGTGGGGTTTACGTTTTTGAAGTCGGTGTATTCGGTGTCCAGGTACGACAACGCGGCACGCAGGTGCAGGTAGTCGGTGGCTTGGGCTTCGAGTTCCAACTCGGCGCCGCGTACTTCGCCTTTGGCGCCGTTGGTAAGGGCGGTGGTGAGGATGCCGCTGTTGACGGTCAGCAGGTTGACCTGAATGTCTTTGTAGTCGTAGTAGAACGTGGTGGCGTTGGCGGTGATACGCCCGTCCAGCCACTCCGATTTCAACCCCAGTTCATAGGAATCGAGTTCTTCCGGGTCCACCGTGGTCAAGCCCGACAGACCGCCTGACAAGCCGGTGTTGAAACCACCGGAACGGAAGCCATGGGCGTAGCGGAAAAACACCCGTACGTTGTCGTTGATGCGGTATTCCGGGGTCAGGTCGTACGTCCAGGCTTCCCAGTCTTTGCTTTCTTCGACGTTGCCGTTGTTATCGGCACCCAGCACCGGTACGCGCACGCCGGAAACGCTGCGCAGTTGCGTGAGGTTCAGGTCGATCTCTTTCTTTTCGGTGGTCCAGCGCAGGCCACCGGTAACGGTGAAGTCGTCGGTAAAGTCGTAGGTCAGGTTGGTGAACAGCGCGTAACTGTTGTTTTTGTGGTCGTAGTTCAGGTCGCGGTACACGGTGCCGGTCTGGTTACTGGTGCCGTTGGCGGTCAGGCCTGGCACTACGTTGCGCACGGCGGAACTGTCCAGGTCTTCGCGGAAGGCATGGGCACCCACCAGCCAGCGCAAGGCTTCGGTTTGCGGTGAGGCAAAGCGCAGCTCCTGGCTGTATTGCTTGTATTCGTTGTCGGTGTCGGTGCGCCCGGACACCTCATAGGGGTTGTAGTCGGCGTCGATCAGCGATTGGTTGCGAATGTAGTCGTAAGCGGTGATCGACGTGAGCGTGTAGCCACCCAGATCCCAATTGAGGGTCAGCGAGGTACCGTCGTGGTCGAGCTTGTAGTCTTCGTTGACGTTCAGCTCGATTTTTCGGCCATCGGGACGTTGGTAGTTGGCTGGCGGGTAGTAGGTGCCCACCGGCAATGAACCGCTGCTGCCGTCGCCTTTGAACTGGCGGCCGTGCACCTTCCACAGGGCTTCGAAGTTGTCGCCGAACTGACCGAGCAACTGCGCGCGGAAGGCTTTTTTGTTGACGTCGCCGTAGCTTTGGTCGGCGGTCTCGTTGCGGGTGAAACCGTCGCGTTCTTCCGAGTAAATCGACACGCGGCCCGCCAGCTTGTCATCAACCAAGGCGCCGCCAATGGCGCCGTTGACGATACGTTCGCTCTTGCTGCCGACGCCAATAGTGCCGTAGCCGTCGGTGTCGAAGGTGGGCTTTTTCGAGATCACATTGACGGCACCAGCGGTGGTGTTTTTGCCGTACAGCGTGCCTTGCGGGCCGCGCAGAATTTCAATGCGTTCGAGGTCGAACAACGGCCCACCGCCAGCCACCGGCGCATTCAAGTAAACGTCATCGGCATAGATGCCCACTGGGTACACCGTGGCTGCGCCGGTATCGCCAGTACCCAGACCACGGATATACCAACGTGGGCGGCCGTCGCCATCAGGGTTTTTCGCCGCTGCGTTAGGTACAAACGTGGTGATATCGCCCATCGAACGCACGCCGTCGGCGGTGATGCTTGTGCCGTTAATCGCCGATACCGCCACCGGCACTTCCTGCAAGGTTTCTTCCTTGCGCTGGGCGGTTACGGTGACGGCTTTGAGCGTTGGTGTGGCATCGCTTGCTGCTGAGGTTTCAGCGTTGCTGGCGGGTTGCTCCGCTGCCAACAATTGGCTGCTGGCAGTGGCACTGCTTAGTACAAATGCCAGCCAGATACCTTTAGTAATAGGGTTGATTTTTTGCATATTCCCTCCCGGAAAACAGTAATAAACGCGGTACTCGGCGAATGGTGTTTCGCTCTTGAGTGGTGCTAATTAAGTGCATTGCTAAAGGAGAGATAGCAGGGAGTGTGCCAATAGCTTTTCTTCGTTGCTGCGGTTTTGATTTAAATCACTAAGTGATTGGTAAATAAATCTTTTATACGTTTGTTAAAAACCAATCAGGCATAAAAAAGGCAGCCTCTGGGTAAACTTCCGGATATTAGGAAGTTTGCCCAGAGGCTGCCTGAAATCCTTACAGTAAAAGTTGCTGCAAGGGTGCTTCTGGAGAAGCAATTAGTTGGCTGTGTTGCTCCAGCAGCAGGCCTAAATGGCGCGGCGGTTGGTGGCGCCGACAACATGTTCCAATACGCGGGTATCTATCCAGTCGCGCACATCGAACTTGCGCGGAATAAATTCCCAGCGATGGAGGAAATCGGTCAAATCCTGCAGGCAGTGAATCGAGCGTTCATCAAAGTTGGTACGTAGCCGGCGATGGGCATCGTCGCCATAAGCGGCGGTTACCCAGTACTCGCTGGTGTTGAGTTCCTGAGCCAGAAAACGCTTGGTTTGATCGGGGTTGGCCCAGGCCCATTGCTCGGTACGCAGCACCGTATCAACAATGCGCACCGAGGCATCAAAGTGCTCTTCGAGCAGGTTGATATCCACGGTGAGCGTGCGTGGCGTGCCGTTGTTGGAGCGGATAAGCGGGTCGGGGTGCGAGCCGGTGTCTACCACCACGCGCAGGCCAAACTCGCTGGCCAGTTGCACGGCGTGGGCACCCTTGAGAAAGATCGCGTCGATATCGCCACGCAGCAAACCGATCAGTTCATTGTTGCGCCGGCTATGGCGGCCGTTATTCAGCGCCACTTGCGAGCCGTAGATATGGTGGCGTTGTTCGTCGCTGTAGGTGCCGCCGTAGGGGTAGTCGACCAGCTCAACATCTTTGACTTCCAAGCCTTCCAGCTTGAGCGCGTTTTCCAGCCCGCGCAGGGCTTGGGCACGGGTGAAGTCGATCTGTACGTTGGCCCATTTCGGTAGGCCAAAGCGACGGTTTTTCAGGTCGCGAATGCTGCGCACGCCGCTGTCCTCGGTGGTGAGGATCAACTGCACTTCATCGCTCCACGACAAGCCCAATACGCGGGTTTCTACGCCCGCTGAATACGCCCAGATAGCGGGAATATTGCCACCGTGGCGTACCGAGTTTTGCAGGTGGTGGTCGTAATGAGCTTCGCGCACTTCACGTTCACTGGACTCACGCAGCGATTGGATATTGGTGCCAAACGGGCGAAAAGCGTCGGCCAAACGCCCGGATTGCGCGGCAATGCCCAGGCCAGTTGGCACCGGGCTGTGGGTGTACCAGAGGGTTTCGAGTTTGCTCATCAGGCGCTGACCTTCAGTGGGTCAGCCACCGTCTGACTGGCTGCAGGGCGCTGATGCACCAGCGGCAACACTTCCTGGCCAATGCGCAGGGCTTCTTCCAGGTGCGGGTTGCCAGCAAGGATAAAGGTCGAGAAGCCCGCATCGCGGTATTCCACCAAACGCTCGGCAATATTCTCGTGGCTACCGACCAAACCGACGGTTGGCCCAGGCTTGGCTTTGGCAAAGCCAGCCCACAGGTTGGGGCCGAGAATCAGGTCTTCGAAGCGGTCGACGTTCTGGTGATAGGCGGTCTGGCGCGCCGCGCCAACCGAGTCGGAGCCGCTGATAAAGTTCTTCGCTACCGCGCTGCTTTTGCTGGCCAGGCGATCGTATTGCGCCTTGAGGTCACGCCAGGCGGCTTCCTCGGTTTCGCGGGCGAACAGGTCGACACGCAGGCCAAAACGTACGGTGCGCCCTTGTTTGTCGGCCAACTCACGCACGCGCTCGATATGCGGCTTGAGCTTGTCCACCGGCTCGGCCCAGTTCAGGTACACGTCGGCGTGTTTGGCGGCCACATCCAGGGCGGCGTCGGAGAAACCGGAGAAGTACACGCCGGGTTTACGTTCGTTATGCAGGCCTGGCGGCAGCGAACCGTTGTCGAGTTTGTACACGTCGCCTTCGTAGGAGAACTTGTCGTTTTCCCACAGGCCCTGAATCACATCGAGAAATTCGCCGGTGCGCTTGTAGCGCAGGTCGTGTTCCAGATAATCGCCATTGGCGCGTTGGGCGGCCGGGTTGCCGCCGGTGATGATGTTCCAGTCCAGGCGACCGCGGCTGAGGTTCTGCAGAATGGCTGCTTGCTGAGCAGCATAAGCGGGCAGGGTCCAAGTGGCCTGGAACGCGATGAGAAACTTGATCCGCCGGGTTTCGCGGGCCAGCGCGGCGGCGACAATCCATGGCTCTGGGCCGGTGGGCAACAAGGCGCCTTCAAAGCCGGCCAGCTCGGCTGCCTTGGCCACCTGCGCGATGTAATCGATATAGGTGAAATCGTCCGGCTCGCCATTGGGCAAACGGCCTGGGGCGATATTGCCGGGGCGGTGGCTGTGGGCGCCGCGGTTGTGGTTGTCGGTGCTTAGTTGCGGGCCGTCCGTGCCCAGTGGCAAACGCCAGAAGAATTCAGTGCTCATTGCTGCTCCTACGCGGTGGCTGTCTCCCCCGTGAAGAGGGTCGGGGAAGCCTTGGCAGCACGATTGCAACGGCCATGCCACGCCTGCTGAAGTGGCGGTAAGCGCCGTGGCGTGCGGCTTGGCGGCATCAGCGCAGAAGGGGGTTGAGGGTGATTGCTGATCCAGCAGCAGTCCGTCAGCAGTTTCATGTTTGGCTGGCAACAAGCGCTGCGCTTGCAGCCTGAGTTGCGGGCTGAAACGCCCGTGGTTAGTGGGGCGAGGGCGGCTGGCACAAGTTCTGCTCTATGCCTGACATGGCCACTACTCCAGTGGCGCTACCCACAAGGACGCAACATGAGCCAGACCACACTGAATGCCAGCCAACTCGACTTTGTCGCCCAGGCCAAACGCGACTTCGCCAAAGCCTTCCGCGTGCTGCAAGAAACCCGCACCCTGACTGCCACCAACACCTTGCAGGCCTACCTGCGTTTGCCCAGCACCGACTTGGTTGTTGCCCTGCGTGCACCCAGCCCGTGGGCCGATGAGCAGAAGGTGGCGGTGTCGGTGGTGAGCTACGACGGCGTTGTGCATCTCGACGAATCCTTGCCCTCCGGCACACCGCTTAGCGAAAGCAAAGAGGCCGGCAGCGGCAAGCGCTATGGCCAAGTGTTGCGTGAGCGTGCCGACGTAAACGTGGTCGCCCATGTGCATACCCCGTACCTCGGCGGCTGGGCTGGCGCGCACCGTGTACTGCCACTGCGCTATGCCGCCTCGCAGCGGGTAACCCTGGCGCGTGAGCTGCCGCTGTACCTGGATCGCACTCAGGCAGAGTCGGACTTTATTGTTGAGACGCTGAACCGTGACGCCAATATCCCAGCCCTATTGGAAGCTAACGGCGGCGCTACCTTCTGGGGGGAAAGCATTATCCAGGTGGCCAAGTTGATTTTGCTGATCGAAGAGGGCGCTTACTTCCAGGCCTTGGCGGAGAACCTGGGCGGTTCGCAAGAGTTCGGACCGGGTGTGCTGGAGCAGCAATGGAAAATGACCGGGTTGTGGCCCCAGGGCAATCAGCTGCTAGAGCAGGTGGCCTGAGGACTGGTGGACGCCGAACCAATCCCAATCAGTCCCCTCTCCCTTCGGGGAGAGGGCTAGGGTGAGGGGGAAGAGCTCACACCGTTTTTGGCTTGTAACTCAAATACGGCGTGGCCAATAGCAGTAACAACGACGCCACCGCCACCCCCGCACTGACCCAAATCACCAGCGGATTCTCGGCAATCCGCTCCGGGTAAATCTTCAATACCGCGCCCAAGCCAATCGCATTGCCACCCGCCACCAACACCGCACTGGCGTAGTCATGGAAGCGCCGTGCCTTGTTGGCGCCCTGCGCCCACTGCGGGTCGGTGTTGTAACTCGGTAGTTGCTCATGCACATCGCCCAATTGCTCAAGCGTTGCCAGAAAACGTCGCAGGTTAGTGATCGCCCGTTCGGCTTTGTAATTGAGAAACGCCAGGCTAGTCGACGCCACGGGAAAGCCCAACACCAGCCATTCAATCGGCAATTCACCGCCATTGGCGCCAGGTTTTAACGCCACCAACGCCGCCAGCAAGCTGACCACCAGCGACACATACAGCGTTAGCGCCTGCTGGCGCTGACTGATGCGCGCGTTTACTTCTTGGTAGGCCGCAACAAAGCGGTAGTTGGCGTCGACAACGTATTTGCTCATGGCCGGGTCTCGTGCAAAGGAGCGGGCATCTTACGTAATTTCCAGAGCGCGCTGCGGCAAACACGTCGGGGTAGTACAGCGTGCCCGTTCCAGTGTGTGCAGTGTGTATATCCAGATTGCAGGCGTGGAATATAGTGTGTATGGTACACACTACTGCGCGCCTGAATGGAGGCAAGGATGCGCAGTCGCGACGTTATAAATTTGATCCAGGCGGATGGTTGGTACGAAATCGCGGTGAAGGGCAGTCACCATCAGTTCAAACATCCGCGAAAGCTCGGGCGAGTGACCGTTCCGCACCCAAAATTGGAAATTCCCATAGGGACATTTCACAACATTTTGAAATCTGCGGGCCTTAGATGAGCTCGGGCTTACGGGCTCAGTAGCTCGATAAATTGAGCGAGGTAATTGAAATGAAATTTCCAGTGGTGCTGCACAAAGACGCTGAATCTCACTATGGGATTTCCATCCCTGACGTACCAGGCTGTTTTTCCGCTGGGTCGAGCGCCGCGCAAGCGCTCGATAATGTGCTGGAAGCCCTGGCGCTGCACTTCGAAGGGTTGGTCGCCGATGGTGATCCGCTGCCACAGGCACAAGCCATCGATGCCCATATCGACAATCCAGACTATGCCAGCGGCGTGTGGGCAGTGGTGGAGTTCGATGTCACTCCCTACCTGGGAAAGTCGGTTCGGTTTAACGCCACCTTGCCGGAGAACCTGCTGCTGCGTATCGACGAAAAGGTCAATAAAGACCGCCGTTACGCCTCACGGTCCGGCTTTTTGGCTACTGCCGCGTTGCGCGAATTGTCGGTGGCTTAGCGTGTAGCGCATAACAGATGGGCACCCTTGGGTGCCCACTGTATTTATCTACTTTTCACCGCGCCTTCCGCCTGCTTGGCATTCAGAATGGCGGTGTATTCGCCAGGGTCGACGCCATTGAGGTAGTAGTTGCCCACGTGGTGCAAGCGCCAGCGAATCGGGTCGTGGGTGGTGTGTACGCGGGCGTTGCGCCAGAAGCGGTCGAGGTTCCATTTGATCAGCGAGGAGCTGGCGCCCAGCAGCGAAAAGATGTCGCTCGAGATCTTCAGTGACGCGCTGTCGGCGTGGGCGCGGGCCGTGGCCACGGACAGAATCAGCTCGTCTTGCAGTTGCTTGTTTTCCGGGTCTTGCTCGTGCAGGTCAAACACCCGCGCCGCGTCACGCAATAGCGATTCAGCCGCGCGCAAGGCCACCGCGTATTCGCCAATCTGCTTGATGATATGCGGCTCTTCATTGGCGTGATCAACGCCGCTTTCTACCCAGGGGCGGGCATTGTTGTTGAGGTAGTGCACGCCGGCTTCCAGAGCACCGGCGGCAATGCCGGTGTCGATGGCGGCGTGGAGAATTTGCGGGAATGTCAGGCCGGTGCGTTTCATCGGGCCTTGGCGATAGATAACGTAGTCTTCGTCCAGCTCGATATTGTCGAAAATCACCGTGCCGCTGACCGAGTTCTTCTGCCCGTAGGCATCCCAGTCATCGACCAAGGTCAGGCCTGGTGCGTTGCGGTTGAGCAGCACTGCGGCGCCGCCGTTATCGGATGCGGCCGTGAGGGAAATCCACTCGGCCAGGAATGAGCCGGTGGAGTAGAACTTGCTGCCGTTCAACACCAGCTTGCCGTCGGCGCGGCGTTCAACGCGGGTTTTCAAGGCAAATTTGTTTTTGCCGCCGACCTCGGCCAGCGCGTTGCCGAAGCGTTTACCGGCCAGCACGTCGGCGATCAGGCGGTCGCGCACGGCATCGCTGTAGCCCTGAAAAATACCGCGCAGCATCACGTTGTGAATCTGCAGCAGCTGGCCGACACCGCCGTCGGCGACTGAAATAATGCGCACGGTTTCAACAATGGTCTGCACCGAAGCGCCCAGGCCACCAAACTGTTTTGGCACGCCAATGGCGGTCAAACCGCTGCTGGACAACAACTGCGCCTGACGTCGGGGCAGCTGGCCATTCTGGCTGCTGTCGGCGGCGATGGCCGCGATCTCCTTGGCGATTTCCTTGGCCACGGCAATTGCCTGTTCTTCACTGATCAGCACTGCGCTTGCCGGGGGCGCGAACGTGCGTGCGGCCTCACTCATAACTCACCTCATATCTGTCTATGCCGGGCTCGGCATGGTCGTTGTTGGGTGAGAGCAGGTTCTGTGCCATGGGCCTGCAAGCCAAGCAGCACGCGCTGCGCGTGGAAACTTAGCCAACGCCCCTGCTGCTGGGGCAGCAATGCAGGCATGGGCTGCTGCCTGTGCAGCAACAACCTGTGTTGGCGATGCAGCACTCTAGGCGCTAACGCCCGTGCCACGCGGGCCATGGGCGTTGGCATGGGCGCTGCACCAAGGCTTACACGTTTCCTAACCCGGAGTTAGCCCATGTCCAGCCTTGCCGTTGCCACCGATCACACCTTGGAAAAAATCTGGTTCACCCGCTGCCCCGTGCCGACCGCCTCCGGAATCGCCTACACACTCGGTTGGCTGAGCGAAGAGTTCGCCGCCGATGGGTTGCCGGTCGACACCTTGCAGGAGGCGCGGCAGCTTGGCCGTCATCACTACGACCACGACTTGCCCGGGCTCTTTCGCGAAGGTGGAAACGTGCCTGCTCTTGCCGCGCGTGCTGCCGGCGCGCCGAGTCGCTTGATTGGCCTGACCTGGATTGAAGAATGGCAAACCATTTTGGTCCGGCCTGACTCCGGCATTCGCAGCCCCGCCGACCTCAAAGGCAAACGCCTGGCGTTGCCCGCCTGGGCCGATACCCGTGGCGGTAGCATCGCCCGCGCCATGAGCTTGCATGGCTACAAAGGCGCGTTGGCGCTGGCCGGCTTGGGCTTTGATGATGTGCAACTGGTGGAAGTGGCGCTGACCTCACAGGAAGGCGCCCCTACGCCGCAGGAGAGCCTGCAACGCCTCTGGTCGGGGCTCGATCATTTGGTTAAAGGCGATGTCGATGCTGTGTACGTAAAGGGCGCCTCGGCGGCCGACGCTGCGCGCCGTTTGGGCTTGGTGGTCGGCATCGACCTCGACCTGATTGCCGAACCGCGCCAACGCATCAACAACGGCACGCCACGGCCAATCACCGTGCACCAAGACTTGCTCGACAATCACTTTGATCTGGTAGTGCGCTTTCTGGCGCAAACCTTGCGCGCGGCCGAGTGGGCCAGTGCTAACCGGGCGGAGTTGTTCAGCATTTTGGAAAGCGAAACCAAGGCCGGTAGCCAGGGCGTAGCTGAGGCGTACCGAGGCAATTTCCATGAATCGCTGGCGCCGAGTTTGTCTGAGGAACGCGTTGGTTTTTTGCAGATTCAAAAAGACTTTTTGAACCTGCATGGGTTTCTGCAAGGGGATTTTGATATTAACGATTGGGTGGATCAGCGGCCGTTGGCGGCGGCGCGGGAGTTGTTGAACGCGCGCAGGTAACTGGCGTTTGCGCTGCCCCTCACCCCCAGCCCCTCTCCCGCAAGCGGGCGAGGGGAGTTAACCGTGAATAATTTAGTCCCCTCTGCCTGCTTGTGGTCGCCCGGATCAGACCTCACCCCCAGCCTCTTTCCCGCAAGCGGGCGAGGGAAGTGAGCCGAACACAATTTAGTCCCCTCGCCCCATTGGGGAGAGGGCTAGGGTGAGGGGGTACTGCGAGCACGGCCTCGGGTTCAAGCCGTTTTGAGTCGGGCCAACTCCCGGCGCCGCGCCTCTTCGCGCACTGCCGGAATAATCCAGCGGCCATAATCCACGGTGTCATACAGCGGGTCATAACCCCGGTTCAAAAACGTAGTCACGCCCAAGTCCACGTAATCCAGCAACGCCTCAGCTACCGCCTCCGGCGTGCCGACCAAGGCGGTGGTATCGCCATACGCTCCCACTGCCGTCGCTGTTGGCATCCACAGCGCCCGATCATGTCGATCACCCGCTGCCGCAGCCGCTAACAAGCGCTCAGAACCCGTGCCCTTGATGCGCTTGGACCATGGACTGCCTTCGGCGAACTGCGGGTTCTGTTTGATCTCGGCAAGTATCTGCCGCGCCCGTTCCCAGGCCAGTTCTTCGGTGGCGCCGAGGATCAAACGCACCGACAAACTTACCCGTGGCGACGCCACTCCAGCCGCCTGTGCCGCCGCGCGCAGCTTGGCAATCTGCTCAGCTACGCCGCTCAACGGTTCGCCCCATAGCGCATACAAATCCGCATGCTTCACCGCGATTTGATAGGCGATATCAGACGAGCCACCAAACGAAATCGGGATCGGCCCGGCTGGCTTCACAGGCGAAAACGCGCCTTTGATTTGGAAATACTGACCGTCGAAATCAAACGGTTCTTCTGCGCTCCAGGTGCGGCGGACGATTTCCAGGTATTCGTCGGTGCGCTTGTAGCGCTCGGTTTTATCCAGAAGGAAATCACCTTCACCCGGTTCGGCGGTGATGCCGGTAATGGCGTGTAAACGAATGCGCCCGCCGCCTGTGGTGTGGTCCAGCGTGGCAAAGGAGCGGGCCGCCACGGTGGGCGAGGTGAGGGCCGGGCGATGGGCAACCATAAAGCCCAGGCGTTCGGTTTGCGCGGCGGCGTAGGCAGCAATCTGCAGGCTGTCTGCACCGCCTGGGCCGCTGGCAATCAGCACGCGGTCAAAGCCCGCTGCTTCGTGGGCGCGTGCGTGATGGCGCAAGTAATTGAGATCAAACCCGGCACTGCGCGGGCCTTTGCTTTCGGACCATTGGCTGGGGAACACCATGCCGACAAATTCGATAGACATACCAACTGCTCCTTAGGCGCCATTGACCGAGTGCAAGGCCACCGGCGCATCCACGCCACGGCTTAACGCGGCACGCTCGTGACGAAAGTGCGGCAGGATGTGCTCGCCCAAGCGATAGGTTTCTTCCAAGTGCGGGTAGCCGGCGAGAAAGAACAGGTCGATGCCAACGCTGTTGTATTCGCGGATACGCTCGACCACGTTCTGGTAGCTACCCACCAACGCCACGCCCGGCGGTAGGCCGATATAGCCAAAGCCGGACCAGACGTTCGGGTAGATAAAGAAGTCGTCGTAGGCCTGGGTGTCGCCTTTCTCCGCATACTCATGCTCAAAGCTCAGTTTGCGTGCCGAGCGCAGGCCGGAGTGGGCGGCAATGGCCTTGACCACGCCTTTGGCCAAGCCCTCATCGAAAAAGCGCTTGGCTTCGGCCAGGGCTTCTTCCTCGGTAGGCCGGGTGACCACGTCGATCGACAAGCCAAAGCGAATGCCGGTGTTGCCGTACTTTTGCGCACGGGCGCGGACGTCTTCAATCAGCGCGCGGATATCTTCCGGGCGCTCGGCGCGCATCAGGTAGTAGTCGGCATGTTTGGCCGCCAGTTCGCGCGCTGCTTCCGAGGAGCCGGCGGTGCAGATCAGCGGCAGCTCGGCTTTCTTCTGCGGGCCGCGCATACCGCCGCCTTCGGCTTTGTAGTACTTGCCGTCGTAGTGGAATTGCTCGTTGTGCCAGTAGCCTTTGACCACATCGAGAAACTCGCTGGCGCGCAGGTAACGGTCGTCGTGTTCGGTGAAGTCGCCGACTTGGCGCTGAATCACTTCCGAGCCGCCGTTGATGATGTTCCATACCAAGCGATTGCGCGAAGCACGCTGGTACGTCGCGGCCATTTGCGCGGCGGCAAACGGCGAGAAGTGGTAGGGCTGGAAGGCGGTGACAAACTTCAGCTTGCGGGTTTCGCGGACCAGCAACGAGCACACCGTCCACGGCTCTTCGCCGCCGGGCGCGTTGACCATTAACACGCCGCCAAAGCGGTTGATCTCGGCGGCGCGGGCAATCTGCGCCAAGTAATCGATATAGGTGAAATCGTCTTCGGCGTCGAAGGTAGAAACTGCGCCGGTGCTATTGGGATTGTTGGCCCAGTCGCCACGGTTGCGTGGGTCGCCGGGGAGAAACTGGGTTTCGCCGTGCAGTGGCAGGCGGGTGAAAAATTCAATGCTCATGGGCAGCCCTCTGGTTGATCCATCAACGGTAAAGCGTCGATGCGTAAGGGCTATTCAGCAGGTTTCAGGCCAGAAGGCTGCAGGGCTTGTGTGGCGCGGGTTTGCGCGGGTTTAGCTGGGCCGGTGTTGGCAGGGCAGCAAGGGGAGTGTTGCTAGGGCAGCAATGGGGCAGCAGGGCCGCGGGGTGGTTATTGCTGCTGGCGCCACAGCCGCAAATACGTGCGCCTGAAGGACTCTGGGTCCCCGCTTGTGCGGGGATGACGGTGGTCTAGCAAAACACGTCGTCATCCCCGCGCAGGCGGGGACCCAGGTACACGGTTCTTACGGATTACTGCTGACCTGGCCCTTCAAGCTCGGCCAGTAATCTTCCAGGTGCAGATTGATCAACGCCTGGTTGGTAAAGCGCGTATCGAACGACTTGCTCAGGTCGACTTCTTCGCGCACCAGTTTGTTTTCAAAGGCGTAGTGCGACAGCGCCTGATAGTGAGCCTTGAGCTGTGCATCGCTCTTCGGTGCCCAGCGTTCTTTCCAGGCTACCGGGTCGCCCTGGTCGTCGCGGCGCAGCACGCTTTCAGCGGTGCCGGCTTTGGAGGACAAGGTGTAATAGGCGTCGCGGTTTTGTTCCTGGGAAATCCACCAGGCCGCTTTTACCCAGGCCGTGGCCAGCAACTGGGTGACGTCGGGGTAGTGCTCGATAAAGGTGTCCGTGCCCCACAGATCCGAGACCAGACGCCAGGAGTTGTCGCCTTGCTTGGTCGACCAAATGATTTTGCCGACACCTTTGTCTTCCAGCGCATAGGCATCGTTCAGCAGTACTGCGGCATCGACCTTGCCGGCCGAAACCGCCGCGGCACCCACCTGCGGATTCAGGTTGGCGATTTTGAAGTCGGCCAGGCTCAGGTTTTTGCTGGCCAGGAAGTTGGTAAACGCGAACTCCCAAGGGCGACCGCGGTGCAGGGCTACACGTTTGCCTTTGAGGTCTTCAATGCTTTTCGCCTCGGAGCCGGCCGGTACCACCAGGTACACATTATTGCCGCTGCCGCCGGGTACGATCAGCTTGCCCGGCACGCCGCCAGCGCCGCCGATCACCGAGGGCAAATCGCCGCGTACGGCAAAGTCGATGCTGTTGTTGGTAAAACCTTCATTAATCTGCGGACCGGCGCCGGCATGGGGCAGGGCGATCCATTCCAGTTTTACCCCTTGCTTGGCCAGTTCCTGCTCCAGCCAACCTTCGTCAATGACTCGCCCAGCAATGCCACCAAACGTGGGTTTGCCGCCTTGGGTAAACGCCACGATGGCGATTTTTACCGTGCTTGGGTGTTCTGCCGCTGCCGCGCCAAAGCTAAAGGCCAAGGTGGCGAGTGCAGCCAGGCTGTTACGCCAGAATGTGTTCATGTGCTTCTCCTGTGCAGCGGTAAATCCGCGCTTTACAGGCTCAGAGCAGAATGTATGCCAGGCGATCTAACCTCGTAGTTACGCGGCTTTGGCGCTGCAAAAGAGCATTTTTATGCTGTTGCGCGCGCAGCCGTTGCTGACCGGTTGCTGCTCCAGCAGCAGTGTCTTCATCTAGATACAAATGGAATATATAAATACGAATTAAGACTTTTTTTATCTATCACGCGTTCATGCATGATTGCCGCCAGCGCCCTTCGCTTGCCAGGTATGCCCTATGTCTTTGCTTACACATCCTAATGCTCGAGAGCTGACTAAATCGGTGCGCGCCACCGTGCTGGTTTTCAAAGACCCGCGCTCACAAGAATTGCTGAGCCGTATCGAACGCCTGGCGCCCAGTGAAGCCAACGCGCTGATCATTGGCGAAACCGGCACCGGCAAAGAGTTGGTTGCACGGCACATCCATAACCTCAGCAACCGCAGTAAGGAACCTTTTGTCGCGGTGAACTGCGGCGCCTTTGCCGAAACCTTGGTGGAGAGCGAACTGTTCGGCCACGAAAAGGGCGCCTTTACCGGCGCCACCACCAGCAAGGCAGGCTGGTTTGAGGCGGCCAAGGGCGGCACGCTGTTTCTCGATGAAATCGGCGACCTGCCGCTGAATATGCAGGTGAAGTTGCTGCGCGTATTGCAGGAGCGCGAAGTGGTGCGCCTGGGCTCGCGTACGCCAATCCCAATCAACGTGCGCTTGGTGGCGGCCACCAACGTCAACCTGGCCGATGCCGTGGTCGCCGGGCATTTCCGTGAAGACCTGTTCTACCGTCTGCACGTCGCCACCATTCGCCTACCGCCGCTGCGCGAACGGCCTGGCGATATCATGCCGCTGGCCGAATTTTTTATGGAAGAACACTGCCAGCGTCTGGGCTATAAACGCGCCAGCCTGAGCGAAGAGGCCGAACGCAAACTGCTTAGCCATAGCTGGCCGGGCAATATCCGTGAACTGGAAAACGCCATTCACCACGCCTTGCTGGTATGCCGCAACGAACGCGTGCAGCCCAACGATTTGCACTTGGTGGATATGCGCGCCACTGGCGTACGGCATGACCCAGCGCCAACGGCGGTAATCAGCCACAGCCCAGCGCCGCTCACTGCTGGGCCGGCTGATTTGGAGGCCGCGCTGACCGCCTTGTTTGAGCAGAACCTGCCAGACCTCTACGAGCACATTGAGGAAACGGTGTTCCGCACGGCTTATCGGTTCTGCCATGGCAACCAATTACAGACCGGGCGCTTGCTCAATATCAGCCGCAATATCGTTCGTGCGCGGCTGGAAAAGATTGGCGAAATCGCCGCCTCGGCGCCACGTTTGGGCAGTATTGGTTAGTGCGTTTGCGTAAGCGTGTGCTGCTGAAATCGCTTGGTGCGCGCAGCACACCCTACGAGGTGGCGTAGGCCCAGTCGCTCAACGGGCGCCAATGCCCCGTAGGGTGTGCTGTGCGCACCGAGGTTCAAACTACGGTCTTGTCGGCGTATTCTGCGACCCCACTTTTGTATTTGAGGTCGCCCATGCCGCTGCATATCGAAACGCCCGTACTGCAATCGCGCCCACTGAGTCTTAAAACCGGTAAAACCGTATGGCTCAAGCTCGATGCGTTACAGCCGGTAGGGTCGTTCAAGATTCGCGGCATTGGCGCGGTGTGTGAAACCTACGCGCGCGCGGGCAAAACCCGCTTTGTTTCGTCCTCAGGCGGCAATGCCGGTATCGCCGTGGCTTATGCCGGCCGCCAACTCAATATTTCCGTCACCGTGGTGGTGCCGGAAACCGCTACCGCTCACGCCCGCGCCCTGATCGAACAGGAAGGTGCCGAGGTAATTGTGCATGGCGCTTCGTGGATGGAGGCCAATGCCTTGGCGCAGTCGCTGCTCGATGAGCACAGCGCCTTTATCCACCCCTTCGACAACGCCGAAATGTGGGCCGGCCACGGCAGCTTGATTGATGAAGTGGTAAGCGCGGGAATTGAATTTGATGCGGTGATTGTTGCCGTGGGTGGCGGTGGCCTGTTGTCAGGTGTGATCGCCGGCCTGCAACGCAACGGCCTGGGTAATTTGCCGGTGCTCACCGTCGAAACCCACGGCGCGGATTCCTTGGCGCAATCTGTGGCCGCCGGCAAGCGTATTGAACTGCCCGCCATCACCAGCATCGCCACCTCATTGGGTGCCAAGGCCGTTTGCGACAACGCGTTTGCCGTCAGCCAGAGCCACAACGTGCGCTGCGCCACCGTCACCGACCTGCAAGCCCTGGATGCCTGCGAGCAGTTTCTCCACGACCATCGTGTACTGGTTGAGCCAGCGTGCGGCGCCGCATTAGCGGCGTTGTATAGCGCAAATCCGGCGTTAACCGCCGAGTTTAAAGCGCCGCTGGTAGTGGTGTGTGGCGGGGCGACGGCGCCGCTGGCGCAGATTCAGCAGTGGCGACAAACGCTTAGCGCCTAAGCGCTGCGCAGCCCCGTAGGAGGGTTAAGTGCCTGCTGCAAATACGCGGCGGTAAACCCCGCCGTAGAAGCGGCCACCTCCTGCGGCAAGCCACTGGCGACCACCGTACCACCTTGCTCCCCAGCACCCGGCCCGATGTCGATAACCCAATCGCTCTGCGCCACCACGCGCATATCGTGCTCAACCAGAATCACCGTATTGCCCGCATCCACCAGCCCATTGAGCTGACGCAGCAGGCGGTCAACGTCGGTGGGGTGCAGGCCGGTGGTGGGCTCATCCAGCACATACAGTGTGGCGCCGCGTTGGCTGCGTTGCAGTTCGGTGGCCAGTTTGATCCGCTGTGCTTCGCCACCGGACAATTCGGTCGCCGGCTGGCCCAGGCGCAAGTAGCCCAGGCCGATATCGCGCAACACACGCAGTGAGCGCAGCACAGACGCCTCTTCGGTGAAGAATTCGCAGGCTGCATCTACCGTCAGGTTAAGTACTTCGGCGATGTTTTTCCCGTGCCAGGTAACGCTCAGGGTTTGTGGGTTGTAGCGCGCGCCATGGCAGGTGGAGCAGGGCGCGTAAACGCTGGGCATAAACAGCAGTTCAACGCTTACAAAGCCTTCGCCTTCACAGGTGTCGCAGCGGCCCTTGGCGACGTTGAAGGAAAACTGCCCAGCGTCGTAGTGCCGTTTACGCGCGGCAGGCGTGGCGGCAAACAGTTTGCGCACGGCGTCGAACAGGCCGGTGTACGTGGCCAGATTGGAGCGCGGGGTACGGCCGATAGGTTTCTGGTCGACCTGCACCAGGCGTTGAATACCTTCCAGGCCATGGCTGACCTGGCCGCTGGTAGCGACCGGGGCGTCATCGTCCAACTGCAATTCTTCGGGTTCGGCGTTGCGCATGCTATGGCCTAGATGAGCGCCGACCAATTCCAATAATGCCTGGCTGACCAGACTGGATTTACCCGAGCCGGAAATGCCGGTTACCGAGGTAAAGCAGCCTATGGGGAAATCCACCGCGAGGTTGTTGAGGTTATTGCGAGTGATGCCTTCTAGGCGCAGCCAGTTCTTTGCCTGTCGTGTTGCGCGTTCTGGCACAGGCTCAGTGCCAAACAAATGCAGGCGCGTTTGCGAGGCCTCGACCTTTGCCAAACCAGCAGGCGGCCCGCTATACAGCACCGTGCCGCCATGCTCGCCGGCAGCCGGGCCGACGTCGATTAACCAGTCGGCGCGGCGCATGGTTTCCAGGTCGTGCTCCACCACAAACAGCGAATTGCCGGCGTCTTTTAAACGCTGCAAGGCATCAAACAAGGCTTCGCCATCAGCGGGGTGCAAGCCGGCGGAAGGCTCGTCCAGTACGTAGATCACGCCGAATAATTGTGAGCCCAACTGGGTGGCCAAACGCAGGCGTTGCAGCTCGCCAGAGGACAGGCTTGGCGTGCTACGTTCCAGGGCGAGATAGCCAAGGCCGAGGTCGGTGAGGGTTTTTACCCGGGCCAATAAATCTTCGGCAATACGCTGGGCGGCGAGCTGTTTTTCTGCTGAGAGTTTTTTGCCTTTGTTGGTTTTGCCGGCCGCTACCGGGGCCAATACGTCGGCCAGTTTTAGCAAGGGCAGGCGGGCCAACTCGCCGATGTCATAGCCAGCAAAGGTCACCGCCAATGCCTCGCGTTTTAAGCGCTTGCCATCGCACAGGGGGCAGGCGCTGCCGACCATAAATTGCGCCACGCGCTTTTTCATCAGCGCGCTTTGCGAGTGGGCAAAGGTGTGCAGCACGTAGCGGCGCGCGCCGGTAAAGGTGCCCATGTAGCTGGGCTCCATGTTTCGCTTAAGGGCGAGCTGGGTTTGCGCAGGCGTCAGGCCGGCATACACCGGCACTTGCGGCTGCTCTTCGGTAAACAGAATCCACTGGCGCAGCTTTTTCGGTAATTCGCGCCAGGGCGTGTCGACGTCATGGCCCATGCTCACCAAGATATCCCGCAGGTTTTGCCCACCCCAGGCGGTGGGCCAGGCGGCCACGGCGCGTTGGCGGATGGTCAGCGAATCATCGGGCACCATCGACTGTTCGGTAACTTCGTAAACGCGGCCCAGGCCATGGCATTCAGGGCAGGCACCTTGTGGGGTATTGGGCGAAAAGTCTTCGGCATACAGCAACGCTTGCCCTGCCGGGTAATGGCCGGCGCGTGAGTACAGCATGCGCACTAGACTCGACAGGGTGGTGACGCTGCCCACCGAAGAGCGCGCGCTGGGCGTGCCGCGTTGTTGTTGCAACGCTACTGCTGGGGGCAGGCCATCAATGCTGTCGACATCCGGCACGCCAACCTGATCAATCAAGCGCCGCGCATAGGGTGCCACCGACTCGAAATAACGGCGTTGCGCTTCGGCATACAAGGTGCCAAAAGCCAGCGACGATTTGCCCGAGCCGGACACACCGGTAAACACTACCAGCGCATCGCGGGGGATATCGACGTCGATGTTTTTGAGATTGTGCTCGCGGGCGCCGCGCACTTGGACATAGCCCGGAGGCGTGGCTGATTTTTTTGGAGGCATGGGGTGGCCTGGTAAGGGGCTGGATGGGGGCATTGTGCTGGAAAAATGCAGGTCAAGGGCATGGCGCACCCCAGATCGCGGTGGCAGCAGTGTTAGCCGCGCTAGGCCTGCTGTTACGGCCGCTTGATTTCAATCCACGTCGGCGCATGGTCGCTGGCATGTTCTTCACCGCGCACCCAGGCATCCACCCCGGCATTTACCAGGCGTTTCTTGAGTTCTTTACTCACCAGCAGATGGTCAATTCTGAGCCCGGAATTGCTCTGCCAATGCTGACGAAAATAATCCCAAAAGGTGTACACACGCTCTTCGGGGTACAGCGCCCGCAACGAGTCGGTCCAGCCTTGGTCCAGCAGCCGCTGGTAGCAGGCGCGACTTTCTGGTTGCAGCAGGGCGTCTTTAAGCCAGGAGCGGGTGTTGTAGATATCCAAGTCGGTCGGCACTACGTTGTAATCGCCGGCCAGAATCACCGGATGGCCGCTGTGGTATAGGGCGTGCGCATGGGTGAGCAAGCGTTCAAACCAGGCCAGTTTGTAGTCAAATTTCGGCCCAGGCTGCGGGTTGCCATTGGGTAGGTACAGGCAGCCGACAATTACCCCATGTACCGCCGCTTCGATATAGCGGCTGTGGCTGTCGCTGGGGTCGCCGGGCAGCTCGCGGCGGATCTCCAATGGCTTGGAATCCTTGGCCAGTATTGCCACGCCATTCCAAGCGGTTTGGCCTTTCCAGATGGCGCCATAGCCCGCCTCGCGAAGGGCTGTAGCGGGAAATTTGCTGTCGGCGGCTTTGAGTTCCTGCAGGCAGACGATGTCCGGCTGCTCCCGCGCCAACCAAGCCAGCAACGCGGCGAGTCGGGTTTGAATGCCGTTGATATTGAAGGTGGCGATACGCAGTGTTGCCATACCAAAGAGCTCCAGCCTCAGGGGCGCAAAATCACTTTACGGCACTCGTCATCGGCTTTATCGAACAGTTTGTAGCCTTCGGCTGCATCCGCCAGTTTCATTCGGTGGCTGATGATAATTTCCGGGTGCAGTTCACCGGCTTGAATATGTTCGAGCAGGGTGGGCAGCAAGCCATGTACGTGGGTTTGGCCCATCTTGAAGGTGATGCCTTTATCAAACGCATCGCCAAACAAAAAGCCGTGGATAAACCCGGCATACACGCCCGGCACACTCACCGTACCGCCACGGCGAACGGCAGCGATACATTGGCGCAAGGCTGAGCCACTGCTGCCTTCAAGTTTGAGGGTGGTGAGTACGGTTTCGGTGGTGCTGCCCTTGGCTTCAAAACCTACGGCATCAATTACGCAGTCCACGCCACGGTGGCCAGCGCTTAGCTCGATAATGACCTCAGCCGGGTCGTCCACCTCACTGAAGTTGATCGGAATAACCCCATAGGTACGCCGTGCGTATTCCAGACGGTATTCGTGCTGGTCGACCATAAAAATCTGATCGGCACCGAGCATATGGGCGCAGGCGGCGGCCATTAAACCGACGGGGCCGGCACCGAAAATCGCCACCGTGCTGCCCGGTTTAACCCCGGCGTTGATCACGGCCTGATAGCCAGTGGGCAAGATGTCGGAGAGAAACAGCACACGCTCATCGCCCAGCTCATCCGGAACCTTGAACGGCCCGACATTGGCCTTGGGTACGCGCACTAATTCCGCCTGGCCGCCCGGCAAGCCGCCGTACAGATGGCTATAGCCAAACAGCGCCGCGCCGGAAGGAATCTGTTTTTTATTGAGAATGGCACCGCGTCCGGGGTTGGTGGTTTCACAGGCGGCCTGCAAGTTCATGTCGCAGAAAAAACAGCTGCCGCAGGCAATCACAAACGGCACCACCACGCGGTCACCCTTCGCCACGGCGGTGACGGCGCTGCCGACTTCTTCAACGATGCCCATAAACTCATGACCGAACACGTCGCCGTGCTTTACCTGGGGAATTTTGCCGCGATACAGGTGCAGGTCCGATCCACAAATGGCCGTGGCGGTCACCCGCAGAATGATGTCGTCGGCTTGTTGGATAACCGGGTCATCCACGGTATCAACTTGAACATTGTGGCTGCCGTGATAGGTCAGTGCGCGCATCGTGAGGTACTCCAGGCGAAAGCAAGCGGCTCAGCGCTAAAAAAAATCCCGGCGCCTGTTCGGCAGCCGGGCAAGTTTGTCGCTGGGGGAGGGTAAAGCTGACTCAGGCAGACATAGCCGCATTCAAATTCGGGCGCATATGGGCCAGGGGGCGTTGCGACAGACGTTTGGCTTTGGTGACATGCACCGGGCCTTCGTAGGTGGGCAGGCGTTGCCATACCCAGTGGGCGCTAGCCCCTTTCCAGCAGAGCTCGCCAGAGGCCAGCTTCATATCGCGCTGGATATCGCGCACCACGTCTTTGATTTTTGCTTCGCTGAACACTGCCTCGCTGGCAATCACTTTGGTGATCTGCTGGTCATCCCATTTCAGGGACAACACCAGGGTGCCATCGGGGCGCGGAGTGACTGCGACGTTTTGCTCAGGGAAAGATTTGAACAGGTAGTTGATCGCCAATTGCATGGTCATGCGCTCCGTATTGTTTTTAAACGTGCGAAGACCTAGAGCAGCTGCCGTGCTAGATTTTTTAATTTTATCTTTATTAGCTAAATCAACAGGTTATGAATTTCTGATATCAGTCTGCCATTTGCAGAGTGCAATGTCGGGGTGATGGCTGCATGCAATCTGCAAGTTTGAAGTGGCCAATTTTTGCGGCAGCGGCAGGTCGCTGGCAGGAGAGTGCCAGGGCGGTGTAGTCCGGTTTTGCCATCACCCTGCTATACAGAAATTCGACCTTTTTCGGAGAAACGCAGTCGGAGTTGTAAGACGCTGGTGCCGAAGGGTATTCAGCGATCACCCATCACTCTTGAAGGTGACCTGAATTGGCCGAGACGCCATCTGCCACTGTGCAACCTGCAGCATTAAAGAAAGCCGCCACCGGTATTGCCGGCTTTGACGAAATTACCCTCGGTGGTTTACCGCAGGGCCGACCTACGCTGATTTGTGGGTTTGCAGGCTGCGGGAAAACCCTTTTCGCCATGAGCTTCCTGGTTAACGGCGCCTTGCAATATGGCGAACCGGGCGTGTTTATGAGCTTTGAGGAGCGCCCGCAAGATCTGATCGAGAACGTCGGCTCGCTGGATTACGACCTGCAGGGTTTGGTCGAGCAAAAGCTGTTGAGCATCGACCACGTGTATGTCGACAGCAGCGAGATCGAGGAAACCGGCGAGTATGACCTCGAGGGTTTGTTTGTTCGTCTGGGTTATGCCATCGACAGCATCGGCGCCAAGCGTGTGGTGCTCGATACCATCGAAGCACTGTTCTCCAGTTTCAAAGACACCGCCGTGCTGCGCGCTGAATTGCGCCGGCTGTTTTATTGGCTGAAGGAGCGCGGGGTTACCGCTGTGGTGACCGGCGAACGTGGCGAAGGCTTGCTGACTCGTTACGGCATTGAGGAGTACGTCTCCGACTGCGTAATTCTGTTGGATAACCGCGTGGTAGACCAGATCACTACTCGCCGTTTGCGGGTGATCAAGTACCGCGGCTCGTCCCACGGCACCAATGAATACCCGTTTTTTATCGATGAGCACGGCCTGACGGTTATGCCGATTACAGCGGCCGGCCTTAATCATGAGGCCTTGGAAGAAATCGTTCCCACCGGCATCAGTGGTCTGGATCGCATGCTTGATCGCGGCGGCTATTTTCGCGGCTCAAGCGTATTGGTTACCGGATGGGCCGGCACCGGTAAAACCACCTTCGCGGGAAGTTTTATCAGCTCCACCTGTCAGCGCGAGGAGCGCTGCCTGTTGTTTTCCTTTGAAGAAGCCGAGAGTCAGCTGCTGCGCAACCTGGGTTCGGTAGGCTTAACGCTCAAAGCGCATATCGATAAAGGCTTGCTGCGCGTTGAGTCGGCGCGCCCGACCTTTTATGGCTTGGAAGTGCACTTGGCGCGGATGTACCGCGAGATCATTGAATTCAAACCGCACACCGTGATTATCGACCCCATATCCGCATTTCAGGGGCCGCCATCAGAAGTGCACGCCACTTTATTGCGCCTGGTAGACCTGCTCAAACAACGCAATATCACTGCCGTGTTTACCAGCCTCAGTGATGCGAAAACCACCCACACCGGTTTGCATCAGGCGATTTCCTCGCTGATGGATACCTGGATCTCGCTGTCCAGCATTGAGGCCGACGGTGAGTACAACCGCCTGTTGCATGTGCTCAAGGCGCGTGGCATGGGCCACTCCAACCAAGTGCGCGAGTATCACATTGATCAGCGCGGCATCACCTTGGTCACCCCCTACGTTGGCCCGCACGGCGTGCTAACCGGGTCTGCCCGTATGAATCAGGAAGCCCGCGAACGTCGCGAGGCCCAAGTACGCAAGCAACTGATCGAACAACGTAAGCGCGAGAAGGAAAAAAACCGCAACGAACTGGAACGCAAGATTGCCGAAATGCGTGCCGCGTTGGATGCCCAGGAGCAAGAAGAATCGCTGCTGGACAACGATGAATACCGTCAACTGCAAACCGACGACGATATGCGCCGGCAGTTGGCCCTGGCCCGAGGACTTGTCGAGTGACCAGTACCGATGTGCAACCCATAGACCCTACTGCCGTTGGCCAACCCGGTCATTACGCCCTGCGTTTGTATATCGCCGGGCAAACCCCGAAATCGGTCACGGCGCTGCGTAACCTGCAGCGCATTTGTGAGGAATATTTGGCCGGGGTTTACTCCATCGAAGTGATCGACTTGCGCGTCACCCCCCAATTGGCGGCAGGCGATCAGATTCTCGCCTTGCCGACCTTAGTGCGGCATTTACCCACGCCGCTGGTAAAAATCATTGGTGACCTGTCCAACACCGACAAAGTACTTGTCGGCCTGGATATTCGCCCAGAGCCGATCAATTGAACCCATTGCCGCCATCGCAAGAAACCTCCGCCGAGCAGGCACTCGAGCAGCCTGTAAGCCGGCCTGCCGATGCCTCGGGTGCGGCGGGTAGCGGAGAAAACTTTCTCGAGCTGCGGCTGTATGTATCGGGTAACACCAGTCGCTCCACGCGCGCGATTAAAAACCTGCGCAACCTGTGCGACAGCCATCTTCCAGGCGCCTATTCCTTGGAGGTGATCGATATCTACCAGAACCCCGGTGCTGCACGCGAGGCACAGATTATTGCGGTACCCACGCTGATGAAACTCAAACCCCTGCCGGTCCGCTTGTTGATCGGCGATCTGTCCGACACCGCTACGCTGCGTAGCGCCTTGGGCATCGGTTGAGGGAGCGCCCATGATTGAACGAACGCCCGGCATGAGCGACGAGCGCTATATACAAGCGCTCAGGGACAAACTGCGCGAAGCCGACGATACCTTGGAGGCCATTCGCACCGGAGCGGTTGATGCCTTGTTTATCGACACCGGCGAAAGTGTCAGCGTCTACACCCTGGAAAGCGCCGACCGACCTTATCGCACGCTGGTTGAGCAAATGCAGGAAGGGGCGGTCACGCTGTCGCTTGATGGCTTTGTACTGTATGGCAACGAGCGGCTGGGCGAGATTCTTCACCGGCCGTTGGAAAAGGTCGTCGCCCACGACTTCGGCGAATTTATCGCCAGCGCCGAGCGTGAGCGTTTCCGCCGTTTCTTGGCCGATAGCGCTGAAGAAGCCGTGCGCAGCGAGTTCAGTTTGCTCGCCGACGATGGCCAGGTAGTGCCGGCGTACCTGTCGTTTCGCGCCCTGACGCTGGACAGCAGCGAAGAGCCGATTATTTGTGGTGTGGTCACCGACCTGAGTGAGCGGCGATTACTCGAAGCACGCTTGAGCCAGGCGCAAAAGATGGAAGCCGTAGGGCAGTTAACCGGCGGCCTGGCCCATGACTTCAACAACCTGCTGCAAGGCATCAAGGGCAGCCTGGACCTGATTGCTCGCCGTCCGGATTCGGAGAAAGTGGTGCGCTGGACCGAAGCCGGCCTCAAAGCGGCGGATCGCGGTGCCAAGTTGACCGCCCAATTGCTGGCGTTCTCCCGTTCGCAGAAACTGGAGTTGCAACCGCTGCGCATCAACTCGGTGATCCGCGATATGACCGACCTGTTGGTGCGCACGATCGGTACCACGGTGCGCATCAAACTGAACCTTGAACCCAGTGAGCAGCACGTACTCAGCGACCCCACGCAACTGGAATTGGCCATCCTCAATCTGGCCCTCAATGCCCGTGATGCGATGCCTACCGGTGGCTCGCTGAACATCACCACGCAGCACCATCCCCAGCCGGTGGAGGGCGCACCGCTGGGTGTGATGCAAGTGTGTGTAGCCGACACCGGCGTGGGCATGAGCGAAGAGGTGCGTTCAAAAGCCTTCAACGCCTTCTTTTCCACCAAAGGCATTGGTGCGGGTACTGGCCTGGGCCTGGCGCAGGTGCAAAGCATTGTCGAGCAATCCAACGGCTGGGTGCAGTTGGTATCCGCGCCTGGAGCGGGTACCCAAGTGTTTCTGACATTGCCGTACACCAGCGAAAGCGAGCGGCCCGAGGGCCCTAATGCAGTCGCCAGCGTGGCAAACAACCATAGCGGTAAACGAGTGATGTTGATCGACGATGACCACGACGTGCGCCATGTGGTGATCGACATGCTGGAAGCGCTTGGCCATCAAGTGCGTGAAGCCGATAGCGGCCTGGCCGGGCTCAAGCTGATTGATGTGCAGGTGCCCGACGTGGTGCTGCTGGACTTCGCCATGCCGCACCTTAACGGCGCTGAAGTGGCGAAAATCCTCCGGCAAAAACACCCCGACTTGCCGTTGATTTTTATCAGCGGGTTCTCCGATACCGCGCAACTTCAAGAAGCCGTCGGCAGCAGCGCTACGGTGCTGCGCAAACCGTTCACCATCGACCGCCTGAATGAAATGCTCGAGCAGATCTGCGAGTAGGCTTTACCTTATATGCGGAAATCCATATATTCGGTTTCCCATATGTAGCGGACGGGTCGCAGGCCATGACACCTAGCGCACTTTTCAAATGCTTGGCCGATGACACGCGGCTGCGGGCGGTGATGCTGATCGTGCGTGAAGGTGAGCTATGCGTGTGTGAGCTAGTGGCCGCGCTGGGCGACAGCCAACCGAAAATTTCCCGTCACTTGGCGCAATTGCGCGCCGCTGGTTTGCTCCTGGATCGTCGCCAGGGCCTTTGGGTGTATTACCGCCTTAATCCGCAGCTGCCCAGTTGGGGTGTAGACGTTCTGCAAACGACCGCGCGCGGCCATGCCGCCGGTTTGCTGGATGACTTGGCCAGGCTGGAAATGATGGGTGAGCGTCCTGTTCGTGCTCTCTGCTGCTAACCGCGAGGCTTGTGATGAACGTGTTGTTTATGTGTACCGCCAATAGCTGCCGCAGCATTCTCTCCGAGGCCGTGTTCAACCACCTGGCAACGCCGCCATTTGTGGCCGTCAGCTCCGGTAGCTTTCCCAAGGGACAGGTGTTGCCGCAAAGCCTGACCACCTTGCGCGAGGCCAACATTGCCGTCGACGGCTTGCACAGCAAGGGTAACGACGCCTTTGCCGACAGCCCGCCAGATATCGTCATCACCGTCTGCGACAACGCCGCTGGCGAAGCCTGTCCAGTGTATTTCGGCCCGGCGCTCAAGGCGCATTGGGGCCTTGAAGACCCTTCCCATGTGGTTGGCGATGCCAATGAAGTACGCGCAGCTTTTAACGCCACGCTGGCCATCATCGAGCGGCGTTGCCGCGCATTTCTGGCCTTGCCTTTTGCCGACTTGAACCGCGAGCGCCTCAAGCTTGAACTCGACCGTATCGGCCTGTTGTGAACCAGGAGAAGGCCATGACTGACACGCTGCCCAATCTCGATATAGAGCTGTCGCCGAGTATTCAGCACAACAGCGGCGACGCCCACGCACCAAGAATTCTGTTGCTGTATGGCTCGACCCGGCAGCGCTCGTTTAGCCGTTTATTGGTGGAGGAGGCCGCGCGTTTGCTCGAGCATTTTGGTGCGCAAACGCGCATCTTCAATCCATCCGGGCTGCCGCTGCCCGACGATGCCCCGAGCGATCACCCCAAGGTGCAGGAGCTGCTCACGCTGATGCAGTGGTCCGAAGGCCAGGTGTGGTGTTCGCCAGAACGCCACGGCGCGATGTCGGCGGTGTTTAAAGCGCAGATCGACTGGGTGCCGCTATCGATCGGTGCCGTGCGCCCAACCCAGGGCAAGACGCTGGCGGTGATGCAGGTGTCAGGTGGCTCGCAGTCGTTTAACGCGGTTAACCAGATGCGCGTGCTCGGACGTTGGATGCGCATGTTCACCATCCCCAATCAGTCGTCGGTGCCCAAAGCGTTTCTTGAGTTTGATGAGCAGGACCGCATGAAACCCTCAGCGCTGTATGACCGGGTGGTAGATGTCATGGAAGAACTGCTGAAATTCACCCTGTTGCTGCGCGACCGCCCGGAGCTGGTGGATCGCTATTCCGAGCGCAAAGAGTCCGCCGAGGAGCTGGCCAAGCGAGTTAACCAGCGCTCGATTTAATACCGGCTCCGGGGGCGCCGCAGGGCTGAGCTGTTGTTGCCACCGCAACTGTTGCTGGAGCAACACCTGATCAGCAGGCTGTTGGCTGAGTGACAGCGAACGGCTGCTTCATGGCGCCTAGATGCCCTGTAGCAGAGCGGTCAAAGCACTTGGCATGAGTGCTGCAATATTCCTTGTGAATAGAGTTTTTCTTTGCCCACCTGTCTTTCAGGCATAAGCAAAGAAGCCTCGTCTCTCACACAAGGAGCTTTCCATGGGTACCGCCCCGCGTATCAGCAGCCGTCTGGCTCGTTTTTTCAGCACTGCCAGCCTGGCGCTGGTTTCCTCGGCCGCCGCGTTGGGTTGGGTTGGCGGCGCGCAGGCGCAGGATGCCTTGCCTAAAGAGCTGCGCCTGGATTACGCCTATTACTCACCGACCAGCCTGGTGCTTAAGCATTTCGGTTGGCTGGAGCAAAGCGTAGGCGAGGGCAGCAAGGTGACCTGGACCCTCAGCCAAGGCAGTAACCGCGCCCTGGAATACCTCAATAGCGGCAGTATCGACTTTGGCTCCACGGCAGGCCTTGCCGCAGTTTTGAGCCGTGCCAACGGCAGCCCGATCAAAACCGTGTACATCGCCAGCCGCCCAGAATGGACGGCGTTGGTGGTAGCCAAGGATTCGCCGATCAAAACCGTGGCCGACCTCAAGGGCCATAAAATCGCCGCCACCAAAGGCACCGACCCATACCTGTTTACCTTGCGCAGCCTGGAGCAGGCCGGCCTGAGCAAAGACGATGTGGAACTGGTGCACCTGCAACACGCTGACGGCCGCATTGCCTTGGAAAAAGGTGATGTCGATGCCTGGGCTGGGCTTGATCCACTGCTGGCCGCCAGCCAACTGCAAGCCGGTTCGCGCATCCTTTATCACAACGTCAATTTCAACAGCTACGGCGTGATCAACGTCACCGAGAAGTTTGCCCAGCAGTACCCGCAAGCCATCGACAAGGTGATTACGGTCTACGAAAAAGCGCGTAAGTGGGCACAGGAAAACCCCGAAGAGCTGGCGCAGATTCTATCCAAAGAATCCGGCCTGCCGTTGGACGTGGCCAAGCTGCAACTGCAACGCACCGACTTCAGCAACTCGCAGCCTGGCGCGGAGCATATTGCTGCGCTGAAAGCCGCGGCGCCGATTCTGGTGACCGAGGAACTGGTGCGTAAAGGCGTGGATGTGAATGCGGTGGTGGATCAGTTGATTGAGCCGTCGTTTAGCAAGCAGGCCGTTGCTGCCAAGTAAAGGTTGCATCGTTACAAAGGCGTCCGCGGCTTGCCGCGGATTTGCCGTTTTCAGTAGAGGGCCAATCCTATGACGAGCAAAAGCAAAGCCTTGCCAGCGCCAGCCGAAAGCGGTTGGAAGCCGGGTTTCGACTCGGCCGCTTGGAAGCGTCGCGCCAAGGGCCTGGCGCTGCCGGTTGTGGCGTTATTAGTGCTGGAATTTGTGGTGCGCATTGGCTGGGTGCCGCCATATCAATTGCCCGCGCCGAGCGACATTTTCGCCACCCTCACCGACCTTGCGGCCGGCCCGCTGTGGAAACACATCGGCGCCAGTGTGGCGCGGGTGCTGTTGGGTTTTGCCATCGGCGCCAGCCTGGCGCTGTTGGCGGCGGCATGGGTGGGGTTAAGCCGCGAGGCCGAGGCTTATCTGGAGCCGACGTTTGCCGGCCTGCGGGCGATTCCCAGCCTGGCCTGGGTGCCGCTGTTGCTGCTGTGGTTGGGCATTGATGAAACCTCCAAGGTGGTACTGATCGCCATTGGCGCGTTTTTTCCGGTGTACCTCAATGGCGTGGCAGCCATCCGCAATATCGACCGCAAGCTGGTGGAAGTGGGGCAGATGTATGGCTTCAGTTCTGCCCGCCTGGCCCGGCGTATTCTGCTGCCGGCGGCATTGCCTGGGTTGTTTACCGGGCTGCGCAGCGGCATGAGTTTGGCCTGGATGTTTCTTGTCGCGGCAGAACTGATCGCCGCCACCAAAGGCTTGGGCTACTTGCTTACCGACGGCCGCGAAACCTCACGGCCGGATATCGTGCTGGCGGCCATTATTGTCCTGGCCTTGCTCGGCAAGGTTTGCGACGGCGTATTGGCCAGATTGGAAAATCATTTTTTAAGTTGGCGTGATGCCTTTAGCGGAGAGGCCTAAACATGACCGACGCCTTATTGAACGTGCGCGTGGAGCGCAAGCAATTCGCCGCCGTCACCGTGTTGCGCAATATCGACTTGCAGTTGCAAGAGCGCGAAGTGGTGAGTTTGCTTGGCCCCAGCGGCTGCGGCAAAAGTACCTTGCTGCGCATTGCCGCTGGGCTTGAACGGGAGTTTAGCGGCGCGGTCAGTCGTGGCTCGCAGGGCGGCGAAGTGGCCTTTGTGTTCCAGGAACCCAGGCTGATGCCGTGGCTGACGGTGGAAGAAAATATCGGCTTTAGCGCCGGCAACCAGTTCGACAAAAAATGGGTGCGCCAGCTAATCAATGAAGTGGGCCTGGACGGTTTTGCCGAGGCGCTGCCCAAGCAGTTGTCTGGCGGCATGGCGCAGCGAGTTGCACTGGCCCGTGGGCTGTATTCGCGGCCACGGGTGTTGCTCTTGGATGAGCCGTTTAGTGCGGTGGATGCCTTTACCCGCATGAAGTTGCAGGACTTGCTGCTGCAACTGGCGGAGCACCATGGCATCGCCTTGCTGCTGGTGACCCATGATGTGGATGAGGCGCTGTATTTAAGCGATCGCGTACTGGTGATGGGTAGCCAGCAGCCGAGCAGTATTCGCCTGGAGTTGGCCGTGCCGTTGCCGCGGCCTAGGGATCGGCGGGACTCGAAGTTAGGCCGTCTTAAAGTCGAGGCGTTGACGGAGTTGCAGTTGGCGCATGTGATTTAGCCACGCCGCTTTTGATCTCGTAGGGTGTGCTGTGCGCACCATTGCGGTGGCTGCAAGATCGCTTGGTGCGCACAGCACACCCTACGCTGATAGCTGCAATCTCCATTCAAATCGACAAATGCAGCAACCGATTATCCTGCCTTACCTCATCGGCCCTGCGTTTGTTCACCACCAATTCGCCAATGGCGATCAGCCGTGCGCGCGTTACGTTGCGGCTCAAGCCGAGCAAGCTGGCGGTGTGCACCTGGTTGTAGTGGCTAAAGCGATAGGCCGCACGCAGCAACGCGTCTTCAACCTTTCTGTTCTTCGAATAGGCGTTGGAAGGCGCGTTGCAGCAGCCCATCGGCGCTTTCTTCGGTTGCTACCTGTTCATCCTGGCGCTCGATACGCAGGTTGGACAGGCGCAGGTCGTCGGCCTGAATCAGGTCATCGCGGCAAATCAGCAGGGTGTGGTGAATGACGTTTTCCAGCTCGCGTATATTGCCCGGCCAGCCGTAGCTCACCAGCTTGCGTTCGGCCTCGGCACTGAGCTGCACGTCGCCATAACCCAGACGCCCGCTGTAGCTGCGCAGAAAGTGGCGGGTAAGCGGCAGGATATCGCCCGGGCGCTCACGCAGTGGGTGCAGTTGCAGGCTGACGACGTTGAGGCGGTAGTACAGGTCTTCGCGAAAATGCCCGGCGTTGATGGCCTTTTCCAGCAGCACGTTGGTGGCCGCCAACACCCGCACGTTGATGGGAATACTTTTGCGCGAGCCCAAACGCACCACTTCACGCTCTTGCAACACGCGCAGCAGTTTCACCTGAATGGCCATCGGCAGGTCGCCGATTTCGTCAAGAAACAAGGTGCCGCCGTTGGCTTCTTCAAACCAGCCAGCTTTGGCGGCGAGGGCGCCGGTGAAGGCGCCTTTTTCATGGCCAAACAGTTCCGCCTCCACCAGCGATTCGGAAAACGCCCCGCAGTTAACCGCGACAAACGGGCCACCGCTGCGGCGGCTGAGGTTGTGGATATGCCGCGCCACCAATTCCTTGCCGGTACCGGTCTCGCCAATAATCAGGACGCTAGCCTCGCTGGGGGCGACCTGTTGTAGGTGGGCGAGAAGGGCCTGCGATTTGGGGTCTTCAAAGACCTGTGCGGTCGCCCGGATCGAGGTTGCCAGTGCGGGGGAAGCGGGGAGCGT
>LNAP01000905.1_pt1 | contig 32561 bp, 36 predicted proteins | sample 602601 | NCBI WGS metagenome assembly LNAP01 (sample SAMN02440304, study PRJNA202911) | soil metagenome | biome: Subtropical and temperate rainforests or woodlands; isolation source: soil samples (1 kg each in a 20% v/v slurry with milli Q water) were... ...
GCACGGCGCAGGGCCGTGCGGGCGCGAAGCTGGTCCGGGGTCGGTTTCGACGCGGCCGGACGCGGCCGGGCGATCGGGGCATCGACCGTCACCGGCGGGAGAGCAGACTGCTGCGCTTCGGCACCGCTGAACGAGGCGACGGCCATCAGACCAGCAACCGCCGTGACCTTGCGACCCGAGTAGGTGTCGGAATTGTCGCCGTATACATCCGAACGCAACGTTCGCGGTGTCTTCGCCTGGTTCATGAACTCGCCCCTGTCAGCTGCACCAATTCACTCCGCAGCAAGCTGCGCTGAATTGTCCCAAGGGTTGAGTATCGAGCGCAATTTTTTGGGTCAATGCGTTTGGGTCAAAATGGGGCGTGGACATGTTTGAATAGGTCCAGATCAAAATCGTTCTAAACTACAGTTTAAAACGCTTCTAATGATTGCTGCTGGAACGCTTGAATCGTTCTAAGCTGAGCAAGCGGATCGCGCCGAACCTTTACTCATCGACACTCGGCGGCTTCATCAGCGAAAACATCTCGTCAACGGTCTGCAGTGCGGTCTGACGCACGCGGTCGGTATGTTCCATGCCGGCGATGTTGATACCCCGCACCACGGCTTTGATCTCGTCGCGGTAGTCAGAGAGGAATCGCAGCGGATCCGACGACTCGTTGGCGACCCGCGCGATCAGACCGGTAAGCAGGATCTGGCAGGCGATCATTCGTCCGTTGAGTTCATCCATTTTTTGCTCCGTCGCTTACGAGACTTGATGTGATCATGCGGTGCTATGGCGGAGATGATGACGCGTTACAACTCGCGCGCGGAGTCTGCCGCCAATCCGTGGACGCGGCTTGCTGATGGCATCGCGGCCCTTGTCTCGCGCCCGCGCCCCATCAATCGACGATGGCGCGGCGCAGCATGCGGGCATGCTGCATGCGCCATGAGCGCGCTGTGCCGTTTCCCACGGCAACCGGCATCCCGCTGCAAAACATGAAGATTTGGCAATGAAGGGCGGTTTCAAGCATTAGTGTGTTTACAGTTTTCGGTGGCCCTCTTAACTGCGTCGGAGCCATACGGGCACCGGTTCGCGTCGACGACGCCGGCCTACGCCGCGACAATTCAACGTGCGAACGCATCGGATCACTATGCCCCAACCGAAACGGACCCGCTGGATATCCATGATCGTCGCGGCGCTGGTGCTGGCGGGCGGCTATGCCGCATGGCGCTACCACGCCGCCGCGGGCCTAGCCGAACAGGCCAGCGCGACCAAGGGCCGGGCGACCGCGCCGGCGGTGCCGGTGAAGATCGCCTCCGTCGAGAAGACCGATTTCCCGGTGTTTCTGACCGGCCTCGGCACAGTGCAGGGATTCAATACCGTGGTAGTCCGTACCCGGGTCGACGGCCAGATCGACAGGATCGCCTTCAAGGAGGGCCAGATGGTCCAGAAAGGCGACCTGCTGGCCCAGATCGACCCGCGTCCGTTCCAGGCATCGCTCGACCAGGCCAGGGCCAAGAAGGCGCAGGACGAGGCCAACATCGCCAATGCCAATCTCGACCTGCAGCGCTTCACCAAGCTCGGCGAATTCGCAACCAAGCAGCAGACCGACACCCAGCGATCCACGGTGCAGCAACTGACCGCGCAGATCGCCGCCGACGATGCCGCCATCTCCAATGCCCAGACTCAGCTGGACTATGCCACCGTCAGGGCGCCGATCTCCGGGGTGGTCGGTTTCCGCCAGGTCGACCAGGGCAACATCGTCAATGCCGCGACCCAGACCGGCATCGTCACTATCGCTGAGGTCGAACCGATTGCGGTGATCTTCACCGCCCCGGAGGCGCAACTGCCCGACATCAGCGAGGCGCTGGCGGCGCATCCGCTGAAGGTGCTCGCGCTGACCACCGACGGCAAAAGGACGCTCTCCGAGGGAACCCTGGCGGTGATCAACAACCAGGTCGACACCACCAGCGGCACGATCCGTCTCAAGGCCACCTTCGACAACAAGGACCACAAACTGTGGCCGGGCCTGTCAGTGTCGACCCGGCTGCTGGTCACCACACTGAAGGATGCCATCGTCGTTCCCGACGATGCCGTCCAGCACGGCGCGGACGGGCTCTATGCTTTTACCGTTGGCGCGGACAACAAGGCCGAGATGCGCAAGATCAAGGTCAGCCGGTCGATCGACGGCCGTACCGTCATCGACGAAGGGCTTGCCGCCGGACAACGGGTGATCGTGGCCGGCCAATACAAGGTTCAGCCAGGCACGCCGGTGGCGACCGCCGTCGCAAGCACAGAACCGGCGACGCCAGCCAAGGCCCGATGACATGAACGGCAGCATCTCCTCCCCGTTCATCCGCTATCCCATCGCGACCTCGCTGCTGATGGCCGGCATCCTGTTCGTCGGTCTGGTCGCCTATCCACTGCTGCCGGTGGCGCCACTGCCGCAAGTCGACTTTCCCACCATCCAGGTGTCCGCCAGCCTGCCCGGCGGCAGTCCGGAAACCATGGCGTCCTCGGTGGCGCAGCCGCTGGAGCGGCAGCTCGCGCAGATCCCCGGCGTCGCGCAGATGACCTCGACCAGTTCGCTGGGCACCACCGCGGTCACCATCCAGTTCGACCTCAATCGCGCCATCGACGGCGCCGCCAATGACGTGCAGGCAGCTATCAACGCCGCCAGCGGCACGTTGCCGAAGAACCTGCCGAGCCCGCCGACCTATCGCAAGGTGAACCCGGCGGATTCGCCGATCATGCTGCTGTCGGCCGTCTCCGACACGCTGCCGATCACCGAGGTCAGCGACGCCGTCGATGCCCAGCTGGCGCAGCAGATCAGCCAGATCGCCGGTGTTGCCCAGGTCTCGATCGGCGGCCAGCAGAAGCCCGCGGTGCGTATCCAGATCGATCCCGCCAAGCTGGTCGCCAAGAACCTGTCGCTGGAGGACGTCCGTACCCAGATCGCAATTACGACGGTGGATAGTCCGAAGGGCAACATCGACGGCAACACCCGCAGCTATACCATCTACGCCAACGACCAGTTGACGGCGTCCAAGGACTGGAACGACGTCATCATCGCCTATCGCAACGGCGGGCCGCTGCGGGTCCGCGACATCGGCCAGGCCGTCACCGGCCCCGAGGACGCCAAGCAGGCCGCCTGGGCCAACGGCAAGCGCGGCGTGTTCCTGGTGATCTTCAAGCAGCCCGGCGCCAACGTCATCGACACCGTCGACAAGATCAAGGCGCAACTGCCGCGGCTGGTGGCGGCGATCCCGCCGGCCATCAAGATCGACGTGCTCAGCGACCGCACCCAGACCATCCGCGCCGCGGTAGAAGACGTGCAGTTCACCTTGCTGCTGACCATCGCGCTGGTGGTGATGGTGATCTTCATTTTCCTGCGCAACGTCTGGGCCACCATCATTCCGAGCATCACCGTGCCGCTGGCCTTGCTGGGCGCCTGCGCACTGATGTGGGCGTTCGGCTATACGCTCGACAACCTCTCCTTGATGGCGCTGACGATCTCGGTCGGCTTCGTCGTCGACGACGCTATCGTCATGCTGGAGAACATCACGCGCTACATCGAGGAGGGCGAAAAGCCGATGGCCGCCGCGCTGAAGGGCGCTGGCGAAATCGGCTTCACCATTGTCTCGATCAGCATCTCGCTGGTGGCGGTGCTGATCCCGCTGCTGCTGATGGGCGGCATCATCGGCCGGCTGTTCCGCGAATTCGCGGTCACCCTGACGATGACGATTTTCGTCTCGCTGGTGGTATCGCTGACGTTGACGCCGATGATGGCGTCGCGCTTCCTGCGCGACCAGAAACACGCCAGGCACGGCCGGCTTTACCAGCTCAGCGAGAACGCCTTCGATGCTCTGCTGCGCGCCTATGAGCGCGGCCTCAATGTCGTCATGCGCTGGCGCCTGACCACGCTGTGCGTGTTCTTCGCCACGTTGGTGCTGTCGGTCTATCTGTTCATGATCATTCCCAAGGGTTTCTTCCCGCAGCAGGACACCGGCCTGATCACGGCCACATCAGAAGCCGCGCAGGACATCTCCTTCGCCGACATGAAGCGCCACCAGGAAGCCCTCGGCGAGATCGTGCAGGCCGATCCTGCCGTCGCCAGCGTCGCCATGGCGATCGGCGGCAACGGCGGCGCGCTGAACACCGGCCGCATGTTCATCACCCTGAAGCCGCGCGACCAGCGCGACGCCAGCGCCATGCAGATCATCGCCCGACTGCGGCCGAAGCTGGCCCAGGTGCAGGGCGCGCAACTGTTCATGCAGGCGGCGCAGGACATCCGGCTAGGCGGCCGCGCCAGCCGGACACAATTCGAATACACGCTTCAGGATGCCAATCTCGCGGAGCTCAATGAATGGGCGCCAAAAATTCTCGGCAAGATGAAGACATTGCCGGAATTGCGCGACGTCGCCTCCGACCAGCAGACCAACGGCACCACCCTGACCCTCACCATCGACCGCGACAGCGCCTCACGCTTCGGCATTCAGCCGCAGTTGATCGACGACACGCTCTATGACGCATTCGGCCAGCGCCAGGTGGCGCAGTACTTCACCCAGCTCAACAGTTACCACGTGATCCTGGAGATCACGCCGGAGTTGCAGGGCAAGCTCGACACGCTGGACAAGATCTACATCAAGTCGCCGAGCACCGGCGACATGGTACCGCTGGCCGCCTTCGCCAAATGGACGACCGTGCCGGTGCGTCCGCTGTCGATCAGCCACCAGGGCCAGTTTCCGGCCACCACGATCAGCTTTAATCTGGCGCAAGGCGTGGCACTCGGCCAGGCCACCGACGCCGTGCAGAAGGCGATGACCGAACTGAACGCGCCATCGACACTGAACGGTACGTTCCAGGGCACTGCGCAGGCCTTCCAGCAATCGCTGGCCACCGTGCCGCTGCTGATTCTGGCGGCACTGGTCGTGGTGTACCTGATCCTCGGCATCCTCTACGAAAGCTACATCCACCCGCTGACCATTCTCTCCACCCTGCCCTCGGCGGGCGTCGGGGCGCTGGCGATCCTGATGCTGTTCGGGTTCGACTTCAGCCTGATTGCGCTGATCGGCATCGTGCTGCTGATCGGCATCGTCAAGAAGAACGGCATCATGCTGGTCGACTTCGCCATCGCCGCCGAGCGCGACGAGCATCTGTCGCCGGAACAGGCGATCCGCAAGGCGGCGCTGCTCCGGTTCCGGCCGATCATGATGACGACCATGGCCGCCCTGCTCGGCGGCGTGCCGCTGATGCTCGGCACCGGCACCGGCTCGGAAATCCGCCAGCCGCTCGGCTATGCCATGGTCGGCGGCCTGATCGTCAGCCAGGCGCTGACGCTGTTCACGACGCCGGTGATCTATCTCTATCTCGACCGGCTCTCCAACGCGATTTCAGGCTGGGGCCGTGCGCGTAACGTCGATGACGACGTTGACGTTGACGTCGCCGGGCACGAGCCGGCCAAGCAGGCAGCGGAGTAGACGCTACGCCGCTGCCTCCGCCTTCACCCCGACATAGACCGTGTTGCTGACCTCATCGTCGCCATGCAGGTTCTCGAATGCCACCACATGGGACCGGGTCGTCGGAAATACCGCCGCCAGCGCCGACTGGAACTTGGCCTCCGGCGGATCGTTCGACCACAGCGCAAACACGCCGCCCGGCTTCAGGTGTTCGGCAAGCCGCTGCAGGCCGGCGTCACTGTACAGCGAGGCGTGGCTGGGATGCAGCAGGTTGTCGGGGGAATGGTCGACATCCAGCAGGATGGCGTCGAAACGGCGGCCGGGTGCCTGCGGATCAAAGCCGGTGCCAGGCGAAGCCGCCATCCTGAAGAAATCACCCTGCACCAGACGGCAGCGCGGGTCCGCCATCAACTGCCGGCCCACCGGCAGCAGCCCGGCCTGGTGCCATTCGATCACCTCCGGCAGGGCATCGACGACGATCAGCGATCGCACCTGCGGATTGGTCAAAGCGGCCTGCGCGGTATAGCCGAGCCCGAGCCCGCCCACGACAACGTCCCACGTGCCGCTCGGCAACGCCGCCAGCCCGAGATCGGCAAGCGCGATCTCGGCTGCGGTGAAGGCGCTCGACATCAGGAACTCGTCGCCGAGCTTGATCTCGTAGACATCGGTCTCCGTGCCCGGTTGCCGGCGGCGTCGCAGGGTGAGGACGCCCATCGGCGTCGGGCGATAGTCCAGTTCTTCGAAATTGATGCTCATGCCGGGAGCATGTTCATGCGACGGCCGTCGCGACAACAGCGAAATGGACCCGCCCGGCATTTTCGCAGCATCGGGCCCGACCGTTCGGCAGTTCACCGCAACAGCCTTTGCTCGTGCGCCTTGACCGTCGCATAACATTCGCAGGCGGCCTTCCGCAGTCCGTCAAGATCGAGGATCTCAACGTTGCCGCGGCTGTAGCGGATGATCCCGGCGTGCTGCAGCGTATTGGACACCAGCGACACGCTGTTGCGCCGGGCTCCGATCATCTGCGCCGACACCTCCTGCGTCAGCAGCAGATTGTCGTTTCCCGACAAATCGCGCATCTGCAACAGGTAGCGCGCCAGCCGTGCCTCGACGCCATGCGCCGCATTGCATGCAGCGGATTGCTGGGCTTGCGCGAACACGAATTGCCCGTGACGGATGACGGCATTTCGGAGTTCTGCACTGTGCTCCGCGATCCGGCGGAAATACTCGAATTCAATCACCGAGGCCACGCCCGGCAATTGCACCATGGCACGCGACAACGCGTTGCGCCCCTCGAACGCGGCCGCGGCGCCCAGCACGCCATTACGCCCGATCTTGGCAACCTCGATCGTCTCGCCGCCAGCGAGACTCACCACCAGCGAGATCACGCCGCCATGCGGGAAGTATACATGGGTCATCAGATCGCCGGCTTCCGCCAGGACGGTATCCTGAGCCAGCGTCACGGTATGCAGATGCTGAGTTAGCAACCCAACGACCGTCGCGGGCAATGACGCCAACAGATAGTTCGGCGATAGCGGCATGACGTCGGGCTCCCTGCCGCAGGACACTTGACCATGAGGCCACAACGCTCCGCAAGCAACACGATGATGTCTCGACTGAAATCCGCCCGCAAAAACCCGGGCCAGACTATCATATGCACGTTTCGGTGCAGACATTCCCGCGGCAATAACTCCATTGTTACTAACACAACTGATTCGCAATAACGCCATTGGTACTTGAGTGTTCGGGATCCGGCACTGTTTCCAACCCGCGCGGGGGCGCCAGCATGACACGAATCTTGATCGTCGACGACGACCCGCTGGTTTCGCTGTCCATCAAGATTGCGCTTGAGCGTGAGGGCTTCACGACCATCGTTGCCGATGGCGGAATCACCGGCTTGAACGCACTGGACAGCTCCACTTTCGACCTGATGATCGTCGATATCTTCATGCCGCACATGCACGGCTTTGAATCGATCCGGGTATTTCATCAGAGGGCACCCAACGTGCCGCTGATCGCCATCTCAGGCTATGCATTCTCGCATCACAGCTCACCCGCGCCGGACTTCCTCCGCATGGCGATCGAACTTGGCGCCACGCGCTGCCTGCGCAAGCCCTTCACGCCTGCCGCCTTGCTGGGTGTGATCAAGGATTGCCTGGCCGATACCGTCGAGCTGCATCACCAGCTCATCGGTGACAGCGAAACGACCACCTGAGTCAAATGCCGCGACCCGGCGCCGCGCACTACGCGTCGGCGGTGCTGCTTTCGGATCTGGCCGGCGCCTTCTTGGTCTTGCCGCCCTTCGCCTTCAGAAAGCGGATCTCGATGTCTGCGCCGTTGACCTTGACGAGTTCGCATCGTCGATAGGCCAGTCCGGTGGATGACAGCAGCAGGAAGAATTCCTTCAGGTTGAGACCTTCGATCGATCCTTCCAGCGTCAGATCCGCATCGCTGGCGGATACCGCCTTCAGCAGGCAGTTGCGCCGCCAGGTGCCGTCGATCGCCATGATCCAGACGTTGTAACCCCGTCCAAACGTGACGCGGTCCGGCCCGGTGTTTTCCGCAGCCATGACGGTCTCCTATGCGCCGATCCGGCCGGACGCCGTTTTCCTGTCGCCGGCAGCAAGGCCCGGCGCGATCGACGGCGCCCCGCGAACGACGGGAAGATAGACACCGCGGCGGTTCGGACAGACCTTGTAGCTGTCGGTGAGGCCGATCACGGTCTCGGCCGCGCCGAGGAACAGATAGCCGTCCGGCTCGCTGGCCTTCGCCAATCGTCCGAAGATGCCGGTCTTGGTCGGCTGATCGAAATAGATCAGCACGTTCCTGCAGAAGATCACGTCGAATTTTCCGAGATGCGCGTAGTCCTGCAGCAGGTTGAATTGACGAAACTGCACCATCGCACGGACGTCGGCGTTAAGCTGCCACATCGTTCCGACCTGAGTGAAATGCTTCACCAGCGACTGAATCGGAAGGCCGCGCTGAACTTCGAACTGCGTATAGAGACCCGATCTGGATTTCTCGAGAACTTCCGGCGACAGGTCGGTGGCAATGATCTCGATGCGCCAGCCCGCAAGGATCGTCGCGGCCATGTCCTTGAGGATGATCGCCAGCGAATACGGCTCCTGCCCGGACGAGGCGGCCGCGCACCAGATGCGCAGGCTGCGCTTGCCGGCGCGGGCCTTGACCAGCTCCGGAATCACCGTGTCCTTGAAATGGTCGAACGGCGTCTTGTCACGGAAGAAGAACGTCTCGTTGGTGGTCATGGCTTCGACCACGTCGCCGATCACCGTTTCCGAGCCGCCCTTCATTTTCTGCACGAGCTCGCTGATGCCGGCAACGCCGGCCTTGCGGGCAAGCGGCATCAGCCGGCTCTCCAGCAGATACTTCTTGTCGGCCGACAGCATCAGGCCGGACCGGTCCTTCAATATCTTCTGGAGATACTCGTAGTCGAGAGGGGTCATGGTCTCTTTCTGGGACGCAAACTGCGCAGCGCGTAAGTGTTGCCGTGGATTCGATCAGCCGGACGACCCCGGTATTCTTCTACGCGCAAATTGCGTAGTCCGAACTTACCGTTGCACCAATTGACTAAGAGTCTACGAACAAGCCCACTCGCCCGCGCCAGCCGTCATCGCCTGGCCTTCGCGCGAACCAGGATCCCGCGATCACGCGCGCATGCCGGGCAGCGGCGCGACCGAGGTCGGGCTTGCGGTGCTTGATCTCTGACAACGGCGCTCCGCCCCGACAACACCTGCGCGCGGACATGCTTGGAGATGACGGCATGCCGCGCGCGGGACAGGCGCCGATGACAAGGCGCATTCGTTCGAAACAGCATCAGGCTGTTCAGTCCGATCGTGGTCCCTGGCACCGGCGCAGCCGTTCACGCGGCCACCCGCCATGGTGGAGATATTATGGGTCAGGCCGAGGATGCGCTTGCACGAGGTGCTCCGGTCGGGCTAGAACCCGCCGGGAACGGGGCGCTCGCCCCCGTTCCCGATGATTCCCGGCAGGACCCTGCTAAGTCCTTGAATCATTTGGGGAATGGTGTAACGGTAGCACAACAGACTCTGACTCTGTTTGTCTAGGTTCGAATCCTAGTTCCCCAGCCATTTGTGGCATACACCAACAAAATCAATTACTTAGAGCGATTGCAACCGGCGAAAACCGCTGCAACTCGTAACACCCCGCCGTGACTTACACGGGTGCCTAAATTGTATCTCGGCAGCGATTGATTGCGTCACTTCGCGTAATCGATAGAGATGCAACTTCCGCTTGTGAATTAGTTGTTGTTATTTAAAAAGTTGCACAATATACTTATGAGGTCGATGGAATCCGCGCAGTGACTGAGGTCGCCAGCGTCCGAACCTAAGGCAGCACAAAAGTCGAGGAATTCTCCTCGCCCATTTATGGGCACCACTTTTGTTGCGAGCCCATTTGTCGATCGCCTCCAGCCTTCAGAAACTTCTCGGCCTTGAGACCAAGGCCAGCCTAGCGACGCCTGACATGGCGATGCTGGAGCTGTTCAGTGCCATGCCGTCAGCTTCAGGCATCCGCGTTTCGCCGCTGACCGCTATGACCTGCGCCCCGGTGGCGTGCGCGGTCAACGCCATTAGTCAGGCAATCGGCCAGCTCCCGGTTCACGTCTACCAGCGCGGCGCTGACGGCTCCAAAGAGCGGGCGCCCGAACATCCGGCCTATCGCCTCCTGCACGATGAGGCGAACCCGTGGACCCCTGCGACCAAGTTCAAGGAAGAGCTGGTCCGCGACGCGCTCCTCTACAAGCACGGCGGCTTTGCTGAGATCATCCGCGTTGACGGCAGCAAGCCCTTTGAGCTGATCCGCATCAACCCAGAGACCACGCCCGTCTCAGTCGGCATGTCGCAGGATGGCCCGGTCTACGCCGTCCAAGAGAACGGCAAGACGCGGCCCATCGAACGCCAGAACATTCTTCACCTTCCGTCGCCGTCACTGTCCGGCATGGGGCTGGCACATGATGCCCGCGAAGCCATCGGACTGCTGCTGGTTCTGGAGCGTCACGCCAACCAGCTTTTCGCTAATTCGGCACGCCCCAGCTCCATTCTGTCGGTCAAGGGCACCGGGACCATTCCGCCGTCCGCCGACATGCTCGCCAAGATTAAGAGCGCGTGGATGGCGGCATTCGGCAATGGCAAATCGGGCGGCACTGCCGTCCTTCCCTCCGAGGTCGACTGGAAACCCGTCACGCTTTCGAGCGTCGACGCCGAATTCCTCGCGACATTCCGCTTCTACATCGAACAGATTTCCCGACACTTCCGCGTTCCGCCCCACATTCTGTATGAGCTTGGCCGCGCGACGTGGGGCAACTCTGAGGAAATGAATCAGCAGTTCCTAGACGGGACGCTGATGAAGTGGATCACCGCATTCGAGGGCGAGGTCCGTCTTAAGTTATTCGACCGCGATGAACGCGACACCTATTTTGCGGAATTCCTGACTGATGGATTTGTCCGCGCGAACTACGCCGCTCGCATGGAAGGTTTGTCGAAGGCGATTGCGGCCCGGCTGATCAATCCGAACGAAGGCCGCGCTGTCCTCAATATGCCGCCCTACGTTGGCGGCGAAAAATATGAGAACCCGCATACATCGGTGGCGGTGCCAGCATGATGCGGTCGATCCACCTTTACGGCAAGCTCAAGAAACAGTTCGGCGCGTCGCATCGCTTCGATGTTGAAACCGCTGGCGAAGCTTTGCGTGCACTGAACTGCGCATTTCCCGGCGCCTTCGTTCAATCGCTTGAAGTCGGCAGCTACCAGCTTGTGCGAGGTGCACGTCATACCGGTCAGACACTTGACCTCGACCTCGTCAACGAACTGCGCCTTGGTCTTGCGGATCTGCATCTGGTCCCTGTTGCGACAGGCGCCGCGAACAGCAAGGGCGTCGTCAAGTCTGTCCTGGGTGTCGCTTTAATCGGCGGCGCCATCTTCATGTCGGGTGGCACGCTGGCTGCGCCGCTGGGCATGATGTCCACCGCTGTCGTTCCCGGCATGAGCGTGACGTGGGGGAATATCGCCATGGTTGGCCTTGGTCTGACACTCGCTGGCGCCTCCACATTGCTCGCCAAGCCCGCTGCGGTCGCGCTCGATACCGAGGCAGACAAATCTCACACCTTCAATGGCCCCGGCAACACCGGACAGCAGGGCGATGCAATCCCGTTGATCTATGGCCGCGTCCTGACCGGCAGTGTTCCAGTGTCATTCGATTCCGACATTGAAGATGTCGGCGCCTATCAGGGTGGTAGCGGCTCGTTGTCAGCATGACCCAGGAACCGCACCGCGCATTCCTGGGTCATGCTGAACACCCGTTCCGGCTTACTGCGAAGCTGACCCTTGAGCTTGAGAAAACTACGGGCGCCGGCATCGGCGCATTGTGCACCCGCGTTTTCAACAAGCAGTTTGCACATTCCGATATCAGCGAAACGCTGCGCCTGTCTCTGATCGGCGCCGGCATGACGCCTGAGCGTGCTGCGTCACTTGTCGCGACTTACGCTATCGATCGCCCGCTGATCGAAACGTTTCCGATCGCTGTCGCCGTGTTGGAGCTTCGGTGGTTCGGGCAACCTCATGAGGCCACCAATGGATAAGCTCGAACTTAAGGCTTCGCTGAACGTGACCGATGACGGCCAGATCATCGGCAACGCGTGGCCCTTCGGATCGGCTGACAGCGTGGGTGATATCATCACCAAGGGGGCGTTCGGCATCATCTTGGCGGATTTGCCCATCCTGTATCAACACAACCCCGCTGACCTCGTTGGCACTTGGACTGAGGCAAAGGAGACGGAAGAAGGGCTGACTGTGAAAGGTCAGCTCCATTTGGATCACCCGCGCGCTCGTTCCGTTCGCGCGATGCTGAAGAGCGGACTGGTCAGCGGATTGTCGATCGGCTTTCGCACCAAGGCAGCCACCAAGCAGGGGCGCAACCGAATTATCTCGGCCCTTGATCTTGCCGAAATCTCACTCGTCCGAGATCCCTCACATCCTCGCGCGCGTATCACCTCAGTGAAATCTGAAAACACGGCAGCCGCCGTCGCCGAAATTATCAAACGCGCCACGGCAGCGCTTAAGGAGAACTACAAGTGACGAATACTGCTCTCGCGTTCGAATTCAAAGATACTGGAGACGACCTCGATCCGGCCGCTGTTGTGACGGCGGCACTCGCTGGCTTCGAAGCAAAGTTCGATAGCCGCATCGCGGCGATGGAAACGAAGGCGTTCGATCCGGCTGCATTCGCGAAGCTCATTGCCCGCATTGATGGCGTCGAAGCTAAGGCTAATCGTCCCGGCCTGACCGGCGACAACGACAACGCTGACCAGCTCGAAACCAAGGCGTTCGAAACCTACATGCGTCGCGGTGACCGCGCCGACGAACTGACTCTCAAGACGTTGCGTGTCAGCAACGATCCGCAGGGCGGCTATTTCGCTCCCCCGGAAATGTCGACCGAATTCCTGAAGAACCTCATTCTGCTGTCGCCCGTTCGCGGCGTTGCCAGCGTGCGCACCACCGGCAGTCCGTCTGTCATCTATCCGGCGCGCACCGGCATCACCAATGCCAAGTGGAAGGGCGAATTGCAGGAAGCTGAAGCTTCTGAGCCGTCGTTCGGTCAGGCTGAAGTCGTCGTCCGCGAGGTCAACACCTACACGGACATCAGCAATCAGCTTCTCGCTGACGGCGGCGGTGCCCCGGAACGCGAATTGCGTGAAGCCCTGTCGGAAGACTTCGGCGCGAAGGAAGGCACTGCGTTCGTCAATGGCGATGGTGTCATTGCTCCGCAGGGCTTCATGACCCATCCGGACATCGCCTTCACCGCGAACGGCCATGCAACGAACCTGAGCGCCGATGCGCTGATCACGCTCATGTATGCCATGCCGGCAGTTTACCGGGCGAACGCGGTCTGGGCCATGAATGGCAATACCGTCGCAATCATCCGCAAGCTGAAGGACGGTCAGGGCAACTACCTGTGGCAGCCCTCGTATCAGGCTGGTCAGCCCGAAACGATTCTCGGCAAACCGGTGGTCGAATTGCCTGACATGCCGGAAGTCGGCGCCGGTCTGTTCCCGATTGCTTTCGGTGACTTCAACCTGGGCTATCGGATCATCGATCGGCTGGACCTGTCCATTCTGGTCAATCCTTACACCCGGGCCACTGAAGGCGTCACCCGGTTCCATGCGACCCGTCGCACCGGTGCTGGCGTCATTCGCCCGACCACTCTCCGCAAACTCAAGATGGTCGCGTAAGCGCCAGTAAGGACGACCACCATGCGTGACAATCTCCACAACAACGCCTTGCGCGTTGCCATCGCCCCGCCGTCAACCGCCGTTGCGGATAACACCGCCATCGTCGGCATCTGGATTGATCGTCTGGGCTTCGAAGCCCTGACCTTCGGCATCCTGACCGGCAACCTCGCGGACGCTGACGCCACGTTCGGCGTTCTGGTCGAAGAGGCTAACGCTTCGGACCAGTCCGATGCCGCGGCTGTTGAGGACAACGATCTGGTCAGTCAGACGGCTGGTGTCTCCCCTGAGCTGGCTGCCGGCTTCAACTTTGCTGCCGACGTTGCCACTCGCAAGATTGGTTACATCGGCACCAAGCGCTTCGCTCGCCTCACTGTGACGCCTGCGGGCAACACCGGTGCGGCGCCGATTGCTGCTGTGGCTGTTCTCAGCCACGCCAGCACACGACCGGTCCTGTAACAATGCTGCTCGCAGACGATACAATTCTGAAAGTCGGCCATGAGACCATTCGTCTGCGAGCTTCTTTGCGTGCTTCGTTCCGTTTGGAGCGGCAGTTCAAGGGCTTTGACAAGCTTGTCTCGGCTATTGCTGACGGCAATGTTTCTGTCATGGCCGCTGTAGTCCGTGAGTGCTCGGAAGAAAAAACCGACCTCGCTGACCTTCTGGACAGCGGCGGCGCCTTGTCGATCCGCATTGCCCTTGAGCATATGTCTGGCCCGCTCATTGCCCATGTCGGCATCTTGGCAGGCTTCGACGGCGAAGCTACCGATGACCAAAAGCAAGGCAGTGGCGAACGCATCACCTTCGAAGCCTACCATACCAAGCTCTTCCGCCTAGCGACTGGCTGGCTGGGCTGGACGCCTGATGCCGCATGGAACGCCACACCGGCAGAAATTACGGAGGCATATCAGGGCCGCGTCGAAATGCTGGGTGCCATGTTCGGCACCGACTCCAAGGATAGGTCGATCACGGCCAAGTCTAACGCCGCTACGCGCCGCCGATTGAGCGCGCTTGGTGATCTGACTGTCACCACCATGTCGCAGGTTCCAAGCTGATGCCGATCAAAGCCCCAAGGATCTGTGTCTGTGGCAACCGTGTCGCAGGTGATGCCGTTTGCATCTGCCGGCAGCGCGCCAAGGCGGATGCTGACCGTCGCCGTCCAAACGCCAATGCGCGCGGCTATGACAGCAAGTGGCAGCGCGAAAGCAAGGCCTACCTCGCCAAGCCTGAGAACGCCCGTTGCTCATGCGGCTGTGGTCGCATCGCAAATATGGTGGATCATATCATTCCGCATCGCGGCGACAAGAAGCTCTTTTGGGCGAGATCCAACTGGCAGCCGATGGCTTCGTCGCCTTGTCATTCCAGCCGTAAACAATCATTCGAACACCGCAACCATAAGCAGGATATCTAACATGACCGCACCCCGAACGATCACCTATCAGGGCCGCACTGACCTTCTCAGCGGTTGGTCTAAGACCAACGGCATCAGCGTGCAGACGATGGTCAGTCGCCTTAATGCAGGCTGGTCCGTTGAGGAAACGCTGACATCGCGCATTCACCAGCGCGGCGGTAAACTGCGGCGCCAGCCCTACCGTCCGGTGAAAGCTAACACCGTTCCGGCTGCCGCAATCGCAACCGTAATCATGCCCGCGCTCAAAGAGTATGAGCGCCAGCACCGTGCGGTTGAAGTCCGCATGATACGCGCTTTCAACGAATACATTCAGTCATGCGTGCGCCGTGATGCAGCGATCATGCGGGAGATCGACATGCAGTCGATCGGTCAGCCGGCCGCTGGCACGTTCGATACCCCGGGGGTAGTCGTCGACTTTGCGGAAAAGTCCTCTGACCGGTCACTCTCAGTCGCGCAAGATCTGACCTAATTGGAATTTTTCTGAAATGACCATCACACTCGCCAATCTGAAGGCGCACCTCAACATCACCACGGATGACGACGACGACCTGTTGCAGGACAAGATCGACGCCGCTTCCGAGTGGATTGCGAAATATACAGGTGTTCCGGCGGATGCGCCGGACACGCCGGCCCCGTTTGACGAGGCCACACGCCAGCTTGCGGCCCACCTGTTCGAAAATCGTGAGGCCACGATGGTCGGCGTCACTGCTCAGGCGCTGCCGTTCGGCCTGCTGGACCTTCTCATTCCATACCGGGAATGGGCATTCTGATGGCTTTTGAGCCCTCTTTGGCCCTTCAAGCGGCTGTTGGCGCACGCCTTGCGGCGTCCGCTAGCGTGACTGCGCTTGTTCCGGCTGAAGGCATCTTTGATCGCAGCGGACGCCCTGAGTTGGACCGGTGCATCATCATTGGCGAAGGGCAGTCCGTCTATGACGACTTCCACGGCACCGCATACGCCACCTTGCACGTCTGGGCGAAAGAAGCCGGTCTTGCCACCGCGAAAGAGATTGCCGGCGCCTGTCGTTCCGCCCTGAAAGATCGACCGTGGGCGCTCGTCGGTTACGTTACCCATGACCTTCGGGTGACAAGCACCGTGTTCGTGCGGGACATCGGCGGGGAATATTCGCACGGCATCGTCACCGTGCGCGCCATCGTTCAGGAGCGCGCATCGTGAGGGCTGGCGATCTTGATCAGGTCATCACAATTGAACGCTCCAGCACGTCACTGGACGCGAACCGGACGCCTGTCGAGACATGGGCGCCGCTGGCGACTGTCCGCGCCGGCATCGTCACGGCATCAACTGAGGAATTCATGCGTGGTCGCGGTGCGACCTCCGAGACCTCGATTGTGTTCCGCATCCGGTATCTGGACGAGCTGACCCTTGCTGATCGGGTCATCTATTGCGGCGACGCCTACAACATTAAGGATTTGCGCGAGCTGGGTCGCGCGCGCGGCCTCGATATTCGCGTTGAACGGGCTGGCATGTGATGGGACTAACCTCGCAGAAATCCCGAACGATTCCCGCAAAGTCCGATCAGAATCTCCGTTGCTCGTTCGCCAACTCGGGTTTTGCTATCCTGACGCATCAAGCGACCAGTGATACCCGAATAGCCAGCTACGGTTTCGACGAGTTTTCGAGCTTCAGTTGCGTTGATCGATGTGAGGCTTTGCCCCGCCAAGCTGAACGCTTGCGACGCAATTTGCTGCGCCGCAAGATCGTAAAGCGCGTGTCGAAGATCTTCGTTGTTCATAGTTGCAGCGTCAATGAATTCAAATGTATCTCGCATGTCGTCTCCCATTGGAAAGGTCTCACCGGCCTTTATATCTATTGTGGCTTGCGCGCAGCACAAGATTCTGCGGAAATTACAGGTTATTCGCTTTGAAAGGTCGAAAGCCTGAATTGGTTGCCGATCGGAAGGCCCTCGATACAATCATCCCACCGCCGGGCTGGTTGTCGAAGCACGCCAAGGCCGAATGGCGCCGGGTAATGCCAGACCTAACCGCACGCCGCATCCTAACCGCTGCTGATCTGGGTAGCGTCGAAAGCTATTGCATCGCCTCCAGCCGCATCCGCGAGTTGGAAGCCCTGCTCCGTCTCGGCATCGATCCCAAGCTCTTCCGGATGCAGGATCAAGCCATGAAGACCGCGCGCCAGCTTGCCGCGGAACTTGGTCTGACCCCGGTGTCCCGATCCCGACCTTCCATCAGGGAGGACGGCAGTGCTGACGACGACCTTTCCCCATTGGCTCTATGATGGTTCGGCCATCGACGATCCGCTGGGCTATGGCGAACGTGCAGTCGAATTCTTCCGCCGCCTCAAACACCCCAAAAGCCGTCTTCCTAAGAAGGCTTTCCAGCTCGATCCGTGGCAGGAACGCATCGTTCGGCGCATCTATGGCCCGCGCAAGCTTGACGGCTCGCGTATCGTCAGCACGGTTGTCATGTTGTTGCCTCGCGGCAACCGGAAGACCTCGTTTGCCGCTGCCCTCGCTCTTCTCCATACGATCGGACCTGAGAAGGTGGTGAACGGGGAAGCCATCTTCGCGGCAAGCGATCGACAGCAGGCTGGCATCGGCTTCAAGGAAGCCCTCGGCATCGTGCAGGCGGACCCTAAAACGCTGTCAAAGCTCAAGGTCTATGACGCGCATAACTCGGCAAAGAAGATCGTCTATCCGCACGGCGCCACGCTTGAGGTTATCGCGTCGGAAGCCGGCGGTCAGCACGGTCGGACGCCCGCCTTCGTCCTAGCCGATGAACTTCACGTTTGGCCGAACAAATACCTCTGGGAAGCGCTGACGACCGGCCTTGATAAGCTCGACGACCCGCTCTTGATCGTCGCCACGACTGCCGGTCGCGGTCAGGAGAACATCGCGTGGGAGATTGTCGAGAACGCTCGCAAGGTCGCGCGCGGCGAAATCGACGACCCTTCCATCCTGCCAGTGCTGTTCGAAGCTGACCCCAAATGTGATTACGCCGATGAGGATGTCTGGCGTAGCGTGAACCCCGGCAGCTCACACGGCTACCCCAGCATTGAGGGTTTCCGGCGCCACGTTCGCCGCGCGAAGAATAGCCCTAGCGAGCGGGACAGCCTGCGCCAGTTGAAGCTGAATATCTGGCTGGAGAACAGCACAAGCCCGTTTGTCGATATGGCGATCTATGACGAGGGTGGCGCGCCAGTCGATCGGGAAGCGTTGCGCGGTCAGCCGTGCTGGATTGGCGTTGACGTTTCCAAGACAACCGATCTGACCGCCGTCGTTGCCTGCTTCAGGAAGGATGACGGCTTCGTTGTCCTGCCTCAGTTCTTTTGCCCGGAAGACAATATCCTCGCCCGATCTGAGCGGGATGGCGTCAACTATGTCGAATGGGGCAAGGAAAAGCTGATCACGCCGACCCCCGGCAACGTGATCGACTATGTCATGGTGGCGGATGCCATCATTGATCTGTGCGAGCGTTACGAGGTCCGCGAGATCGGCATCGATGTCACATATGCGCAGGCAATCATCGCCATCCTGACCGAACGCGGGCTGCCGGTCGTCATTTTGCAGCAGGGCTGGAAGACTCAATCGCCGGCCCTGAGTGAGCTTGAGCGCGCCATCATCGGACGCAAATTCCAGCATGGCGGACATGAGGTCTTACGCTGGAATTTCTCAAACGTCGTGATCTATACCGACAGTAACGAGAACCGGACCATCCATAAGGGCAAGTCGACCGATAGAGTCGATGGCGCCTCAGCAACATGGATGGCTGTCAGCCGCGCTGCCGCTGGCAACAGCGGCCTGTCGTTCCTGAATGATCCCAACGTTACGGCAGAAGACATGGTGCTTCCATGACGGCCAACGAAATGCAGGCCTACCTCGAAAGCCTTCCCGAGAAGGTTCAGGATGAAGTTGCCGACGTGCTCCAACAACAGGCGCAACGTCTGTCTGATGCCCAGCGCTCCGCTTTGCAGGGTCAAGAGGCCGCGCCGGCCGAAACCGGGCACCTTGAAGATAGCTGCCGCGTCGAGACCGGAGACGATCCGATGGACGTGCATGTCGTCGCCGGTGGCGACCTGACCGAAACTGAGGTTCGGACCGGCAGCGGTGAACACTATGATTATGCGCTGGGCTTCGAATTTGGGAACAGCCGGCAAGCCGCGCGCCCGTTCTTCTGGAGCACCTATAGGGCGATGAAGCCCGATATCGATACCGCAATTGCGGAAGCAACACAGAAAGCACTCGATGACTGAGATTAACACGACGCCGAAACCTATGATCTGGTCGGGCGGCGAACACGTATTCAACCTGAACCATCCTTACGTCCGCAACGTGCTGAGCATCCGGGGATTGCCGGGCGACTACGGCAGCACTCCAGCAGCGTGCTTCAAACGTTTCGAACAGGGCATTTTCAGCACTGAAGATGTTGAGCGCGTGATTTATCTCGGCCTGATCGGCGGAGGACTATCGATCAAGGAAGCCGGCACACTGGTTGACCAATTCGTTCGGTCGCGGCCCGTTCTGGAAAATAGCGCCACCGCATTCTCTGTGCTCGCCACGCTGTTCACAGCACCTGATCTTGAGAAGGACGCTGCATAATGGCTAAGCGCCCTTCACTGGACATCGGTCTCGGCTCGCCTGACATCGAAGCCTTCAAAGGCAAGATGAACGACGCCAGCAATCACGTCGGGACCGTCGCGCGCCAGATGGCCAAGAAATTCCTGGATATGAACGACGACCTGAAGGCCGGCCTGCTCGCGTCCGCCTCCAGCATGGCACTTGGCATGGTCGGTAGGATTGCCTTGGTCGTCGGTTCCTTCAAGTTGATGTCCGACGCCATCGGCGCCACGCGGGACCAGCTCACGCAAATGGTCGCCATCGCTGATAAATCTTCGAACCTCGGCGTCTCACCGGCCTTCTTTCAGTCGTTCCTGACCGAATCTCAGAAGTTGAAGGTCGAAGCTGGCGAGCTGGAGGCGGCATTGTCGCACGCGTTCGGCGCGACCAAGGAAAAGTCCCCGATTGATGTCGCCAAGTGGGAAACCGGCAAGGAAGAGGTTAACGGCGTCGAAAAGGCACTTCGCGTCTATAACACCACGCTTGCGCAGGCAGCCGGCACGAAGCTGGAAGGCTTGGTGTTGTTCCGCGACGCGGACACGCAAGAAAAGAAGATCCTCGCTGTTCTCGCTGCAATGATCCAGTTGGACAAGGTCGGTCAGCACGCCGCTTCCCTCGATATCGGCGAACGTATGTTCGGAAGCCAGTTCGTCGACCGCATTCGGCAGGGGAAGACTTCGGCGGAAAGCGTGTTGTCCAGCATGAACGCCGCTGCCGCCGCATCCGACTCGATTTTCTCTAACGACCTCGTCATCCGCGCAAAGGCAGTGGACGAACAGCTTCAACTTGCTGAAGGGCGCCTGACCCGCTCGTTGAAACCGACCTTCGAAGACCTCGCCGGCACCATTCTGACCATCAAGGGCTATTGGTCGGACATCGTCGATCTGATCGGCAAGGCCGTCGAGATGACGAACCGACTCGGCATCACCAGCGAAACCGCTCGGAAGAAGGACGAGCTTGCCGCGGTAAACAACGCGATCAAGAACAACACCGGCATTTGGGGCGTTCCGCAGGTTCCGGAAGCCGTGACCAGCGCGCTCGGCATGATGTCGCCGCAAGAGCGATTGAGGCAGCGCCGGGACCGTTTGCAGGGCGAAATTAACGACGCAGAGCGCACCGGAGCGCCGGAAGGTCCGGAGCTACCCAAGCCGTCGCGTGGCACCGGTGCCGCTCCTACGTTGAAGCCTACCGGCACCACGGATGTCGATAAGCTCGACACGGCTGCAAACGCCATCGAAAAGCGCACGGCGGCGCTGGGTGCTGAAGCGGCTGCGATCAATCTCGGCACGGAAGCGCGGGAGCGCTCCAAGATTACCGCTCAGTTGGAAACAGTCGCGAAGCAAGCGAACGCAGCGGCTGGCTTGGGTGAGAACGTCATCACCAGCGCACAGCGCGAGCGTATCGACGAAGTCTCGAAAGCCTATGGCAATGCCGCGTTGGCAATCGAGAAGGCGCATGTTGCCAGTAGCATCAAGTTCGGAAGTCGCACGGCTCTGTTGTCGCCGGACGATGCTGCAATCGCCAGTCAATTGAAGGGCATTTACCCCGACGTGGCGACGGCGCTCGGCAGCGTCGAGGCAGCCGCCATGCGCAGTAACGAGGCGCTGAAGAGCGTCGCTGGCACGATGTCATCATCCTTGACGACCGGTCTGACCGACATCCTCGACGGCACCAAGTCTGTCAGCGCCGGCTTTACCGACATGGGCAAGGCAATCCTGCGCTCGTTGGAAGAGGCGATGATCAAGATGCTGGTCGTTGGTCCGATCATGCGTTCGCTTGGCGGTTCATTTGGGTTCTCGACCGGCGGTTTGGTCGGGGATGCGTCGTCTGGCTCGTCAGACTTCATCGGTCCCGTCCTGCGGGCTGGCGGCGGCGTCATCAATGGTCCAGGCACCGGCACTTCAGATTCGATCCCGGCCCGGCTGAGCGATGGCGAGTTTGTCGTGAACGCCCGCGCCACGGGACATAACCGGGCGTTGCTGGAGGCGATCAACGCCGGTCAGCTTCGCGGCTTCGCGACTGGCGGACTCGTCAGCGACCTCGCAACGCCGTCTGGCGCTATGTCGATCGGCGGAAGCACCACGAATATTTCACCGGTCATCAACGTCAGCGTCGAAGGTGGGTCGCGTGGTCCGCAGGCGGACGCGGCGATGGGCGCCCAGCTTGCCAAAACGGTCAGCGATTCAGTCAAGGCGATGATCGCTCAAGAGCTGCGGACCCAGAGCCGACCGGGCGGGACTTTGCGGGGCTGAGAAACGCCGGTTCAATTTCGCTATATAGGTTCGTTCACTGAAGCAGTCAGACCTCCAAACTGATAGCGCCTCTATAAATAAATTGGGTCTCATTCGCTCCAACGAATGAGACCCAGAACAAAGGAAAACGCGAATGGCCTCGCGAGTCCACTGGTTACTATATAGCACAGATTTGTCGGCTTGCGCGACAGACGAAGAGTTGCACCAGAAGATCGCAGAGCTAAAGGCAGTAAGGGCAACGCGTCCGAGCGAGTTCGATGAACTTGGCGACCTCGACATGAACCTCGTCGAGACCGACGATGAGATTCTTGCGGGCATTGACCTAGAACCCGATGAAGACGAGGCGGTGATCGAAAGTCCTGCCGCAACCGCCGGGTCCATCGAGGTCACGGAAGCACGGTCCAGTGAGGTCAGAACGCCTGCCGAAACGTGGTCCAATAACGTCACCGCGACGCCAGCAAAAGGACCGTCCAATAAAGTCACCAAGCGGTTTCGCAAGTCGCTCTCGAACGACATGCATACCATTAGGAAGATTCAAGAATTCGGGAAACCGGGGCCGACACCGAATCCGCTCCCTTTAGTAGCAATTCTCACACCCTCTAAAACCACCCCTTTCGGCCCTCCAGAGGCATCCCCTATATCGTCAAACGACAACCAGTTGCCTGTATGGGAGAAAGGCGACGACCACCTGAAGATCACCCTCGCTAACGAGGTGCTGGAGACGTCAGGGACGCGCGCGGTCTCATGGACGCTCAATCTGACACCTACGAAGATTGCGGGCGCCCTGAGTCACCGCAGCGGCTTTACCGGGTCACTGGCTGACGATCTGAAGCGGGCATTGAAGCGGGAGCTGGGCCGCGACCCTTTGTTCTGGTTTCACGTCGACATCAGCAAGGCCGGCAACCTTCACCTTCACGGCGCCATGGACGTAAACCTCCAGGAGTGTGACTGCGTTGAACGCGCCCTGCGGCATGTAGGTGGTCATCGTCCGAAAGCGCTGAAGGGCGACAAGATGGTGCACATGAACCCTATGCGCTGTGATGAGGGCTGGGTCATCTATGCCGCTCGGAACAGAGGTGCCGTTCGGAAGGCGATCACCGGGCCGACCTTCACCATTACCCGGCCCCTGCGTCTGGAGGCGGCGGACCTTTACAGTTGGATCAGGAAGGTCATGAGGACGGCCTGAGAAAAATCATGTGCACTAAAGGCGAACCATCAGGTTTATAGCGCTGAATTGGACTGGGCGACCCGACACTCTTTGGGACGGTAGTGCTATATTTGGCTTTCACGAATCAGGGAGGCCAGATCCCATGTTTTTGAAAGTCGCAGATAACTACATTAACACGGCGCACATTAAGCAAATACGTTCTGAAGGAAGGCCGCAACGGGCCGGGCAGTATGTCAAGGTCGACATGCTGGACGGTTCAATGATCGAAGGGTTTTGCCGCGAAGAGAGGATTGCTGATCTCACGCGCCAGATTTTTCCGACTGTTCCCGGATTAGAGATTTCCTGTTGGGCTTACGATGCGAACAATTTGGAAGCGCTCCCAAGGTTGATCAGGGAGACGTTGGTCGGATTTGCCTACGACAGTTTCAATGAATTGCTTCCGGTGACCGTGGAATCGGGAGTGATCGAAGGTTCCTATAATCTGAAATACAAAGACGGAGTGCGGGCCTCTTGGGGTGAGCATTTCCGTTCTGAAGCCGAAATGCTCGCGGCAGCGCGGGTGCGGTTTTCGAAGGCGGCCTAAGTAGCTACAGTCAACGTTTACTGTCTCAACTATCTGATATTGTTCGATTATATTTCTTTACAAGATTCGTTCGATCTGCGAATCAACCTATGCGGATCACCGCATAGGGAAAACAACATGACCGAAACCTACATTGAGACCGCGCGGTATCGCCGCGCGGTGACGAAGATCGCTGACCTGAAACCGTGCCCGTTCACCGGGAAGATCGACGAGGATCTGATCAAGACGATCTTGGGCGAGGTGGGCGGCGTTTGGCCGAACAGCATTCACGCGGACTGCGACCTAGCGCCAATCGGCGGTTGCAACGGAAGTCATCCACTCACGGCCAGATAGCAAATTATCCTAGGGCTATCCTATAGACCGTGTGCTTAGTGAGAGACCTCTGCAACAGAATGGAGGATTAAATGAAAACGTCACTGAAAGGGCTCCACCCTGATCTGCTCGCTTCCGTTGTCACTCACGCAATGTTTGGCACCATGATTGATCATCCTCTGTTGAGGGATCGAAACATGGAATTGCAGTGGCCGGATAAGGCCAGCCGGGTTGATCGCGCGAACAGGTGTTACGAAGAAAAGAAAACCTTACTTGAAGCGGCGAGGGTTTCAAACGATTGGACCACGTTCATCGACCTTCACGAGCGGCCTTATAGATTCGAAGCGCTGTGCGACGTTCGGGAAATTCTTGGTTGGGATTTCAGCGACCTCTGGCCTGTCGCGCGATATGTCTGGGCAGACAGCGAGAATATCTTCCAGAATTTGGACGAATGGACGAACATCTGGGCTACCACTTGTCATCGGAAGCACCTCGCCATGCGTCCGTCCGATCGCGTTGCGCTACGTAAGATGCCGGATCTGATCTCGGTGTTTCGTGGGGTCAGTAAAAAGAAACATGTCACGGGAATATCTTGGACCACTGACCGGGCACAGGCAGAGTGGTTCGCACGGCGATATGCGAGCACTAGCCCTCTCGTCGCAAGCGGGCTTGTGCGCAAATCCGATGTCATCGCTTACTTCAATGAGCGGAAAGAGAACGAGATTGTAGTTCTCCCGAAAGACGTGATCTCAATCGAAATTGTGAAGCTCTCTCAAACAGGCGTCGTAAAGGAATAAAAATGTCGTTTAAACTTACATCGGATGATTATGCCGTGCTGGAAGATTTTATTGCGGAAATTCTGAATAACTACAAAGACGGGCTGACTAGCAAAGATCGTGCGATCGGCATTATTTCACACGCTATCACGGCATCCGCCACGGACAATCAAGATGAGTTAAAAGCATACATTCGCGCGCCCAAGTCCGAACTGTTAGACGACTAACAGTGAACACCAATCCCTCGCGCGATTGAAGCGCGAGGGATCAATACGGCGGTCGCCTAAGCAGATCAGGCAGTCGTGATATCGCTTTTGCGATTTTCTGCTTCATCTCTCCACAAGCGATTGTTGACGTGGTAATGGGCCATCCAAACAATCGAAAAACGATGTCTAACCAGCTCCAATAAATTTCGCGAATTCGTCAGGAATAGACGTAAAGACAATTCCGACGAAAATATAAACTGCACCAGCCGCCTGAAACGCTACGCCGCCAGTCATTACGGTTCGAAGCTTCCCTTCTGCTTCAACCAATGCCGCCATCCGCTCTTCCCGCTCTCTGCTTATCGATTGAAGTGCGAGGAAGCGCAGATCAGTTATGGCTTTTGGAACCTCTAGTTGAAGTTTAGCAACGCTTGTTTCTAGTTCAGCCAAGCGCGTCTCGGTGGTCGGGTTAACCGAGACTGTTCCGACCTTAAAATTAATGCTTGCGGCAGGCATATTCATGGTGACGCCACCTTGCACTATGCGAGGCCTATCGAAAATGTGCGCCCACGATATAATCCAAGCCCAAGCCGAAGCAACGATACCTGCCTGACCGAAGAATACTTTCGAATCGTTCAGACCCGAAATCACACAGTAGACGCCCGCGATCTGGAAGATCATTCCTGCCCATCTCGTGCGATCGGATAGATTAGCCGGTCGCGGTAGCAGCGACTGGGGAAAATAGAACGTTACTCCGATGATGGTAAAAGTGATAAGCAGCCACCACCAAAAATGCTTTCCCTCCAAAGCGGCAGCCCTAAAGCGGGCGCGAATCGCCTTCGACCAGTTTGAGTTGGTGAACAATCTACACTCCGAAGTCGCGCCGCAACAAAAGGGACATCGCCGAAGGAGGTCGATTTCCACTGCCTGAGATAGTTTTCGCGATCTCATGCCCCTCTGTTTTGAACTGTGCTAATCGCTTTCGCAATGGGCCAATTTGGGCAATGTCGAAATTAAAGCGCAGCGCTGTTCCCGGGAAGGAAGTGTCATAGTTATTCTTATTCTTTTGAGAGAAGTGAATAGCCTTTTGACCACTAGCAAGAACGAAGTTCCCTCCGTGGCGTGCAAGCCTATTGGTCATATAGAGACCATAACCCGAGTTAAACCATCGCTCCGACATGCGCGGCAAATGCGTCTTGCCCGATACGCTCGGTAGCAAGCTCGCTTCGATGGCTTCCTTGTCCGTTTTAAAGCGAAAGTTCGGATTTTCAGAAAGACCCTCGCGAATACCTACTCCGAAATCTACAATGGCGAATTCTACCTTTCCGCTCTTGGGCCAATATGCCGCGCAATAATATAACTCCGCAGCTTTGCTGTGCTCGAAGACGTTGCGCATAACTTCGCGAATTGCGAACGTTAGGGTATCGAACATATCTTCATTCTTTTCAGCGTCACGGGCGATCATGGCCGCAAGTTTTTCCGCATGTCTATCAATTAGATCTTGAAGCTCAGAATTGGAATCTTCCGGCCCTTCATAAAAAGAAGAGCGTTCTAGCCGCGTGATCGGAAGATAGTTCTCACCGCCCCACGCTTCTCCAACGTCTCTGCCGTGGTCCACGTCAAACATACGGAAGAAACCCATATGAGCCGGGTAAGCGTGATGATGTGCGTTCTTGAATTCAATCTTCACACCCTTGTTTTTGGCGCGAAACGCTTTCAATTTTGCTGCAATAAACAGCATCGAAAACGGTGAAAAGAACATGTCAGCGGGACATTCGAGAGAGAGCTTGTCATGCATGGCATAATAATCGAGGTCGCGAGCAAAGCGAAGAATGCTTTCGATATCGTTTGCGGGCAGCATTAAGTTTGCTTGGGGCACGTTCGCTCCTCATTTGCCCAGCAAATTAGCCTAAGTAGTGACGCCTGTAAACTCAACCGAAGCGTTCGGCCAGAACGCCGCGATACCGTGCGATAGTCGGCTAGTGCATCACGGACGGAAACGACACCGCTTCAATCATCTCGACCAGCCTGCTCAAAACGCCTTCTTTCACGTTTCCATAACGCCCTGTCATAGTCGCCTTGGCGTGCCCCAGCAGAACAGCGAACTCTTCGTCCATATGATTGACGCGGAACGCATCAGCCATGCCGTGGCGCAAGCTATGGAAGTTGCGTGTCCTATCTTCTTTGACGCCGATCTCGCGAAAGTAGTCATTGAAGAACATTGACGGCTTGCCGGAAACGAAGCCGCGCGCATCCCGTTCGATCTCTGGAAACATACCTACATCGGGCGTCGCCGCCCTGCTGGTGTGGTAATCGAGAAAGCCAATCTCTTTCAGCTTGCTGTGCATGGGGATCACGCGCTGCGAACCCTTCGTCTTGACTGACTTACCCGCCGCACCTTCCTTCGTAACGTGGAAGATCCAGACGCCATGTAGCTGCCGAACATCGCCGGGCATAAGCTGAGCGATCTCGCCAAGCCGCGCGCCAGTGTAGAGGGCAATCAACGGAATCCAGTAGCGCCAATCCCGCACCTTTTCATCACCGGCCTCATGTTCTCGCTTCTCGCCAGCGCATGACGTGAACAAAGGTGATGAAAAGATCGTCTTGAGTTGCGACGGCGTGTAGGGATGAACCTTCTTTTCGTCGCGGTCGAAGTTGAGATACATCCCGGTCATGGGGTTGTCTTTGATGAAATCATTCGACAACAGCCAGGTTGAGAAGCCGCCCAAAGCCGAAAGATATCGGTTGATGGTGCGGACCTGAATTGCGGGCTTACCAAGCTTGGCGTTCTTCTCAATCACCTCAAGAAACGATAGTCCCTTGAACACGCGAATCTCGGCAGCTTTAACCGGCCACTTGAACAGGTTGGCTTTCCAGTCACGCACATTCTTCCGGGTCAGCGTAGAAACGTGGGCTTTGCCACCGACAAAGTCATCGAACAGCGCGACAAGCTTGCGGTTCTGCTTCCATGCATCAGCGGCGACAGCGTTGGCGTTCTCGCGTTTGAAGCGGTCATAAAGCTCCATGATCGTCTCGCCGCGAGCATGGACGACAACGGTCGGTGGCTGGACCAGCTTGTCCTTCGGCTCGCCTGAAAAATCACCGGCGTCGCGCTCCTCGCCCCGCTTCAAAGCCTCTAGATCGGCCCGCTGAACCCCTTGGGCAAGCTTCCGATACTCAGGGCTGCCGACCTCAAGATCAAGCCGGCGCGCGTTGATGATCGTTCTGACGGCTTCCGCGACCAACTCGGTTTCGCCCCGACCGGTATCCCGCCGCAAGTCCGTAAAGCGAACGGCCCGCTCAGCTACGTTGTTCTGGAACGTGTCTCTGATCATCTCGTAGATGCGGAAGGCATCTATGTCATATGGGTCGAACTCAGCCTCAAGGTGCTTCCAAATCTCGTCAAGGTCGGCCGGCGACGGCATGGACTGCCTAAATTTCTCGTCAGCAGTGATCAGCTCAAGATAGCGCTGCCATACGGCGTCCTGAAGCTCCGCCTCGCTCAAGGTGCGGGGCAACCGCATTTCCTCAAACTGGCGCTCCCATGCATCCACTATCGGGCGGACAAGGCGCTTTGCCTCACGGGGGTCACTGGTGTTCAGCGACTTCCAAATCTCGCGCTTGGGCTTCCCCAAGGTGCCCATACGGTTCTGCAATTCCTTCGGGACGGCCATCCGCGCGTAATAGTTTCGACTGCCGACACGTCGGGTGATGTTGGTTGCGAGGCTCATCTGATTTTTTGTCATTCCGAGTATATAGCGGGAAACGCTCGGAGTGCTTCTGTAACACCCAAACGTGGCACATCGTCGCTAAAACCGTATCGGAAACAACAGGTTGAATGATATCAAAAACTTAGTCCCTACACCAGAAAGCTCCTAGTTCCCCAGCCAGCCACAAAACCCCATCCAGCACGTCGCCCCGGTCTGATTGTTTGCCTCGACAGGCTCCCCGCTGCGAGAGGAGAGCCGCTCGAAAGGCATGGCCGCGCCCCGGCGTTCCCGTACCTCGGCATTCACAAGGACGCGATCGCCATTCCGCTCGGACAGGGACACAAGGCGGAAGCGCAGCTCGGACAGTTCCAGCCGCTCAAGCACACGGCGACCGTCGCGAATACGCAGTGGGGCTACGGTCGCTACTCGCGCGACATCGGCATCAATGCGTTCGATCTGATTCCTGCCGGTACGTCTGCGGCGGGTGGCCTCGTGTGGTCGGCGACGAAAGCGTCCATCACGAAGACCGGCGATCACATCACGTTCCCGAGCACCGAGGGTTCGGCGCGCCAGCACGGCCGCGGCATCGCGCAGGCGATCGAAGCGTCCGAGTTGAACAAGCCTCCGGTCGAGGAGGGCGCCCATCACGAAATCCCTGGTGAGCCGAGCACCGAGTTCTTGCCTGGGCTGCGCTCGCCGGTTGCGGCCGACGCGCAGGGTACGCTTGGTGCGCCCACGGCGGCCGATAAGGGAACTCTAAAGGGCATGTATCGCCCCGACGATCCGCGCGGGATGGCGAAGCGTCGGTGGGCGATGACGATCGATCTCGCGCGCTGCACGGGCTGTTCCGCATGCGTCACCGCGTGCTACGCCGAGAACAACATCCCGACCGTCGGCGCGGCATGGCAGAACGCGACGGTCTTCGCAGACGCGCGCCCCGGCTTTAACGTCGAGCGCGGCCGCGAGATGAACTGGATTCGTCTCGAGCGCTACTTCGAGGGCAACCAGGACGGCAAGTTCGGTGAGCCGTTCGAGACGCGCTTCGTGCCGATGATGTGTCAGCACTGCGGCAACGCGCCATGCGAGCCCGTCTGCCCGGTGTACGCCACCTATCACGCGCCGGACGGCCTGAACGTCCAGGTCTACAACCGCTGCGTCGGCACGCGCTACTGCTCGAACAACTGCCCGTACAAGGTCCGCTACTTCAACTGGTTCGGCTACGGCGAGCAGGACCGCAAGCAGTACGCGTTTCCGGAGCCGCTCAACTGGCAGCTCAACCCTGACGTCACGGTTCGCCAGAAGGGCGTCATGGAGAAGTGCACGTTCTGCGTCCAGCGCATCCGCGAAACGGAGACGCGCGCGACGGTCGAAGGCCGCGAGTTGCGTCCGGACGAATTCACCACGTCGTGCGCGCAGGCGTGTCCGTCGCGCGCGATCACGTTCGGCGACGCGGCGGATCCGAACTGGACGGTCGCGGACATGGTGCACGACCGGCGCGCGTACCACGTGTTCGAGGAGCTCAACACCTTCACGGCGGTGGTCTACTTGAAGAAGGTCAATCATTCGGCCGGCGCCCAAGCGCCGCGGGCATAAGGAGGCGCGCATGGCAACGTCTGCGCATCCGGCCCCGGGCGGTCATCGGCCGAACATTCCGTCGGCGGCCGTTCGTTTCCCGGCCGTTCGCAGCTACGAGCAGGTCGACAACGAGATCGCCGGTACGCTACGGCCGACGATCGGTTGGTTCGCCGCGCTCGGCATCGCGATCCTCTGTCTCATCATCGGCGCGTCGGCCTGGATCTACCAGATCTATGAAGGCCTCGGCGCGGCGGGCTACCACCCGCCGACGATGTGGGGCGTCTACATCATCACGTTCGTCTTCTGGGTCGGTATCGGCCACGCCGGTACGCTGATCTCAGCGATTCTGTATCTGTTCCGCGCCGGATTCCGCACGAGCATCTATCGCGTATCCGAAGCGATGACGGTGTTCGCGGTCATGACGGCAGGATTGTTCCCGATCCTGCACTTGGGCCGGCCGTGGAAGTTCTTCTATCTGATTCCGTATCCGAACTGGCGACTCCTTTGGCCGAATCCAAAGAGTCCGCTGGTGTGGGACGTGTTCGCGATCCTCACGTACCTCACGATCTCGAGCACCTTCCTCTACATCGGGTTGATTCCGGACATCGCGATCCTGCGTGACCGCGAGAAGAATCCGGTCCGTAAGGCGATCCTCGCTGCGCTCTCGCTCGGCTGGCGCAACTCGGATCGTGAATGGCGCCACTTCACGCGTGCGTATCTCTTCCTCGCCGCGTTCGCGACGCCGCTGGTGCTCTCGGTGCACTCGGTCGTGTCGTTCGACTTCGCGATGGCGCTCACGCCGGGTTGGCACGCGACGATCTTCCCGCCGTACTTCGTCGCCGGCGCCATCTTCTCCGGCATCGGCATGGTGTTCACGATCGCCATTCCGCTGCGCAAGTACTTCAAGCTCCAGCACTACATCACGCTCAACGACCTCGACGCCGCGGCCAAGCTCTGCTTGTTCACGTCGTGCGTCGTCGGCCTCGCGTACCTCACGGAGTTCCAGGTCGCGTGGATGAGCGGCAACAAGTTCGAGCAGGACTACTTCTGGAACCGCGTGTTCGGACAGTGGGCATGGGCCGCGTGGGTCATGCTCATCTGCAACATGGTGCTGCCGCTGTCGCTCTGGTCGCAGAAGCTGCGTCGCAATACCACGTGGCTCTTCATCCTGTCGATCTTCATCAACATCGGCATGTGGTTCGAGCGGTTCGTGATCGTCGTGCCGTCGTTGTCGCACGAGTTCGAGCCATGGCAGTGGGGCACCTATGCGCCGACGTGGGTCGACTACAGCATCCTGCTCGGCAGCTTCGGCTGGTTCTTCATGTGGTTCCTGCTGTTCATCAAGCAGCTGCCTGTGATGGCCATGGCTGAGATCAAGGAAGTGCTGCCGCCGAAGATGGCCCATCCGATCGACGTCTCGCACGACCTCACCGAAGGGAACCCTCACCCAGACGAGACGGGAGTCCAGCACTGATGCAAGGCGTCCTGGGAGCGTTTCATAACATCGACTCCGCGGTGGAAGCCATCGAGGAGTTGAAGAAGCAGCGGATCGGCGACATCACGGTGTACACGCCGACGCCGCGCCACGAGTTCGATCACGCGCTCGGCCATCCGCCGAGCAAGGTGCGCATTTTCACGCTGATCTTCGGTTTGACCGGCGTGACGTTCGGCTACTGGATTCCGGTCTGGATGTCGGATTATTGGCCGCTCGTCGTCGGCGGAAAGGCGATCGCGTCGTGGGTGCCGTTCACCATTCTCGGTTTCGAGGTGATGGTGCTCATCGGCGGTCTCGCGACGGTGTTCGCGATGTTCGGCTTCGCCGGCATCCCGCGTCTGACCCTGACCGTCGGCTACGATCCGCGCTTCTCTGGCGGCCACTTCGGCGTCTGGGTCGCAACCGAGCCCGACGAGACCGCAGCCGCTGAGCAAATCCTCAAGAAGCATGGTGCGGAGGAGGTGCGTCGTGAGCGCTAATCGCGGGAAGCGGGAAGGGGGAAGCGAGAAGCGGGGCCTCCCGAGGGTGTCATCACGAGCGAAGCGAGGGATCTGCTTCTCCGCCGTTTTCCTGATGACGGGCTGCTCGTGGTTCACTGACTTCAAGCATCAGCCGAAGATCGATCCGTGGGAGACGCCGAACGACACCACGCCGTTCCGCGGCAACCCGCAGACGTCGGTGCCGATCTACGGCAGCGTCGCGCCTGGATTCATTTACGATCGCACGCCGTCGCCGCAGGCGATCACGGCGATGGCGTCGATCACGAATCCAACGCCCGCTGAT
>LNAP01002176.1_pt1 | contig 32560 bp, 28 predicted proteins | sample 602601 | NCBI WGS metagenome assembly LNAP01 (sample SAMN02440304, study PRJNA202911) | soil metagenome | biome: Subtropical and temperate rainforests or woodlands; isolation source: soil samples (1 kg each in a 20% v/v slurry with milli Q water) were... ...
GGCGGTCAGCTTGGCCGCTTTTTTGTGATTGCAGCACATGAAATGGGCTACAAGGTTACCGTGCTTGACCCGGACAAGAATAGCCCCGCCGGTAAAATTGCCGATGTGCATCTCTGCGCAAAATATGACGACGAGGCTGCATTAAAGCAAATGGCTGATACTTGCCGCGCCGTAACTACCGAATTTGAAAATGTACCGGCTGCTACTTTGGAGGCATTAGCCAGTACAGTTGCCGTTCACCCTTCAGGCAAGGCTGTGGCTATCGCTCAGCACCGCGTCAGTGAGAAAAACTTCCTGAAAGATGCAGGGCTACCGGTAGCACCTTTTGCCGTGATTGACAGTGATGCAGATATTCCGGCAGATAACAGTGATATTTACCCGGCGATTCTTAAAGTATCGCGTTTTGGATACGATGGCAAAGGGCAGGCACGTGTAGCGAATGCTGACGAAGCTAAAAAGGCTTTTGCTGATTTTGGGCAGGAAGAGTGCGTGCTGGAGAAAATGCTGAAACTGGATTATGAGGTTTCAGTAGTGCTAGCCAGAGATGTTAATGGCCAAGTTGCTACCTTCCCAACGGCCGAGAATAGTCACTTGAATGGCATATTGGATGTATCAATTATACCAGCACGTGGTAGCGATGCTGCCAATCATCAGGCGCAGAAATTGGCTATCAGTGTAGCGGAAAAGCTTGATTACACTGGAGTATTAGGCGTTGAGTTCTTTGTTTGCGGCGGCGAGCTGTTGGTGAACGAAATTGCACCGCGTCCACATAACTCCGGGCATTACACGTTGGATGCCTGCGTGACTAATCAGTTTGAGCAGCAAGTGCGTGTAATGACAGGGTTGCCTTTGGGCAGCAGTCGTCAGCATAGTGCGGCGGTAATGGTTAATTTACTTGGCGATGTCTGGCCGGATAATGCTGCTGGTGGAAAAGACGAACCTGATTGGCAATTGGCATTTGCTAATGCGCAGTTAAAAATGCATTTGTATGGCAAGCATGAGGCGCGTGCTGGCCGTAAGATGGGTCATTTTACAGTGATTAATACCAGCCGTGATGAAGCGATCAAGCAGGCATTGCAGGTTCGGTCAGAGCTAAATATAGGTAACTGATTTTATAAAGTGTGATTTATCAGTATTCATTGAATTGCACTTTATAAATATTAGCGATAACAAAAAAGCCGAACTATGTTCGGCTTTTTTGTTTTAATTCCAAATATTACTCAGGCAATCAATTACGAGGCAATCAATTACGCCATTGATTTAATAGCTGCGTTTAAGCGGCTTTTATGACGTGATGCTTTGTTTTTATGGATAATGTTTTTGTCCGCAATGCGATCAATCACGCTTACGTTTTCAGTGTAAGCAGCAGTAGCAGCGGCTTTGTCACCAGCTTCTACAGCTTTAATAATTTTTTTAATCGCTGTGCGCAAAGTAGAGCGCAAACTTGCATTGTGAGCACGTTGCTTTACTGCTTGACGAGCACGTTTTCTTGCTTGTGCGGTATTTGCCATCTTGTCTTTTCCTAAAAGCTATTCATAATACGAAGCCCGTAATATTAACTACATATTAAACAGATTGCAAGTTAAAACGTACAAATATCGTTAGCAATTGCTATGTGATTTCACCTGGCATGTTAAAATTACCCAATATATTGTTAATACAATACCTTATCTCCCATTCATTATAACGATAAAGCATGAATTTACTTAAAGCGCTGGCCAAAGTCGGCAGCATGACCTTTGTCTCGCGTATCTTAGGTTTTGTACGCGATACCCTGATAGCGCGCGTTTTTGGCGCCGGCATGCTCAGTGATGCTTTTATTGTAGCCTTTAAAATCCCTAATTTATTACGCAGAATATCGGCAGAAGGCGCTTTTAGCCAGGCTTTTGTGCCAATTCTGGCTGAGTATAAAAGCCAGCGCAGTTTTGAAGAAACGCAAGGCCTTGTGAATCGGGTTGCGACCTGGCTTGGTATTATACTGGTAGTGGTGACGCTGTTAGGTATGCTGGCGGCACCATTCATTGTAAGTTTTATTGCTCCGGGCTTCAGGGCGGATGCAGCAAAAATGCAGCTCACGATTGAGTTGCTGCGCATCACCTTTCCTTATATCTTCTTTATTTCCTTAGTGTCTATGGCGGGCGGGGTGCTTAACACCTATAACCGTTTTGGCATTCCTGCTTTTACACCAGTGTGGCTCAATGTTTCAATGATTCTTGCAGTGCTGTTTTTTGCAGATTACTTTGATGAGCCGATCAAGGTGCTGGCTTGGGCGGTATTTATCGGTGGATTTCTGCAACTGGTATTTCAGATTCCGTTTCTGAAGCAGATTGGCCTGTTGCCCAAGTTTGATTTTAGGCGAGATGATGAGGGCGTATGGCGCATCCTGAAATTGATGGGGCCAGCTGTGTTGGGTGTATCTGTTGCCCAGATTTCGCTGATCCTCAATACTATATTCGCTTCATTTCTGGTAACTGGCAGTGTCAGTTGGCTTTATTATGCGGACCGTTTGATGGAGTTTCCTACTGGTGTGCTGGGCGTGGCGTTAGGCACCATATTGCTGCCGAGTTTATCCAAGGCCTACGCTGGTAAAGATGATACAGAATATTCGCAATTACTGGATTGGGGTTTGCGCCTAACCTGTATTCTGGCAGCACCTGCCGCAGTGGCGTTGGCTGTATTGTCTGCGCCATTGGTTACATCGCTGTTTTACTATGGAAAATTTACGCCTTTGGATGTGGCCATGACACAACAGGCTTTGATTGCGTACAGTATAGGATTGCTAGGCCTGATATTGGTTAAAATTCTGGCGCCGGGGTTTTATGCCCGCCAGAACATCAAAACACCGGTGAAAATCGGCGTGTTTACCTTAGTGATTACGCAGTTGATGAATGTGCTGTTTGTGTTTGTGCTGGATCTGCAGCATGCCGGTTTGGCACTGGCAATCGGCTTAGGCGCCTGTATTAATGCGTCGCTGCTGTATTATCATTTGCGCCGCGCCAATTATTTCCAGCCACAGGCGGGCTGGTTAATGTTTTTAGTTAAGCTGCTGATTGCGCTGGTGTTTATGGGCATTGCACTTCACTATGCCATGGGCGATGCCAGTGCATGGCTACAATTTAGTTTGCTTAAGCGTCTGATTTATATCAGCGGTTTGGTGGTGTTAGGGGGGGTAAGCTATTTTGCAATGCTTATGCTGTTGGGTTTCAGGCCTAAAGATTATATTCGTCGGGTGAATCGTTAATGCAAATTTTACGGCATATACCAGCGACGCTACAGGTGCCATGTGTACTCGCAATTGGTAATTTTGATGGCATACACTTAGGGCATCAGGCTTTATTGCAAAAATTAATACAGACCTCAAAAGAGCTCGGTTTGAGTTCTGCTGTGATGACATTTGAGCCGCATCCACGCGAACTGTTTGCACCTGACAAAGCGCCGAGTCGATTATGTTCATTACGCGAGAAACTCGAGTATTTTTCTAAGGCAGGCGTTGAGCGTGTTTATGTGTGTGCGTTTAATCGACGTTTTGCAAAAGTCAGCGCAGAAGAGTTCATGCAGCGTATTCTGCGTCAGTCGCTCAATGCGCAGGCAATTCTGGTGGGCGAGGATTTTCGTTTTGGTGCGCAGCGTGTCGGCACCACGCAGGATATTGTGCAGGCCGGATTTAATTTGATTAAGTTGCCGCAGGTAAATCTGGACAGTGACCGTGTATCCAGCACGCGGGTACGCTCTGCTTTAGCGAGTGGTCAGCTGGATGAGGCGGCTATGCTGTTAGGGCGACCTTACAGTATTAGCGGCAAAGTAGTGCATGGTGCCAAGCGCGGCCGGCAATTAGGCTTTCCTACGGCTAATGTGCATATGCGCCATGAACGGCCTGCCTTTACAGGCGTATATGCAGTAAAATTAGACGGTTTGAATGCGGTAGCCAATCTTGGCGTGCGCCCTACAATTGCCGGCGTGCCGAAGCTGTCGCTGGAAGTTCATGTGCTTGATTTTGCTGGGGATTTATACGGTAAGCACGTACATGTAGAATTTTTTCACAAGATACGCGATGAAATGAAGTTTGATGGTCTGGACGCATTAAAAGCGCAGATTGCAAAAGATGCTGAATTAGCGAGAAGTTTTTTTGATTTTGTCATTCCGACGTAAGTCGGAATGACGATACCGATTTACTAGAGATTATAAGATGACAGAAGAATCAAAATATAAATTAAACCTGCCTGAAACCACGTTTCCGATGCGTGGTGATTTGGCCAAGCGCGAACCGGCCTGGCTGCAAAAGTGGCAGGATAAAAAGCTCTATCAACGTATCAGAGAAGCGCGCAAAGGCGCAAAAAAATTCATTCTGCATGATGGACCTCCGTACGCTAACGGCGATATCCATATCGGCCATGCAGTCAATAAAATTCTAAAAGATATTATTGTTAAATCCAAAACCATGAGCGGCTTTGATGCCCCTTATGTGCCGGGTTGGGATTGCCACGGTCTGCCGATTGAGCTGGTGGTAGAAAAGAATCATGGTAAAAATATCGCCCCGGCCAAATTCCGTGAGTTGTGCCGTGAGTATGCGGCAGAACAAGTAGCACGCCAGAAAAAAGACTTTATCCGCCTGGGTGTGCAAGGTGACTGGGATAATCCGTATCTGACCATGGATTTTAAAACCGAAGCCGACATCATGCGCGCTTTGGGGGATATTTATAGAAACGGTTATCTGTACCAAGGCAGCAAGCCGGTGCATTGGTGCGTGGACTGTGGCTCTGCATTAGCAGAAGCAGAGGTTGAGTACGAGGATGTGAACTCACCTGCGATTGATGTGGCATTTAAAGTAGCAGATAACACAGCGTTGAGTAAAGCGTTCGGTATAGAGGTAAACAGTAATGCTTATGCGATTATCTGGACGACAACGCCTTGGACACTGCCTGCTAATCAAGCGGTTTCTGTACATCCTGAATTTGATTATGATTTAATCCAAACCAGCAAAGGCCTGCTGATACTTGCGCAAGGCCTTGCGCAGGCGACGTTGGCGCGTTACGGTGAAACCGACGCTAAAACACTTGCAACTTGCAAAGGCTTGGCACTGGAGCATTTGAAATTACAGCACCCTTTTGATAATCGCCAAGTACCTGTTATCTGCGGGGGTCATGTGACGACAGATGCCGGTACCGGTTTGGTGCATACTGCTGCTGCACATGGTAACGATGACTGGCTGGTCATGCGCGCAAACTATCCTCATGAAAAACCGCGTGTTTTGATAGGTGGCGATGGTAAGTTTTTTAATAGTGAATTGGTGGAGTTTGAAGCAATTCGTGGTTTGACCAGACAAGATGCCAATAAGGTTATCTTGGCAAAGATGCAGGAGAATGGTGCATTATTAGCCAGCGTTCGTCTGAATCATAGCTTTCCGCATTGCTGGCGCCATAAAACACCATTAATGCAACTGGCTACGCATCAGTGGTTTATCGGGATGAACGAGACTGATGCGCAAGGTGTAAGTCTGCGTGCGCATGCCAACCAAGCGGTTGATCAAACACAGTTCTTCCCAAGCTGGGGTCGTGCACGTCTGGAGGCGATGATTAAGAATCGTCCTGACTGGTGTGTATCACGTCAGCGTAACTGGGGCGTGCCGATGCCGTTGTTTGTACATAAAGAAACTGGTGAGCCGCATCCGCAGACACTTGAGCTGTTAGAGAAGGTTTGTCTGGATGTTGAAAAACAAGGCATTGAGGCATGGTTCAGTCTGGATGGTGCTGCTTTTCTGGCAGCGAATGCGCCGCTGAATGCCGAACAATACAAAAAAGTGACGGATACTCTAGATGTGTGGTTTGACTCAGGCGCAACACATGCCTCAGTACTGAAACGCCGCCCGGAGTTACAGCATCCTGCTGACCTATATCTGGAAGGTTCAGACCAGCATCGTGGCTGGTTTCAATCCAGCCTGCTCACAGGTTGTGCAATTGATGGCCGTGCACCTTATGATGCTCTGCTTACCCACGGTTTTGTGGTGGATGGCTCAGGCCATAAAATGAGTAAGTCAAAGGGTAACGTCGTTGCACCGCAAAAAGTGATGGACACCTACGGCGCTGATATTCTGCGTTTGTGGACTGCCTCAACTGACTACTCAGGTGAGCTGACGATTTCTGATGAGATCTTGAAGCGTGTTGCCGAAAGCTACCGTCGTATTCGCAATACCTTACGCTTCCTATTGGCAAATCTGGCAGATTTTGATGCCAGCAAAGACCTACTGCCTGTGAATGAGTGGCTGGAAATTGATCGCTATGCACTGCATTTGGTCAGCACATTGCAGACTGAAGTGCTCGCGGATTACGACCGTTATGAGTTCCATCTGGCAGTGCAGAAATTCGTGAGTTTCTGCTCAGAAGATTTAGGCGGCTTCTACCTCGATATTCTGAAAGACAGGCTCTATACCGCAGGTGAAACCTCACATGCACGTCGTGCCGCACAAAGCGCATTGCACCATATTACACATGCGATGATGCGCATGATGGCGCCGATTTTAAGTTTTACTGCCGATGAAATCTGGCAGACACTTGGGCTGGACGCAGACAAGACTGTGTTCGAAGAACTCTGGTACAACTTGCCGGCACATGGTTTAACTGAGGCTGATTTGCAGGCATGGCAAACCATACTTGAAGTGCGTGCTGTTGCTAACAAAGCCATTGAAGAGAAACGCGCGCAAAGTCTGGTAGGTTCATCATTGCAGTCTGAACTGGATATTTATGCAGATAGCGCGGTTTACGAGGCATTAAGCCGACTAGGCGATGATTTGCGCTTCGTATTGATTGCTTCAAGGGCAACTTTGTACCAACGCGCAGGCGAGCTCGATATTCAAGTAGCGCCAAGCAGCCATGTTAAATGCGACCGCTGCTGGCATTACCGTGCAGATGTCGGCGCAGATGCAGAACATCCGCATATCTGTGGTCGTTGCGTAAGCAACCTGTTTGGTAAAGGCGAGGTACGTTCACATGCGTAAATGGTTTGCGATTAGCGCGGTGATCGTGGCGCTGGATTTATACACCAAAAGTCTGGTGCAAAAAGCGTTCAGTTACGGTGAGCATTTAACTGTGACCAGCTACTTCGACTTGGTGCGTTACCATAACGAGGGTGCTGCATTCAGCTTTCTAGCGAATGCCGGTGGCTGGCAAAAGTGGTTTTTCACTGCCATTACTGCAGTTGCGGTAATCGTGATTACTTATTTGCTCATCAGGCATCATACTGAAAAGTTATTCTGCACAGGCTTGGCCTTGGTACTGGGCGGTGCGATTGGCAATTTGTATGACCGTTTAACCTTAGGCTATGTGGTTGATTTTCTTTATTTCCACATTGATGAGCTGTATTGGCCGGCATTTAACGTGGCGGATAGTGCTATTTGTGTAGGTGTTGCTTTATTAGTGTTGGATAGTTTTAAAAGAGATAAGCTTGCTGCTGCCAAATAGTTGCTTTAAAAGTATCGGCTATTTGACGCATTTGTGGTTTTAATTGAACGTTGATCAATAGGGTGTGAATATGCCGGACTGGAAAAAACTCATAGCAAGTAAAATCGCGCTGGCCGCAAAAGGCAGCCAGCCGGGTAAACTGAATGCCAACGTCCGCGTTCCCGCAGGGCAAACAGAAGTTAAGAATTTTCCGCGTCTTGATTTGGGTATTGTGCCTGATGTGACAGCTGAAAATTGGCGCTTACGTGTCTATGGCTTGGTTGAAAATGAACTCAGTCTTGATTGGGCTGCATTTCAGGCCATGCATCAAGTAACAGATATTTCTGACTTTCACTGTGTAACGCGCTGGAGTCAGCTGGATATGGACTGGCAAGGCGTGCGTGCACAAGATTTGCTGGCGTTGGCGCAGCCAACAGCAATGGCTAAATTTGTAACGCTGCATAGCTATGATGGTTACACTACCAACCTGCCGCTGGACGCATTATTAGATGATGACGTTATCATTGCGCACAGTGTGCTTGGTGCGCCTTTAACGGCAGAGCATGGCGGCCCGGTTCGATTGGTGGTTCCCAAGCGCTACGCATGGAAGAGTGCAAAATGGCTTAAAGCAATAGAGATTCACGAGTTTGATAAGCCGGGCTTCTGGGAAGTGCGCGGTTATCATAACGATGCTGACCCATGGCTTGAGCAGCGATTTAGCGATGATTAGCAAAATCGGTGAATGTTAGCGTTACGACCTGTTAATGATTCAATCAGTCATTGATAGTCGGGTTCGCACTTGGCTTCTTGCCTAGTTTTCTTTGCAGTGTGCGTCTATGCATATTCAGGCTGCGGGCAGTTGCCGAGATATTGCCATCGTGTTCTGACAGTACGCGCTGAATATGTTCCCACTCCAGGCGGTTCACAGTAAGCGGGTTGCTGGATAGTTCGATTTCAGCATTTCCGTTCTTTTTCTCGAAAGCAGCCACAATTTCATCTGCATCTACCGGCTTTGCCAAATAATGTGTTGCACCCAGTTTGATCGCTTCTATGGCAGTAGCAATACTTGCGTAACCGGTAAGCACCACAATTTTGGTACCAGCTTCCAAATCGTTAAGTTGCCTCACTAATACCAGACCTGAGTTGCCCGACATTTTGAGGTCAACAACGGCAAATTCTGGCGGATCATTTTTTGCCAGCACAAATGCACTTTCGGCACTGTGCGCAAGCGTCACTGTGAAACCACGCTTGCGCATGGCAGTTGCAAGCACCCCCAGAAAGTCTTCATCATCATCTACTAATAATAAAGTTGCCTTGTCTTCTTGTTCTGGAAAACTCATTTAATAGCTTTCAATTTAGTGTGATACAGGTTTATCAATGTGCAAATTTTTAAGTGGTAGTTTGATTAGTGTAAGAACCCCGCCGTCAATATGGTTGTTCAGGCTGAGTTCACCACCAAACCTTGCCAGCGTGATCTGGCTCAAATATATGCCTAAGCCCATGCCTTGCTCATTTTTAGAAGTGAAAAACGGCTTGCCTAATTGTTTCTTAATATCATCACTGATGCCATCGCCAAAATCTCGGATGCTGATTTGCAGATAATTATCGTCCCAGTCTGCATTAAACATGATGCGCACAGGCGAAGCATCGGCAGCATTATCCAATAAATTCTGTAAGGCCTGAATTAGAGTTCTATCAGTGAAAATCAAAGGATTGCTAGTATTTTCACACATTGAGACGATTAATTCGGTAGCAGGGCGGGTATCTCGCCAGCGCGCAATGAGGGTCTGTAAAAACTCTCGTAATGCCAAGCCTTCTCCAGCATCGGCGCGGCTCTGGCCGGCATTACGTGTGATGGAGGAGATAATTTCCTTACAGCGGCTGATCTGTTTACGCAGAATTTCCAGCTGCTGCAGTTGCTCAGGCTGGTTTGTCAGGTCTTGTGCTAGTTCTTTACTAATTATAGCCATGGTAGAAAGTGGGGTGCCAAGTTCATGTGCCGCACTGGCAGCAAGTGTTCCTAGTGAGAGTACACGCTCACTTTCGAGTGATTTTTCACGGATGCTGGCCATAAGCTGATCATACTCACGCAGGCTGTGCCCGATTCTGCTGACAAAAAAAGCGATGATACCGGCACTCACGACAAAGCCTATCCACATGCCTACCAGATGAATATCCAGCGTTTTGCCTGCAATGTCGTGCATATGCAGGTGAGAGAGCGGTACGTAATAAAACACGAGCAATGAATAGCAGGCAATAGCTATCGCAGCCAGCAGCCATGCGTATTCGCGTTTTAACGCAACTGCAGCAACCGTAAGCGGTAATAGATACATCCATACTAAGGGGTTGCTGTAGCCGCCGGTGTGGTAGAACAACACGGTCAATGCGAGCAAGTCGCCCATGAGTTGCAGCAACACTTCTTGATCATTGATATGCTTATGATGTTTATTCAAACGCAGCAATGTAATCAGGTTAAGCAGCAGCATGCCGCCGACTGCGAAGGCAATTGGATAGCGCGGCAATGGAATATGCAGGTAAAACAAGGCCAGTGTTGCGGCCAGCATAAAGACAATCATGACACTGCGCAGCAGAAACAAACGCTGCAGATTACGTCGCGACGGGCTGTCCAGAATTGGGAAGGTGATATCCATGTTTAAAATATTATACGTGCCGATTTGCAAATTGCATGGACTGTAATTATAGAGATTAATTGATGCATCAGCCTGCGACAATTCGTCACATTCCGCAACCCCGGTAATTTATATACACTTGTCTGCAAATAAAAAGTAAGGGGTGGAAATCACAATGCGGGTAAAACTGATTTTTATGTTGACGACGGCAATGTTTAGCCAAGTCAGTCTGGCAGATCATAATGCAGCCATTAATCTGGACGAGATAGAAGTCCGCGCACCTTTGATTGATAGCCGTATATTAAAACATCCGGCCACCGTTGAAACCTATGACAAAAAACAGATTGAAGACAGTGTTAATGCCGCCACTCCGGCACAAACGCTCAAATATCTGCCCAGTATACAAGTGCGTGAGCGCTTTATTGGTGACCGTAACGGCATTATTGCTACGCGAACGATCGGTACTTTATCCAGCGCCCAGAGTATGTTGTATGCAGACGGCGTGCTGCTTTCCAATTTATTAGGCAACTCATTTGCTTACCCTCCGCGCTGGGGCATGGTCAGTCCAGAAGAAATCGAAAGCATCAGCATGATGTACGGGCCTTTCTCTGCGCTATATGCCGGTAATTCATTCGGTGGCGTTATGAGTATTGCCACACGTATGCCGACCAAGTTTGAATCTCACGCCAGTGCACAGGCGTTTACGCAGAGTTTCAAGTTATACGGTACCGATGAAAGTTTTAGTGGCAGCCACTTTACTGCATCTGTCGGCAACAAAGTGAACGACCTGGCGTTCTGGCTAGGGGTGGATTACCTCAAGAATGAAGGTCAGCCCATGAATTTTTCCACGGCAAGCCTTTCGGCAGCTGCGCCTGGCTTGAGCCCCGTGGTTAGCGGAGCCTACCGGGATAAAAGCGAGACAAATGCCGATCGTGTCATATTCGGCGCTAATAGTATTGATAGCACTGAGCAGACCAATGTTAAATTTAAAGCAGCTTATGACATCAGCCCTGAAGTTAAAGCCGCTTATACTTTAGGCATCTGGAATATGGACGGAAAAACTGATGTTGAGAGTTATATCAAAGATAGTGCGGGGAATGCAGTATATAACGGCCGCGTGAACTTTAACGGTAAACGTTACGATGTTTCCGGCATGAATCCGGCTGAGTCTGAATCTCTGCATGTCATGCATGCGCTAGACCTTAAATCCAATACCAAAGGTTTTTTTGACTGGCAGTTAACACTGTCTGATTATGATTATCAGAAAGATATAAATAGTGCGGCTAACGCATCGTCTACCGGTAGCATTACAGCAGGAAATCCATACCTGACAAAAAACGGGCGCGTTACTGATTTATCCGGTACTGGTTGGACGGTATTCGATGCACGTGCAACGTTACGCCCGCATGACCATACGATTGATATTGGTTATCATGTTGATCAATATGAACTAAAAAGCGAGACCAGCAATACCGCAGACTGGTCAACAGGGGATAAAGGAACGCTGAATGCTTCTGGCAGCGGTGAAACCAGAACCCATGCGCTTTATGCGCAGGATAAATGGCAGATTAATCCGCAGTGGGCACTTACATTGGGCGGCAGGGCCGAGCACTGGCAGGCCAATGACGGACAGAATAAAACGACTATTGCCAATGTGTTGAAAACAGCTGACTATAAAGATGTTTCGGAAAGCAGATTCTCGCCCAAAGTATCTCTCAGTTTTGAGCCGGAACCAGCATGGGGATTCCGCGCGGCATTTGGTCAGGCTTTCCGCTTTCCTACCGTAAGTGAGATGTTCCAGCCGCTGCAGAACGGTGCGGCAGCGTATTTTGTGCAGGCTAATCCAATTCTAAAGCCGGAAGAAGTCATTGCTGCCGAGATGACCGCAGAACGCCGCTTTGATAACGGCCTGATAAGAGCCAGTTTGTTCAGTGAAAATAAGCATGATGCGCTTATTTCGCAAACACTGACTAATGGCAGTGCCATTCCTTATGACACCGGCACTTGTACCAGAGCCGCAGGTTGCAGTTTTATACAGAGTGTTGATCATATTCGTACACGCGGTCTTGAGCTGGCTACGCAGTGGCAGGATGTATTTGTGCATGGCCTTGATCTGCAAGGCAGTGCAACTTTTACCGACGCAGAGGTGCTGCGTAACGATGCTGCCACGGCTACCATAGGCAATAAACCGCCGCGTATCCCAAGAAATATGTTTAAGGCCGTGGCAACTTACCACCATGGCAATAATCTCACCTATAGTCTGGCCGCACGTTATAGTGGCAGACAGTATAATGCGCTGGATAATAGTGATATCAACCCTGATACTTTTGGCGGGGCGAGCAAGTTTTTTATAATGGATATTAAAGCCAATTACAGATTCGCTAATCGCTTCACTGCAAGTTTAGGTATAGATAATTTGAATAACTATAAGTCTTACGTGTTTCATCCCTATCCGCAACGCACCGGTTACCTTCAACTAAAGTTTGATTATTAATGATTAAAAACTACTTGGCACTTTGTTTATTTGCGCTTGGTCTAGTCGGGCTCACATATACCGCTGGCGCTCATGAAGAGCATACGCAACACAATAACGCTTCATTAGCGGTTAGCATGGCTTTTGATGTGCACGGCAAACTGTGGCGTGCTGACGTAAAAGATGGTTTTCTGGGAGTGAGTTCAAGCCTGAACTCGGGCAAGATTTTTTCTAAGATGGTGAAAGTCAATCATGCACCGCAAAAAATAGGTGCAGATGGTGAAGCGCGCCCTAAAATCGCAGTCTCACAAGAAGGGCATATTTATCTTACCTGGACAGAGGCACTTAAAAAGCCATTTTCTGGATATATATGGTTTGCACGCTCGATTGATGGCGGTAAAACATTTGAAAAACCCTATATCGTGCATCAGGATCGCAGCGAGATTACCCACCGCTTTGATGCGCTGAATGTAAGTGCTGACGGCACAATTACTGTCGCGTGGGTAGATAAGCGTGATTTGATGGCGGCTAAAGCCGCTAACCAGCCATATGAAGGGGCTGCTATCTACTACGCAGTCTCTCACGATAAAGGTGCGAGTTTCCTGCCCGAGCAGAAACTTGCCGACAGCAGCTGTGAATGCTGCCGCATCGCACTTGCCAGCAAGCCGGATGGCACTGTGGCTGCCATGTGGCGCCATGTGTTTCAAGGTAGCGAGCGCGATCATATGATCGCGGAAATTCCTGCTGCAAATAAAACGCCGGATCCTAAACGCGCTACTTTCGGACGCTGGAAAATTGACGGCTGCCCGCATCATGGAGCAGCACTCGCAAGCGGTGGTGATGGCGAGCGCTGGTGGGGTTACCACATGGCTTGGTTTGATGGCGGTAATGATGATGCGGGTAAGAATGCAACATTGTTCTATGCGCGTATGGATGGCGAAGCCTGGGTTTCATCGCCAGCTAAGAAATTTGGCAATATGAAAAAACAGGCAGGGCATCCGGCCTTGCTAGCTAGCGGTGAAAATGTGTGGCTGGTATGGCGTGAAAAAGATGCAGGTAAAAGTCAGGTATGGCTCATGAAATCAAGTGATGAAGGTAAAAGCTGGGATACGCCAAAGATGATGGCAGACGCCAGCGGTGCGGCTGATTACCCGGTGATGCTGAAAAATGATAAAGCCTTGTTTCTGATCTGGAATACGGCGGGCGAGGGTCTGAAAGTCATGCCGCTGCAGTGATATCTATGCTAATCGTGGAATATTGCTACAAACTTTTTATCCGTTCGTGCTGAGCTTGTCGAGGTATGAATAGATAAAAAATCCATAACTTAGAAACATCACCCTTCGACCAGTTCAGATTGTTAAGTTCCTTCCCAATGTTCTACCCGTAAAGGGCATCACCACCAATCTAAGTAACTAAAGCTACAAGATTGCTGCGATCAGCCATTAAAATGGCTGGAAAAGTGTGAAAGATGAACGGTGATTTGATTACTGATTGTAACGCTAGGTTGCGCACCAAACTTTAGTATTGTGCGTGAGTTCCATCCAGATTGCCCAAGCGCTGGCCGCGCTAAGTAACAAACCGGCCAGTCGCATGCCGTAGGGCTCAACTGCATTGGTTTTAAGTTTCAGCCAGAGCCAGGGTGCTAAGAACAATGACACGCTGGAGCCGAGCGCAAAGGCTGCCATGCTGAGTGCACCACCCAGAGGATTGGCATTGAATGATGCAATAATGAGTGCTGAATATAGCAAACCGCACGGCATTAGTGCCCATAGCATGCCTACATAAAAATTACCGCCACGTTTTACCGCAAGTTTTTTTACATGCCCCCAGATGCTGCGTCCTGCGCGGTCAACCCATATAGGCTGGCGTGCATAAATAAGCAATAACAGACCCCAGAAGAATATCAATACGTGAAAAAACGTCCATAGCGGGTGTAGCGCGGAGCTATAACTCGAAAGCCAGGCAATGCTCTGGATGGCAAATGTGGCAATAGCGCCCAGCAGCGCATAACCGCACAGACGTCCCAGATGGTATTGATATATGCCGTAAGGGTGCTGCTGTGATTGTGTCAGTGCAGTACATGCCGCGCCGCACATGGCAACACAGTGGGGGCCGCCTGCGATCCCCATCAGTAGTGCACTGTAGATAAGCGCTGTTTGCATGCCAGGTTACCTTGAGCGACAGTTAGTTGTCATTGACGCCGGTAGCTGCATGGTTACGGGCTTTAACTGCGGGCTCCAGTGCATTTTTCTCTTCAGGTGTCATTGCTTTTTTAAACGGTGATTGCCCCTGATTTTCTTCATGTGCCAATACTTCGTCCTGCCCGTTTACTGCAATGTATACAGTAGTCAGGCTTGCAACTACAACGATTGCAGGGCCGGCGAATACCAGCCATGCATAGCCTGATTTCCACCATTTAGCCTTTTGATTCTGAACTTGTTTCTGTGTCATGACTTAACCTTTAGCGTGACATGTAAAAAATAGATTTCTCGAAGATCTTCTCTTTTGATCCTGCTGCTTCAATTTCGAATACCACAGGGTGAGAACCGCTCTTGATCGAGCCATCTTTGATTTGCAGGCTTACGGCTACCATGCGTGATTCAGCCGGGTTCACAGTGAAAACACCTTCAGATGCAATTGATAAGCCTTTGATGCCATCTACGCCAATACGATAAGTCTCGGCCTTCTCTGAAGCATTGGTAATCTGCAGACGATAGACGTTTTCAACTTTACCGCCAGATACCAGACGCGACATCACACCGCGGTCACGGATGACGTCGACTTTAAACGGTACTCGCATTGCGAGTGAGGCGACAAAGCCAAGGCATAGCACTAGCAAAAGCCCGGTGTAGATGAGCACACGCGGGCGCAGCACTTTTTGTATAATCTGTTTCTGTGTCCAGTGCTGTTCCACTGCATTATGCGTAGAAAAGCGAATCAATCCGCGCGGATATTCCATTTTATCCATGATGCTGTTGCAGGCATCTACGCATAAGCCGCAGCTGATACATTCGTATTGCAGTCCGTTGCGGATATCAATACCAACCGGACACACTTGTACGCAGAAGCTGCAGTCGATGCAGTCACCCAGGCCGGATTCTTTTGCATCTACTTTACGTGAGCGGCCACTGCGCGGCTCGCCACGCTCTTCATCATAGGTAACAATCAGTGTGTCATTATCAAACATCGCGCTTTGAAAGCGGGCATAAGGACACATGTATTTGCAAATCTGCTCACGCAGAAAACCGGCGTTACCATAGGTGGCAAAGCCATAAAACAGTATCCAGAAGGTTTCCCATGGGCTGAGGCGATACTGCAGAATATTATCGAGCAGTTCGCGTATCGGGGAGAAGTAGCCTAGAAAACTGAAACCGGTAAAAAGCGAGAAGCTGATCCAGGCTAAATGTTTGAGGAATTTTTTCTGAAACTTTTTGAAGCCAAACTTCATATTGTCGAGGCGCATGCGTGCTGCACGGTCGCCTTCAACCTTACGTTCTATCCATAAGAATATCTCGGTGTAGACGGATTGCGGACAGGAGAAGCCGCACCATAAGCGCCCGGCCACTGCTGTAAACAGGAATAGCGCCAATGCGGCAATAATCAGAATAACGACCAGATAAATCAGGTCTTGTGGATAGAGCACCAGGCCAAAGATATAAAAGCGGTGTGTACTGATATCAAGCAGGATAGCCTGCCTGTCGTTCCAAAGCAGCCAAGGCGTACCGTAAAAAACCAGCTGCGTGATCCAGATGGTGAGCCAGCGCATGTTTTTGAAATATCCGGAGATATTTCGCGGGTAGATTTTTGGCTGCGCTTCGTAAAGAGACCTCGGCTTAGAGGTATCTTCGGCAATTGGGATGACTTTTTTGGACTTAACTTTCTGATCGGACACTTGTTTTAAACCCTGCTTAAAAAATGTGACGCACAAAGGACAACGCCCGCTATTTTAGCATACGTAAAATAGCGGGCGATTAGTGATATTAGGATAATCTAAACAGGCTTAAGTTTCATTCCAATTTAAATTAAATCTAAATCTTTATTGAGCGCTTTCAGCATTTGAAAAGCGCCATACGTAAGAAGCCAGAACGTGAATCTGTTCAGGCGTTAAGCGTGAACCTTGTGCCGGCATCTGATTGTTTTTGCCATTGTTGATACGATCGATAATGGCAGCTTCACCGGCGCCGTGTAACCAGATGTCATCTGACAGGTTAGGCGCACCAATTGCCTGATTGCCTTTACCTTCTGCACCGTGGCAAGCTGCACATGCTGCAAACTTCTCTTTACCTAAAGCTGCGCGATTTGCATCGTGATCGCTGCCAGATAAGCTTAATACATAGTTGGCAACGTTTTTAACTTCGTCAGCGCTGCCAACAGCAGCAGCCATTGGCGGCATCATGCCGTGGCGACCGTTGGTGATCGTCGTTTTGATAGTTTCAGGATCGCCGCCATATAACCAGTCGTTATCAGTCAGGTTTGGAAAGCCGCGACTGCCGTGAGCATCAGAACCGTGGCACTGAGAGCAATTATTCATGAACAGACGCTCACCGATTGCCATCGCTTTTGCATCTTTAGCCACTTCTTCAGGAGCCATAGACGTAAATTTAGCGTAGATAGGTGCGATACGGGCGTTTGATTCTTTCACTTCCTGTTCATACTGTTTTAACTGCGTCCAGCCCAGTTTGCCTGCGTATGTGCCCAGACCTGGGTACAGAAACAGGTAGCAGATGCCGAATATACAGGTGATGATAAACATCCACATCCACCATCTTGGCATTGGGTTGTTCATCTCCAGGATGTCTTCATCGTAAACGTGACCTGTAGACTCGCCGGTGTGAGCGGCGTCATGCGATTTGCTGGTAATAAACAGCACTGCCAAGCAGAAAACAATACCACCAATCACGATGGCCGAAATAAAAAACGGCCAAAAACTACTTGTAAAATCACTCATTATTCATCTCCCTCAAGCGGCAATTTAGCCGCTTCGTCAAAATCTTTTTTATGCCGTCCAGACCATGCCCAGACCCAGATACCTACAAAAGTAACCAGGGCTGCGACAGTGGCTATGCTGCGTAAATCGGTAATGTCCATGTTGATTCGCTTATTGTTTCAGCGCTGTACCAAGCACTTGCAGGTAAGCAATCATGGCTTCCATCTCGGTTTTACCATATACCTCGTTAGCAGAGTTTTTAATTTCTTCATCGCTATAAGGCACACCAGCGATTTGCAGAGCACGCAAGTGTGAAGGCAGATTCTTAGCATCTACCAGATTTTTTTCTAACCATGGATAAGCCGGCATTACTGATTCTGGCACCAGATCACGAGGGTTGATAAGGTGGATACGATGCCATTCATCACTGTAGCGACCGCCTACACGATGCAGGTCAGGACCTGTACGTTTACTGCCCCATTGGAATGGACGGTCATATACGAACTCACCAGCTACAGAATAATGACCGTAGCGCAGTGTCTCAGCTTTAAATGGACGAATCATCTGTGAGTGGCAGTTGTAACAGCCTTCACGAATGTAGATATCACGTCCGGCCAACTGCAGCGCAGTGTAAGGTTTGAGGCCTTCAACTGGCTGCGTTGTTGATTTTTGGAAAAACAGCGGCACGATTTCAACCAAGCCACCGAATGAAACCACAACCAAAATCAAGACAACCATCAGGAAACTGTTGGTTTCGATTTTCTCGTGGGTAAATCCTTTTTGTTCTTTATCTGACATTTTAGTTCTCTTATGCATGAACAACTGTTGAAGGTATTCTGGCGCGTGTAGCTTGCCCCATTTGTACTGTTTTGAGCACGTTCCATAACATGATGATCATGCCGGTTACGTACATCAAGCCGCCAATCATACGGATAACGTAGAATGGATGCATTGCTTTAACAGATTCAACAAAGGTGTAGGTCAATGTGCCATCATCGTTCATTGCACGCCACATCAAGCCGGCAGTCACACCTGAAATCCACATCGCCGTGATGTAAAGCACTACGCCGATAGTCGCTAACCAGAAGTGCAATTCAATCGCCTTCTTGCTGTACATTTGTTTCAGGCCCCACAAGCGTGGTGTCAGGAAGTACAGTGAACCCATCGAGATGAAGCCAACCCAGCCTAAAGCACCTGAGTGAACGTGACCAACAGTCCAGTCTGTGTAGTGTGACAATGCATTTACGGTTTTAATTGCCATCATTGGGCCTTCAAACGTACTCATACCGTAGAAAGATAATGAAACGATCAGGAAGCGCAGGATAGGGTCATCGCGCAGTTTGTGCCATGCGCCAGACATTGTCATCATGCCGTTAATCATGCCGCCCCAGCTAGGTGCCAATAAGATCAGAGAAAGTACCATACCAACGGATTGTGTCCAGTCAGGTAAAGCGGTGTAGTGCAAGTGGTGTGAACCAGCCCACATGTAAGTGAAAATCAAACCCCAGAAGTGTACGATAGACAAGCGATATGAGTACACTGGGCGCTCAGCTTGTTTAGGCACAAAGTAGTACATCATGCCCAAAAAGCCAGCTGTCAGGAAGAAACCTACAGCATTGTGACCATACCACCATTGCACCATCGCATCTTGCACGCCTGCGTATGCTGAATAAGATTTCATCCATTCAGCAGGAATAGCTGCACTGTTAACGATATGCAGTAAAGCAACCACGATAATGAAGGCACCGTAGAACCAGTTAGCAACGTAGATATGTTTGATTTTTCTCTGCGCAATTGTGCCAAAGAATACAATCGCATACATGACCCAAACCACTAACAGCAATAAGTCGATTGGCCATTCCAGCTCAGCGTACTCTTTAGCCTGTGTGTAACCTAAAGGTAAACTGATTGCTGCTGCTACGATCACTGCCTGATAACCCCAGAAAGTGTAGCGTGCTAACAGCGGGAATGCCAGTTTGGTTTGGCTGGTGCGTTGTACAACGTAGTAAGATGTTGCAAACAGTGCACAGCCGCCAAAAGCAAAGATTACTGCGTTGGTGTGCAATGGACGCAAGCGGCCGAAGCTTGTCCATGGCAGACCCAGGTTTAGTTCTGGAAAAGCAAGCTGTGCGGCAATGATAACGCCCATCAGCATGCCAACCACCCCCCAGACCACTGCCATCACGGTAAATCCACGGATGACGTAGTCGTCGTAAAACGTTTCTACATTAGTGTTGCTCATTACTTCCGTCCTTAAATAAAACAAAATAAATCAATTTGCAGGGGCGTATTTAGCAATAAAATCGCCAAAAATGCATAATGCATGGCTTCTCATAAAACATGTAAGCCTTAATCCGCGATTATATAATGTAAATTGAGAATAGATGCTGCATTTCTAGCAATATTTGTTTGAATTTAAGTGCCTGAATTGGTTCATGTATTGGGATGGAGTTTTGCTACAAAATGTAGGTATAAAAAAATAAGGAGCATTATCTGCTCCTTATTTTTCATAATTTAACTGATGGTGTAGCTCTCTGGACTTAATATGCCCAGTAATGATCCACTAACAAGGCGGCAAATAGCAGGGTTAAATAGGTAATGGAATATCTGAAAGTTCTCTTGGCCAGATCATCAGAGTATTTCCTGTAGAGTCCAATCACGTAAGCCATGAAGATTGCGTTAAGCACGATAGCTGATACCAGATAAATCATACCGCTCATGCCAAGGCCATAAGGCATTAGTGAAACGGCTACTAAAATCACAGTGTACAAAAGAATATGCAGTAGGGTAAATGCTTCCCCATGGGTAACCGGTAGCATAGGCATGCCTACCTTTGCGTATTCTTCACGGCGGTAGAGTGCTAATGCCCAGAAGTGTGGCGGCGTCCATGCGAATATAATCAGGAACATAATCAAAGATTCAGGTGATACGGTATTGGTAACTGCTGCCCAGCCCAGAATCGGTGGCATAGCTCCGGAAGCGCCACCGATGACGATGTTCATTGGTGTGGCTGGTTTTAAAAATATTGTATAAATCACCGCATAGCCCACAAACGTAGCCAGGGTAAGCCACATCGTGAGTGGGTTTACATAAAAATATAGGATAGCTAGACCGGCTCCGCCTAGCAGTGTTGCAAATACTGACGTTTCAATCGCTGATACCTGACCTGTCGGAAGTGGACGTGCACGTGTGCGCGCCATGACGGCATCAATCTTGTGCTCTATCAGGCAGTTGAATGCTGCGGCTGCGCCTGAGGCAAAAGCAATACCAACTGTAGTTGCCAGCAATAACTGCCATGGCACCATATTAGGCGTTGCGAGAAACATGCCGATGAGTGCTGTGAACACAATCAGTGAAGTCACGCGCGGCTTACATAGCGGGAAGAAGTTTTTTAAACGCGGCGCAAGTTCTTTAATGTGGCTCATTGGGTTCATATTCATTTGCATCTCGCTTTTATATTTTTGAGCAGTCATGGTTTTGCCTCGTTTCCAGTAATTTTTTTAATTAGGATCTGTAATTTTGGAATTGATTACTACGGTGATGATTGCCAATAACGCAGCTCCCAAATTATGCGCTACTGCCAAAACTAAAGGTAAATGCAGGATTAAATTTGCAATGCCAATACAGACTTGTGCAATCAGAACGGCAAGCAGCAGCCATGCAGTTTTGTTAAAGGCAGGTATTCTGATCAGCATTAATGCCAGGCTGCCCAGGTAAATAAATGTGACTAGCGCACCGATACGATGTGTCCACTGTATTGCCGTGATGGCTGGTAGCGCCAGGTTGCCGCCATTTGCACTCTGGCCAAGCTCACGCACCAGATGAAAAGCGTCTTTAAAATCCATTTCCGGCATCCATGCCCCGTGGCAGGTTGGAAAGTCTGTACAGGCAAGTGCAGCGTAGTTGGTGCTGGTCCAGCCCCCTAGAAATATCTGCAAGAGCAAAACTAAAAGCGCACCGCGTATCAGTAGTTTTAATGTCTGTGAAATAGCAGTTGATTGGCTGAAGCTGCCCCAGTGGCGATGTGCAATCCAAACCAGCAGCGCCAGTGTTGTCATGCCGCCAATCAGGTGCGCACTGACAATAGCCGGTTTCAGCAGCATGGTCACCGTCCACATGCCTAGCGCAGCCTGAAATATGATGATAAATAGCAGGGCAGTAGGGAGCAGGGGGCTGACTTTAATATATTGTTTGCTGCGCCAGCCCAATGCAAATAGCGCCAGTACAATCAGGCCTAATGTTCCCGCGAGGTAGCGGTGTGCCATTTCCTTCCACGCCTTGCCGGTTTCAATAGTGCTGTCTGGAAAGATTTCTTGTGCTTTCTGAATCGCGGATTCACTTTGCGGTACCGTCAATGTGCCATAGCAGCCCGGCCAATCAGGACAGCCCAGCCCGGCATCAGACAGGCGAACGTATGCGCCGAGCACTACGACACACAGTGCGAGTACAGCACCAAACCAGGATAATTGTTTGAAGCGGTTGTAATTTAACATTATCCAGCCCAGGAATATTTCATCAGTCGGATAACATCCTTGCGAATCAAGGCAGGGTCTGTATCCGGCGCATAACTCATCATGAAATGGCCCAGCGGATCAACCAGATAGGTTCTGTCTGCACGCAATGACGTTGCATCATTAATATTGAACTGATCGCTGAGTGCTGAAATTTCGGTACCCGGCTGGTTAATGATCAGCATATCCGGATAGTCCTGTTTTATTGAGCTAACTTCTTGAGAGGTTGTAATGAATATGCGTTGCATACGTGGAATTTCTTTGTATAAAGAAGTATGTATCTGGCGCATATTGTGCAATTTATCATGACATTTTTTTTCACAGCTGTCGGCGATATAAACCATACTCCATTTGTCTTTCCACATATCCGGCTTAACAACACTGCCATCACTCGACATCAGTGCATAATTCATGGTCAGTAATTTTGCAGGTACTGCCAATTCGCCGATGCTTTCTCCCTTTGGACGCCAATCCAGTTTATACATGCCAACTACCGCGATAATCGGGGTGATAAAAAATATCAGCATGGATAGCAGCATCATGCGACCTTTGCGCTGTCTCTCTTGATATTCCTTATTTTCTACTTCAATTTGCATATACTTAAGTTTGCCTGTAGTTAATATTAATGAATTATTTTTCGAATGCTGGTGTACAAAAAAATCAGAATGCTGGCAACTGCAAAACCAAACCATTGGTATGCATAGCCCATATTGGTAGCGATTTTATCTGCAGGTAACTGCCAGTTGCGTACAAAACCACCAGCATTGCTTTTGGTATCGAGCTTAATGACGATAGGCAATACCTTAATAGCTACACTGTTCTGATAGCGCTCCAAGTCCATGTGCTGCCACACTGCATTCCACTGGCTTTTTTGTGCTTTACTTTCCAGCGTAAAAATCTTTTTGCTTGGCACCCATACCAGACCCACAATCTCTACCAATTCATACGGGGTGTTAATCAACGGTATCTCTGTATGCGTTGCGCCCCCTGCGATCCAGCCTCTATTGACCAGTACATAATCATCTCTGCCTTCAATTTTTAGCGGAGTCAGTACATGAAACCCTCCGCGACTGTCTTCAACTTGGTTATCCAGCAGGATCTGGTATTTTGTTTCGTAATGGCCTTTTAGTTTTACTTTTTTATGTTTCCATTCGTCCAGATTATCCAGCTTAGCTGGCAAGCTTAATGCTTCATTATCTAAAGATGCGTTGTAACTGTTTTGAATCTCTTGTTTTAATTCAGCCTTATTGTATTGCCACAGACCAAGCTTGATAAAAAGCGGTACACAAATAATCAGCACCAGTAATCCGGTCCACGAAAGACTGAATATGTAGTTCGAGAATCTAAATTGCTTTTGTGGCATACGCATCGCATAATGTCTCATCTACATAGATAGGACATTAATATGGTTTTCAAAATAGTTGTTGTATTAGTGTTATTTGTCATTATTGCCAGCCTTTTTTCTGCCTTGTATTTTCTAGCTAAAGATAAAGATGGCGGGGAGCGCACTGTAAAAGCTTTAACGCTGCGTATCGGTCTTTCTATTGCCTTATTTGTACTGCTGTTGTTAGGGTATTACTTTGGATTAATCGGCGGGGCGGGGCCACGCTAGTTTTTTAAAGTCTTCGAATATTAAATCTGAGGTAACAAAAAGGGGCGCTGTATATGCACCCCTTTTTATTGCCTGTGATTACAGCCAGTAAACGAATATAAACAAACCTAACCACACCACATCAACAAAGTGCCAGTACCAGGCAACACCTTCAAAACCAAAGTGGTTTTTAGATGAAAAGTGACCTTTCATCGAACGCAATAAAATTACGATCAACATAATGGTACCCAGTGTTACGTGGAAACCATGAAAGCCCGTGAGCATAAAGAAGGTGGCGCCATAAGCACCGCTTTGCAGGGTTAAGCCCATTTCTGTATAGGCGTGGTGGTATTCAAAAGCCTGCAATACCAAGAACGCGGTGCCGAGAGCCACGGTTAAAAACAAACCGAGGATCAGTTGCTTGCGATTGTCTTTTAACAAACCCCAATGTGCCCAAGTGATCGTTGCACCAGAAGATAACAGCAAGGCAGTATTGATTGCTGGCAGACCCCAGGCGCCCATAGGATTGAGCGGGCTTGGTTTATATTCAGTGCCAAGTACAACGCCGCCAGGACCCGCAGAAGGCCATGTACCCAGGAAGTCTTTGTAAGGTGTGAATGCCGGGTCAAACGCTGCCAGATCGGGCACGGAGATAATGCGCATATAGAACAGCGCGCCAAAAAATGCAGCAAAAAAAGCCAACTCGGACGCGATAAAAACAGTCATGCCGATGCGGAAAGATTTGTCTTCCCATTTGTGGTATTGGCCGGTAACGCTTTCAGCTACTACGGCACCCATCCATTTGAAAGTCATGAGGATAATAATCGCCGCACCAATGTACATCATCCATTGACCCGGTGTCTGCAGGTAGCCCAGATCTTTATTGGTATCGGTAGCGACACTGAAAATAAACCCTGCAGCCAGTGATAAAAGCCCAGCCGATATAACGACAGGGTAGATTGCACCATGCGGTACAAAGTAATGATTACTTGAATGTGTTGTCATGCATAAGCTCCCTATTGCATTATTTAACTAAAATTCTAGTAACGCAACTATTAATAACTACCAGCTCATAACTATCTGCTCTTGCCTTATTGTGCGGCTAAACTCACATGCTAAATCGCACACTCAAATTCCTTTTGCTAACCCCTTGCTGTTATTCCTTAGCGCTAAAAAATGAGTAGGATAAGGTCATTTCTTTTACATCTTGCGGCAAATCATTGCTTACAAAAAATCGTAAAGGCATGATTTTTGTTTCACCAGGCTTTAACTCCTGCCTTTGAAAACAAAAACATTCTATTTTCTTTAAGTGAGCCGCTGCCTGGCCTGGTGTCACACTTGGTATTGCCTGGCCTGCTACTACTTGACTCGTGATGTTTTTAGCTTCAAACAATACGGTTTCCACCTGCCCTGGGCGTAATTTAATACTTGACTGTTTAGGATAAAAATTCCAACCCAGCCCAGGCATTACGCTAGAGGTAAATTGTACGGTTACCCAGCGCGTGGTATCCACTTTATTGTTTTTTAATGCAGAAGCACTGGTGTCTGTTTTGCCATTCAAACCAGTTATCGTACATAAAACGTCATAAAGTGGTACCAGTGCAAATGCAAACACCAGTGAGCCAACTACAATCCAGACCATTTTGAACCCCAGCTTTTTATTAGCCAGATTTCTACGTTCTGTCATGCTCAAACCATCGTCTTTAATATCTGTTGTCACGTTTAGTTTTGCGCCTTAGTTACCATGATTTATTGCTAAGATTTATTTCCGTGCATTATTTCCAAAGCGTAAACATGGAAGCCAGATACCAGATGAAGGCGATTACACCTAACACGATGGCCACTTTTTTATTACTGCTTTTATTCATTTCTTGATTTTTCATATTCAATTAGAAGGCTCAAGCAGAGTGTTGAGCCTTCACATCCACTATATTTAGCTTATTTAACTATTAGCTCATTTAACTACGGGTTGCTCGGTAAAGCTGTGGTAAGGAGGCGGCGATGGTAATGTCCATTCCAGTCCTTCTGCACCTTCCCAAACCTGATCCGTGGCTTTTTTGCCGCCTCTGACTGTGCTGATGATGTTATACACAAAGATTAATTGTGATAAACCGAGCACAAATGCTGCGATTGAAGAAATCATATTGAATTCTGCAAATTGCAGTGCGTAGTCAGGAATGCGACGTGGCATGCCAGCCAAGCCCAGGAAGAATTGCGGGATGAAGGTCAGGTTGAACGAAATTGCAGTTAACCAGAAGTGCAGTTGGCCCAATTTTTCGTTGTACATATGACCAGTCATTTTTGGCAGCCAGTAGTACACGCCAGCCATAATGCCCATGATGCCGCCGGCAAACAGGGTGTAGTGGAAGTGCGCCACAACGAAGTAACTGTTGTGATACTGCGCATCCGCTGCAACATCAGCCAGTACCAAGCCAGTTAAACCACCGATACCGAACAGTATGATCCAGCCTACTGTAAACAGCATAGGTGTCTCAAAACTCATGGAGCCATTCCACATGGTTTTAATCCAGCAGAAGAACAACACTGCTAACGGTAATGAAATAGCCATGGTGCTGTACATGAAGTAGAGCAGTGCAGGCACTGGTAAACCAGCCGTAAAGAAATGGTGCGCCCAAACAACTACTGATAAAGCGCCAATAGCCCAGAACGAATAAACCTGTGCTTTGTAACCATACATCGGTTTACGTGAGAAGGTTTGCAGGATTTGTGGAATGAAGCCCCAAACTGGTAATAACAGAATATAAACTTCTGGGTGACCAAAGAACCAGAACAAATGCTGGAACAGAATTGGGTCGCCGCCGCCAGCTGCATCAAAGAAGTGTGTACCAAAATGACGGTCTGTCAGCAGCATGGTAACTGCACCAGCTAATACAGGAATTGTAGCAATCAGCAAGAACGCAGTGATTAACCAGCCCCATGCAAACATCGGCATTTTCATCAGCGTCATGCCAGGTGCGCGCATGTTGAACAAGGTTACGATAATGTTGATAGAACCTAACACTGAAGAAATACCCAGCAAGTGCACAGCAAAAATCGCAAAGTCTACGCCGATACCACCTTGTACTGACAGTGGTGGATAGAACGTCCAGCCGGTTGCCAGTGCGCCATCGCCGATGCCGAATAAAGCCAGGGTGAATGGCAGTGTGAGCAGGATTGCTGATGGAGGCAGTAGCCAGAAGCCCCAGTTATTCAGGCGTGGCAACGCCATATCCGGTGCACCGATTTGCAGAGGTAGCATCCAGTTAGCAAAGCCGGTAGCAGCCGGCATCAAGGCCGCAAAAATCATGATCAGTGCGTGTACACCAATCAACTGGTTAAAGAAATCCGGTTTCATAAGCTGTAAACCGGGTTGAAAGAGTTCAGCACGAATACCCAGAATCATTGAGCCACCGACCAGAAACATGATCAGTGAGAACGTGAGGTACATCGTACCAATATCTTTATGGTTTGTTGTCGTCAGCCATCGCATAATTCCGGTTGGATGCTCGGCGTGCTCATCGTGATGTGCAGCTACTGTTGTACTCATAAGTTTCTCCTGACGCGCGGCTTTAACTTGTGATGGCTGAACAATATCGCCAACACTGTTGCCTAGAGCGTTTCGTTCGTAGGTGATTACCGCTGCGATCTCGGTATCATTGAGCGTACCTTTCCATGCCGGCATCATGCGAACACCGTTTAGAACGCGATCCAGATGGCTGTCAGGTAAGTATTTACCATCAGCACCAAAAATCGGTGAAGTCGTTATTTTGCTGCCAGTGAGTGCCGGGAAAGCAGGAGGGAGACCTGCACCTGAAACCTGATGGCATACGGCACAGTTTTTCTCATAAACGCCTTTACCTTCTGCCATTAGATCTTCTTTGGTCCACTCTTTATCAGAGCCTGCAGTCGCTTGGGCAATTTCTGCCTGTTTAGCAGCTACCCAGACTTTGTATTCTTCTTTTGGCAGTGCGTCGACGACTACAGGCATATAGCCATGGCCTTTGCCGCACAGCTCTTTACATTGGCCGCGGTAAGTGCCTGGTTTATCAACCTGCACCCAAGTCTCGCGAATAAAGCCAGGAACAGCAAGGCGTGAAGAACCGAACTGCGGTACCCACCAGTTATGCAATACATCTGAAGATGTCATCAGGATACGTACCTTAGCGCCAACAGGTAATACCAGGCGGTTGTCTACATCAAGCAAGTATGGCTTGGCTGGATCATTCACCGGAGCGACTGTACCGTCTATCTGATCTTGTGGTGTAGACAGGTTGCTTACGAACTTGATGCCCTTGGCCTCTTCCAGACCGGCCTCGATACCCTTATCGGTATTGCCCATGTATTCGTATTGCCAGCGCCATTGTGAGCCCGTGACTTTAATGACCATGTCAGATTCATTGCGGGTGTCTTCCATCATCACCACGCTATGGTAAGCCGGAATGCCCATGATCACGAAGTCAATAATTAGCAGGATTGCGAATGGAATCAATGTCCAGAAAATTTCTGTAGCTGTTGACGGTGCTTTATCTTCAACGGCCTTGAAGCCAGCACTCTTGCGATGCTTGATCAGTGAGTAAATCATGATTGCCAGTACCACGACAAAAATGATAGCGACAATTACCATGAATTTATTGTGAACGTGCAGTGTGTCAAGTGCCATTGGCGTGACCGGCTCAGGGAAATTCCAGCTGTAATCAGCAAATACCCGTGGTGACGTCAGTAAAAACAGCAGACAGAAACTTAACTTCTTCATTGCTTGCTTTAACATACCTTCTCCCAAAACAAAAACTACTTAGACGATGTTTAATTGTTGTTTAAGTTGTCTGGCAACCGTTATGCGCTGTTCATTATCCATATAGCGACTGCCAAACTCTACTTCTTTACCATGAGAGCCGATGAAGATAATACATGTCCCATCCATGCTATTGCGCAGGGTAACTTTTGCCCAATAACGCTGAAAAGTGAATTTCTCCGAATTCTTATAACTATGTTTTTCTACAACCACCTCATTACCTACCAGCGACACACTTTCATAATCTCCGTAATGGAGATAGACATGGTGCAACGCATATGCAAATGCTAAAACTTCAAAACCGGCAAAAGGTAATACCAGCCATGCCCCAGCTAACGAAACGCCTAGTGCGACGGTCATAGTAATCAGCATAATGCTGATAAAAAGCCATAACAGCCCCTTGGGTGTAAGAGAGTTGTTTGGCTTTGCCACTACAATGTTGCCGTCAGAACTAAAAACAGTCATATATTGCCTGTGAGCTATCGAGGATGACTTGCATACACATTTTTGACGTGCGTCAATTTGACGCATGTCAAAAGCTAACATAAAAACATGCTTGTCTCAAGCATTTTTGTTACAAATTTGAAACAAAGATTTAACTATTGGAAAGGTATTTATACAATTTGATTACAAGTGGCTTTGTGGCTGTCAAAGCTTTGTATGCTGGATTTAAAGCCCAATTAATTTTTTAATAGTGATTGATATATTAGGCTGAAGTTGGCAGTTGTGCAGTATGGGAATGGAAATGTTAATGCTAATAAAGTGTAGAGAAAACAGTGCGTTGCATCCATGAGCTAAACGTCCATGGATGCAAAATATTAAACGCGTGACTTGATGAAGTGTTTTGCTGCGACCCAGATTGTAGGCAGCGTAGGTACGATAATTAATGCTAGCGCAACCAGTGAGAAATTAGCTTTTACCCACGGGTGGTTGCCAACCAGAAATCCTAATCCGGTCAGGCCACACACCCAGAGTATGCCGCCAATAATATTGTAAAAAGCAAACTTTGGATAAGTCATGTCAGCCACACCTGCCACAAATGGGGTAAAGGTACGAATAAAAGGCAGAAAACGGCCGACAACAATCGTGATTGGTCCATATTTTTCATAAAAATCATGCGTTTTATTAAAAGCATCTTTGTTGAACCAGCGCGAGTTCTCCCAGGACCAAACTTTTGGCCCAAACCATCGGCCTATGGAGTAGTTTGCTGCATCGCCGGCAATTGCTGCAATCGTAAGCAAGATCATAAGTGCTGGCAGGCTCATGCCGCCAATTGCCGCAATGGCACCTGCCACAAACAGCAGCGAGTCTCCGGGTAAAAACGGCATGGCAACTACGCCGGTTTCTATAAAAATGATTGCGAACAGTATGGCGTAAATCCAGATGCCATAAGAGGCCGCTACTGCCTCCAGATGTTTATCCAGGTGCAAAAATATGTCGATGATGCTGGCGAAATCCATTGTCAGTTTCTTTTGTAGTTTTTATAGGTGATTGAGTAGTCGTTTGCTACGCAGGAGATTGATTTGGTAGCAAATATCGGAGCATGGTTTGAGTGAATACTGTTAGTCGTCATCTTCCAGAATACGCTTGCCTTCGTCTTCAATATCTTCAAACTGGCCGCGATAAACAGCCCACCAAAGCCCCGCTAGCACTACGAGCGCCATGATGACAGAGAGTGGTATTAGTACAAATAAAATGTCCATATCAAACCTTTGGAGTAGTTTTTCTGGTGGTTAATTCCACAGTTGAAAACTTGGTTAAACGCAAAGCATTCACCACAACAATCAGTGAACTTACTGCCATGCCCAGGCCAGCCAGCCAGGCTGACAGTATGCCAAAGAAAGCAAGTGGTATGCTGATTAAATTGTACACAATTGCCCAGGCGATATTCTCTTTGATAATTTTCATGGTGTGCTTGGTATGGCGAATCAGGTAGGGAATCTGGCTAATGTCGCCGTTTAAAAAGATATAGTCCGCATGTGCCAAGGTGAGCGGAACACCTTTGCCCATCGCGATGGAAACATGCGCACTTGCCAATATCGGGCCGTCATTCAGACCGTCACCTACCATGAGCACTTTTTTACCCTGCTGCTTTAGGGTTTGCAATCGCACGAGTTTGTCTTCTGGGGTACATCCGGACTGGTAATCTGAAATGCCGATTTCTTTGGCCGTATTTTCAACCGCATCGGAGCGGTCACCTGATAGCAGTTCTATATTGATATCCGCATGTTTCAGCTGCTGTATGGTTTGTGCTGCATGCGGTTTAATCGCTTCCTGCAGGGTGAAACTTGCCAGCCAGCCCCTGTTATCCGCCAGATGCACCTGCTGCGTGTGCAGGTCAGCTTCATCCGCGCCGCAGAATTGGGCAGAGCCTAACTTTAGCTGCCCGCTGATCAGTTCAGGTTCAGCAAAAGCATCATTTGCAGTAAATTTTTTGATGCCGGCACTGACCCCGGCACCAATGGTTTCCTGAATGCTATCCAACTCAAGCGCCAGCGGCGTTTGTTGCTGTGCTTGATATGCATTTAACAGTGCCCGTGAAACCGGGTGGAATGAATGCCGCGCAACTGCTGCAGCCAAAGCAAGCGCGGTGCTTTCTGATAAACCTGCCTTATGCTGGATAGCTTTGATCTCAATGTGGTCTTCAGTCAAGGTGCCGGTTTTGTCAAAAATCACCGTATCGATATCAGCGATGTTTTCAATCGCCTGCAAGCGTTTAATGAGAATGCCGCGTTTGACGAATGCACTGGCGCTGGAAAGCATGGCAGCGGGCGTCGCTAAAGAAAGTGCACACGGGCAGGTAACAATCAGTACCGCTGCCGCGGTCATGAGTGCGCGGCCACGGTCAACATCCCACAACAGTGCAGCGGCAATCGCGGCACTTAAAATCACAAAAATCAGGAATGGTCGCGCCACGCGATCTGCCAGCTTAGATAATCTCGGTTTTTCAATCGCAGCCTGATTAATCAGGTTCACAATCTGGCCGTATTTGGTTGAGGCGCCTATCGCTTCGAGCATGATATTGACTGGCTGGTGCAGATTGTAGCTGCCGGCAATCACATCATCGCCCTCGTTCTTATGTATGGGCGTTGATTCACCAGTGAGCAGAGACTCATCAACACTGGTGCTGCCGCTGGCAAGCTTGCCGTCACCTGGAAAAGCTTCGCCAAGATTCACGCGCACGATATCGCCAATTTTGAGCTTGCTATTTAGTACGCGCGTGTAAGTGCCGTCTGAGTTCTGCCGCTCTGTATTCTCAGGGATGCGGCTTACCAGTGATTCCAGTGCGCCCATTGTTTTGCGGTGAAGCTTTACTTCAATCAGGCGTGCGGACAGTAGAAAAAATACGAACATGGTCAGTGAATCAAAATAAACGGTGTGTCCCCACCAGCTGTTTGGCTCAAAAGTCGCGGCTGAACTGACAACAAAAGTGATCACAATCATGCTGATCTGTTTCATTCTCAGGTCGCGTAGGGCGTTGCTGAAAAATGAGCTGCTGGAGAAGAGTAATACCGGCAGGCTGAGTAGCCATGATGCCCAGTTTAAAAGATGAAGAATGTCAGTGGAAATTTCGTCCGGCTTAGTAAAGTAAGTCGGGCTCGCGTACATCATGACCTGCATCATGCAGAATCCGGCAACCATCCAGCGCCAGAATGCCGCACGCTGCTTTTTGATGATTTCAAGATCGCTCTCATGCTGTGTGGCGGGGCTTGCGCTGTAGCCTAAAGCCTGCACCGTACCTAGGATTTTTGATGGGCGTGTTTGTGAAGGTGCCCATACGACAACGGCACGTCTTTTAGACATACTGACGCGAGCACTTACTACGCCAGGGGATGACTTGAGGCCTTCTTCGATAATGCCGGAGCAGGCGGCACAGCGCAAACCATCCAGCAGCAGATTTGACTGTACTAGCGCCTGCTCGGCATTGTCGCCAAATGGCTCGCTGAATTCCTGCCATTGTTCTTCCGTATCCAGAATCGTCCATGCTGGATTGGGTGCGACTTCCTCTGCGGTCAAATTGGTTGTTAACAAGAACTCACTCCGTGCGGTAAATAGATGATTGTGAGGGTAAATGGCTATGAATTTACATGACTTTATATAGCGTTAATTATATATTGAAAAGCAGTTAATAAGCCCCATATCTAGACATAGATAAACTTTATAAATTGGAGTGACTATGATTGGAGAAACCCATGCGCTTTG
>LNAP01000906.1_pt1 | contig 32544 bp, 28 predicted proteins | sample 602601 | NCBI WGS metagenome assembly LNAP01 (sample SAMN02440304, study PRJNA202911) | soil metagenome | biome: Subtropical and temperate rainforests or woodlands; isolation source: soil samples (1 kg each in a 20% v/v slurry with milli Q water) were... ...
GCACCACCATGGGTCGGGCAACCGAATTGCTCGGCCACAGGACAACAGAGCAGCCCAGATCGGTCCGCGGGGCAATGGGGCTCACGGATTCAGGTTGATGACACTTGCTCCCCGCATTGTGTTGGTCATCGTGCTATTGATCGCGCCCCGGAGCGTCGCCTGTTTGTTCAGATACGACAAAAAGCCCTTGCGGGGCTTGTCACCGGTCGCCGACTGGTCGACATCCGCGCTCAACGACGCACCTCCGCACGGTCGAATCCATCGATGGGCTCCCGGAATCCCGCATCCGATCGACAGAATTGCCCCTGTGACGTGCCACCCGCACCGCGCTCCACTGGCACGTGCGATCCGTGTGGACTCTTGTTTGCGGCCGCGACCGGCTCAGGCGTGTCACCTAGGAACTGGACCATCTCGACCAAGCGGGAAAAGGTGCCCGCGAACGCCTCATCGACCTCCTCCAATGGGAGGCCTTCCGGGTGCATTTCGGCCACCATTTGCTGCCCGGCCTTATCCATCTGCCTCAACTGATCGACGACGTCCTGCGCGTGGTGCCTCCAAGCAGACGCGTAGATCGTCCCTGCATTGCGGAGCAGTGCTTGGAGCAGCTGGTTGCGTGAGCGATTACTCGCCGCAGCGTCCAGGAGATTCGCCATCGAGGCCTGCACTGCACTGGAAATTACGTCTTTCGCGTGAGCCGCGGCCTCCTGCTCGCTGTGAAGCAGGTCGAAGATTCCGATCTCGCGTATGACCGGCTCCATCGCGTCCAGTAGCGCCACCTGCAATGCAACTCGACTGCTATCAGCTGCCTCCTCGTAAACCGGTTCAGGCGCATCGTGCTTCGCTACCTCGAGCCAGGCCGGGATCAGGTGCCGCACATCAGCCGACGGTGAGCCGGACTGACCCTCCAGCCCTGACACCGTCCATTGCTCTGCGACAGCCGCGGCGACCATACGCAGGATTCGATATCGTGCCCATGGCACGCTGCCAAGCCTCAACGCCGCGACAAGCTCTTCCGTAGTCGCGTTCACGCTACTCATCATCTCTTGCGTGCCCTTCACCATCGCGCCATGCGGGGCGTCCGGGCCAGGGCTTCTGATAAGAGCATTCATCAAGCTTGAACTCACCGCAAGTGCGTTCAGTGAGCGCCGCGTCGACGCATCGCCTTGAAGTACCTTCTCGTCGTCTTTGCGGAGCGCACCGACGCTCACACCTGGAATCGCGCGTGGCGCTTGCAAGCCTGTGGGGTTTGTCACTAAGGAGTCCTTCAGCGGTATTGGTTCAGCTCAATGCCGCTGAGCCCAGTTTAGGGTGGGAGACTTAGGTTGGCTATCCGGCGCCCATGGAACAAGCCCGCGCTCATGGTCATCAAAGAAAGCTTGCACCAAGTGATCCACCGTGGCTCCCGCACCCTTTGGCGGCGTGCGCGCACCCGACAGCACGTTGCTTCGTAGATCGCCTGGGGTGATCGAAACGGTAGCTGCGACAGCAGGGTGCTGTTCGATGGCCTGTACCAGAGCCTCGAGGCAGTAGAGGATCAATGTTGATGTTCGTCGAACGTGCTCGAGCGACGAGTGCGCGCCAACCGAGGCCTCGCCATCGGCCCGGAACATCACTCCGATTCTGCGTCCGGTGGTCTGGTGGTGAACTTTATCGGCATGCCAAAGCACGACGGGCAGGAAAGCTCGATTGCCGGTCATCATCGAGACCGGCACCGGTTTGTCATCCATGAAGAACTTCCAATCCAACGCAACAATGGCGCCTGCGAGCACGTCGCCAAGAGTGCTCTCCATGGGCTGATCAGCAAACGCCGGTTTGGGCTGGTTCATTTCTTTAGGCCACTTCTGCATTAATGGGTGCCAAGTTCATGCGCTCGTCACGGGTCGGTCCCCGAAAGTACGCTGCGCTTCGATTTTGCATCGGCCGACCGGGGCAATCGCACTTAATCGCTTCCGCCCTGCCCTTTTGTGCATCAAATAGGGGTCGCGCATTTGAACGCACGTCGTGCCGATTATGATAAACGGTCCAGTCGAACCGGACAATTTTCGTCCACGGCCTTCGCTCGACGGTCGTGCTTCCTTACAGGCGCCCCCACCGGACGCGATCTCCCACTGGCTGACCATCCATGAGTTCTGTACGCTGGAGCCAGGGCGAGCTCGACGCATTTATCGCCCGTACGGGCACGAGAGTGGCTGCGTCCTTTGGAAACAACCGCCCGAACGACGTTGGGGGTCCCACGGCCAAGCCGCAAGCGGGCGCCGAACGCCCAGCCACGTGCCCAGGACGGATCTTGGAACGCCCGGCGGCCGTCCCTCCATCACCGCCAGGGGAAAGCTCAGCCACTAGGCGTATCCGCCTAGCAACTGAGTCGCTCGTCAGCTGCGCTGTCGCCTGCAAGGACATAGGCGGAGACTCTTACGAACTATCTTTCGAAGGAGCTCGGCTGCTGGGAGTCAACGACCTATACGGGGTGAGCCACTACCGAAGGGTTGCGTACCGCCGGGCTTGGCATGAAGCAGTGCGGCGGTGCCTTGGGACTGCGCCAGCTGGCAGCCGGCTGAAACAGGCGTGCTGGGTCGCGCTGGATCACTTCCGCGTTGTCGGATACCGGCAGTCCGCTCGCCTCTGCGATCTCGACGCCCTTAGCGGGCAGTTCAAGGCCGCGATCGACGGCATGCGGCGCTCGGGCCTGATCATCGACGACGATCCCGCGCACTTCGTAGATATGCGCTCCACGCAGGCGATCGGAACATACAAGGTTGTTCTTCGAGTTGAGTCCGTGAGCCGAGGCACGCACTTGTTGAGCGGGTTGAGTTGCTCCACCGTGTTGGGTCTCCATCCGCGCTCCTAGCGAACCGCTCACATATCCGAACCGCGCAGGAAGAATGGTCCGAATTTGCGTTACATGCAACCGGCACTGATACTGTCGCATACGCTTTTATATGGACCTCATGACGATCCTCGAGACCCAAGACGCCTCAACACTGCCAATCGACAGCGATGGTGGCGGAGATAAACCCCCGACCAATCCGCTGGACCCGCAGGAGCTTCTCACGCCTGACGGCGCCTATGACCTTCAGCGATTCGCATGCCGAGCCTATCTTGCATACGCGATCAGCGTGGTCAAGGGACGCGCGCTGCCCGACATTAGTGACGGGTTAAAACCGGTCCATCGACGCGTGCTCTTCGCGATGCAACGTCTTGGACTGAGTTCGACCTCGAAGAAAGTCAAGAGTGCACGAGTGGTGGGGGATGTGATCGGTAAGTACCACCCTCACGGGGATCAAACCTCCTATCAGGCAATTGTACGTATCGCCCAAAGTTTCACGCTCCGGTATCCATTGATAGACGGGCAAGGCAACTTCGGCAGCCGTGACGGCGATGGCGCTGCGGCCATGCGCTATACCGAGATGCGACTCACAGCAATCGCCGAGACCCTGCTGAGTGAGATAGACGCAGGCACCGTCGACTTCATCCCGAATTACGACGGATCCTTCGAGGAGCCGCGACTGCTACCCGCCCGTCTGCCGATGCTTCTGCTCAACGGCGCGAGTGGCATTGCTGTCGGCATGGCTTGCGAGGTCCCGAGCCACAACATTCGGGAGGTGATATCCGCCTGCTTGCTACTGATCGAGCGCCCTGACGCATCCATCGATGACGTTATGAAAGTGCTTCCCGGGCCCGACTACCCATGCGGTGGGCAGATTATCTGTTCGCCGCGAGTGCTGCGGGATGCTTACGAGACCGGGCGTGGATCGATCCGCATGCGAGCTCTCTGGCGCAAGGAGGAGCTTGCGCGCGGCCAGTGGCGCGTGGTCATTTACGAACATGCACACGAAGCCTCCACGAAGAAGGTACTGGAGGAGATCGAACAGCTAACGAACCCGAAAGTTCGTGATGGTAAGAAGGAGCTCAGTCCTGCGCAGAAGAACGCGAAGGCGCTGGTCCTTTCCGTATTGGACCAGGCACGTGATGAATCCTACAAGGATGAGCCCGTCCGCCTCGTTCTCGAGCCAAAAAGCTCAAGGCAGTCGCCCGGAGAAATGATGGCTACGCTCTTCGCCTCTACCAGCCTTGAATGCAGCGCGCCGATGAACATGACTGTCATCGGCCGCGATGGGAACCCGCAGACTAAAGGGATCATCTCCGTACTCAAAGAGTGGATCGGGTATCGGTTCGACACCGTAGAGCGCCGCATCAAGCATCGCCTCTCTGAGGTGCGTCGCCGCCTACACATTCTGGACGGGCGATTGCAGGTCTTCATCCGGATAGAGGAAGTCATTCGGATTATCCGGGAGAGCGACGATCCGAAGCTCGCGCTAATGAGGATCATCGGCCTCACCGAGCCCCAAGCCGAGGACATCCTGGAGATCCGTCTGCGCCAACTTGCACGCTTGGCAGGCATCGAGATCGAGAAGGAGGCGCTGCGCTTACGCGACGAAGAGGCCGAGCTGCAACTTCTGTTGGACGACCGCCATGCCTTTACCGCCAACCTGGTCAAGGAGCTTCGTGACGACGAGAGGCGCTTTGCAGACGATCGGCGCACCTTGATCGAGCACGTCGAGGTCACACAGATCGCTCGTACCTCGGTAGACGAGCCGGTGACGGTCTTCGTCTCAGCCCACGGCTGGGTGCGAGTGCGCCAAGGCCACGGAGTCGATCGGTCCTCGATGCCATGGAAGACAGGAGATGCCGAAGGAGCAGTGCTTGAGACGCGGACGACCCACCCCTTGGTGGTCATCGACACCAACGGGCAAGCCTACTCCGTCGATATCGCGGACATCCCGTCGGTACGTGGGGACGGCGTCCCATTGAACTCCCTCCTCAGCTTCGCTGACGGCGGCAGATTGGCGCATGCATTGAGCGACGCGTCTACGGCGAGCTACCTGTTCGCCAACTCGTCGGGCTATGGCTTCATCACGGAGCTGTCGAACCTGGTCGGTCGCAACAAGGGCGGTAAGCGCTTCATGACGCTCGAGCCGCAGGAATTGGTACTCCAGCCAGTTCGGGTCACAGATACAAAGCACTGGATCGCCGCATGCAGTCAGGGACCCAAGGACTCCCGGATGGTTCTGTTCCCCGCCCACGAGATGAAGATCATGCCCAAGGGGCGTGGTGTGATCATGATGAATCTCAAGGAGGGCGAACACCTTTCGGTGGCCACCGTGCTTCCATGCGACCCACCGTCAGAAGTGACGATCGAGCTCAGCTCCGGCCAGAAGCTCTCATTCAAAGGCGACGATCTGAAACGCTTCCTTCTCCACCGTGCACGGTCGGGGTGTCAGATCGGAAAGCGAGTTGACATCAAACGACTCCACTGAGCCAGGTTCGCCCGATCACTTCAATCCACACACCTCGATAGACCAATGGCAACACAACCAAAGCCCGACTACGACGCGGGATCATTTCGCGTCCTCAAAGACCTCGAGCCTGTGCGTTCACGCCCTGGCATGTACACCAGGACCGACTCACCATCGCACATCATTCAAGAGGTCATCGACAACGCCGCCGACGAGGCACTCGGCGGATATGCGAGCCAGATCGACGTCACCATGCAGGACGACGGTTCGATCAGCGTGAGAGACAACGGCCGCGGCATACCTGTCGACCTGCATCCAGAAGAGAAGGTGCCTGCCGTCACGTTGGCTTTCACGCGCCTACATGCCGGCGGCAAGTTCGACAAGACCACCGGTGGCGCTTACGCATTCTCGGGAGGCCTACATGGCGTCGGTGTCGCCGTAACGACCGCGCTATCGCTTCTCGTACGCGTCGAGTCGCGGCGCAAAGGCCATCTCTACGAGGTTGAGTACGCTGACGGTGGGCGTTCGATCGGCAGCGTCCGTAAGGTCCGTCCGGTGGAAGCGTCAGACACGGGCACGACTGTCCACGTTACGCCTGACGCCAAGTACTTCGATACTGCCAAGGTGCCGCGCGGTGAGATGGAGCGGCTGCTGCAGAGCAAGGCTGTTCTGCTGCCTGGCGTCACCTTCAAGCTGACCATCGACGGGCAAACTCGGACTTGGTCCTACGCGGGCGGGCTCGCAGAGTATCTTGAGGAGCTCGCCGGCGGCGCAGAGCCTGTCGCACCAATCTACGTCGGGGAGCAGTTTCAGCAACCCCTGCTTGAAGGCGAAAACGCCCCCGAAAGCAGCTTCGCCCCTGGCGAAGGTGCGTCATATGCGTTTGGCTGGTACCCAGATAGCGGACCGGCCTCCCAGTCCTATGTCAACTTGATTCCGACAAAAGACGGTGGCACCCATGTGAGCGGACTCAAAGCCGGTATCTTCGAAGCCGTTAAGCGGTTCATCGAGCATCACTCGAACTCTCCGTCAGGTGCCGATGCTTCTTCACTAAAGTTGCCGCGAGGAGTAAAACTGCAGCAGGAAGATGTCTGCGCCAGGATGGCTTTTGTTCTCTCGGCCCGTTGCCTCGACCCGTCGTTTCAGGGCCAGACGAAGGAGCGACTCAACACGCGGGGAGCTGTGAAGCTGATTCACGAAATGGTCAAAGATCCGTTCGAGGTCTGGCTGAACAATCACGTCGAAGCGGGGAAGGCTATTGCGGCCTTGTCGATTCGTCAAGCTCTCTCGCGTCAGAAAGATGGCAAGCCCGTTGAGAAACGGAAGAGCTCGGGTGTAACGCTCTTGCCGGGCAAACTTGCGGACTGCGAGTCACACGACGACAGCGAACTGTTCCTCGTAGAAGGCGATTCTGCGGGTGGGAGCGCTAAGGAAGCGCGCAGCCGAACGAACCAAGCCATCTTGCCGCTACGGGGCAAAGTGTTGAATACCTTCGAGGTCGAGCGCCACCGCCTCTTCGCGAACTCCGAGATTCACGACATCTCAGTGGCGACCGGCGTGGATCCCCATGACGCGTCTGACGACCCGGCGGTTGTCCTGGCGAACCTTCGCTACACGCGATTGATGATCATGACCGACGCCGACGTCGACGGAGCCCACATTCAAACTCTTCTCCTCACGCATCTATACGCACACCTGCCGCTCTTACTCATCCACGGGCATGTCTGGGTTGTCCAAAGCCCACTTTATCGAATTGACGTTGCTTCAGGCGGCAATGGGAGACCAGCACGCCGAATCTACGCACTGGACGACGAGGAGCACCGCAACACTCTGGAAGCGCTTCAGAGAGAGGGTGTTCGCGAGAGTCGCATTGAGATAGGCCGCTTCAAGGGCCTGGGTGAGATGCAGGCAGACCAACTCAGAGAAACGTCGATGGACCCGGCAACCAGGCGAGTCCATCCAGTTAAGTTTGACGTCGAACTAGCTGCAGATATCAAGGAGACCTTCACTCACTTGATGTCGTCATCGCAGGCAGCATGGCGGAGGGACTGGCTAGCCCGAGAAGGCGCGACAGTTGACGCCGACGTCTGAATGCTAGCTTACGGTTGAGGCGCGCGCGCCGCGGCTGCGCGCTCTTCACGGTCGATCGCCAGCAGCGCTCGGTGTGCGGCGCCATGCGACACGACCGTGGCAAGATCCGCGTGCTTCGCTGTCTTCATCATCACTTGGATGAGGCTGCGTGCATCCAGTCCGTTGTTGTTGCTGAGATCTGCACCGAACGCGACGATGGCGTCTGCCAGGCTCCGATCGCCCGTGCTTGATGCTGTCTTGACGGCCAGGTCCACCGGAGTCTGGCGAAGCCGGTCCGCGATGTTGATTCCGTCGGGGCAATAGGCAAGCAACAAGCCCATGCATCGGATGTATCGGTCCGCCTCGACAGGCTTGTAACCAAGCACCACCGCATGGAACGCGGTGCCGGCTAGTATTTTCAGCTTAGGGCACGTCTCGGTTCGCTCCGCCGGCATCCCAAGCTCGAGGAACTTTTCCACGATCGCAGCATTGCCTCTGTAACAGGCGATCATCATCGGGGAGGTCTCGCCCGATCCAGGTGCGATGATCATGTGGCCAGCGAAATCCGTTTCGGCCATGGCTTCAATCGCTGACGCAGCTTCTACGGTGTCGCTGCCACGGGCCAAGATGTCAACAGCCCGAAGACCATCGCCTCCACGCAGGTCCAGGTCAACCCCAGCCGTGATCTCCGCTAGCAGAGATGCCAGCGCGCTCGCGCCGCTTAAGTCGCTGCGGCCGTCGGCTATTTGGCGGGCAAGCTCAAGCAGGTTTGACATAGAGGTCCTGGCCAGGCAGACGCTGCCGGCGTAAATGGTGATTAATCAGCACGAAACTATACTTGTTCTTCCAATAATCGCCATGGCCTGATAATGAGCACGTCACCACCCTCAAGCCTGACTCAACAGGTCGTCAAGCAGCCGAAGAAGAATATCTTCGGTCCGAGCACCACCATTGCAACCGACAGCACGAAGGTGGGCGTACGAGTAGGTGCGCCGTCGGAAGGCTTGGCCAAGGACATCGGACGGATTGCGCAGGGAGCGTGGTACCAGGGCGATCCTGAGCTTGCGCGACTACTTGAGTCCTACCACCGGCAGATCGCCGGCGATCGTAACTACCCGGACTCGCGCGGCGTCGGCGCACGATTTGGTTTTCTGGGCCATGCGGCGCGTCGCCTGCCCGCGCCCGTTTTGATCGACGACCCAGATATAGGCCTGTTCCTCTTCGGCCAGAACACACCGACGGCAGCGGTCGACAGCAGCGGTCGTCAGTGGATCTGGGCCGGCTTTCTGGAGCAGCTCCTGCAAGAAGAGGCGCGGGGAAAGACTGCGGTCGTACCAGTTCTGTTGCACGAGACCTCGCATACGGTACTGAACCACATCAATCGCCTTACGAATTATCCAGCGCAGGTGGCGAACATAGCGGAAGACCGCGTGATCAACCCTATGGTGGTCACCATGTTTCCCGCCCACACCGACTTCTCGAAGATCATCAGTGGCGCCTACGGGAATACACCCGAGGACCAGAAGTACCGCGGTCTATCCGAGGAGACGATCGCCAAATTGATGCTTGAGGAGGCGCGAAAGGCGCAGGAGGAAAAGGGGACGATTCGCATCAAGAATCTCGTCATCGTCGACGGCCCGGTCCGCAAGATAACGACCCTCTCGGCTAAGAAGGACGAGGTCGTCGACTTCGATACTGTCACCGTGATCGTTGAGGATCAGGGTTTGATGGACAAAATCGATCACATCTTCGACTGTGCAACGCTCGAGATCGACAACATCGACAACCGTCTGAAGACGCGACATAGAAAAGGCGCGAAAGGCTCAGGCCAAAGCGAGGAGTCTCCAATTCAGATCCCGGTGGCCTCCGACTCGCCTGGAGATGCTTCCGAACCGAGCGATGGGGAGCCTAGTGCCGGGCCAGACCGACCGGCAGGTGGCGAAGGCAACGCGGACGATGCTGACCCACGCCGCAAGTCTTTGGAAGAAGTGCTGAACGATAGCGGTTCCTCAGCAACCTCGCAGGCGGGTGCACGAGCTGCGCCGGGTGACCCTACCTCGCCCAAGGAAAGCATCGCACCTGGCGACACGGCGCCGAATGCGGCCGGCACCCCGTCCCTATCGGGAACACCAGATGACGTTGTCGGCAGCTTGGTGCGAGGAAACCCGTTGAATGCGCCACAAGGCCATATGGTCGACATCGACGCACTACAGGATTGGCTCGAGAAAACCGGCCGTGCCGAGTTGATGGGGAAGATGCGTCTAAAGGACTTCGCGCCCGAGCAGGTCGAGCGGGTCATCGAGGTCTCACTGGCGGAGGCCGAGAAGGAGCGCCTCATCATCGGCAGCGGGTACGCCGGGGGGCACATCAACGACTATATGAACACCGTCGTTCGTCCCAACTCAAGCTACAAGATCTTCTGGGAGCGTCGGATTCGAGAGTTTCTGCAGGGCGAGGGGACGAACGTCGCCAAGAGCCTGGACGAGTACGGCATCTACACGTACGTCGACCCTACCGATATCGGAATGCCGGCCGACGAGGGCGTCTACTACGAAGGATCGGTGCAAGAGAAGCCCGAAGAGCGTTTTCTGATCCTCTTGGATACCTCTGGCTCTGTATGGGCAGACATGAAACGGCTCGGGCACTTCGTCGCGTTCGCGGTGGGCGTGCGAGCGACCGCAGACGAGACGTCACCTGACGTCGATATCGTCGGTGCGGACACCGTTGTGACCGGCACGCCAAACTTCATCGACGACGAGACCCTCCTTGATGCCGTAATCAACGGCATCAATCTGGGTGGCGGCGGTGGCACCGACTTCGCCACGCCTCTGAACCAGATTTTGGCCTGGGCCAAGGATAACGACATCGTCTACCAAGGCATCATTTACGTGACCGACTTCGAGTGCCGCGCGCCAGAGCGGTCTGAACTGCCAGAGGACATGCCGCCCCTGGTTTGGGCGGGCATGCCGCACGATCACGTGAAGGCTCAGCACTTCATCGAAGCTGTTTCCTCCTACTCGGAAGTCGTTGTGATGGAAGACGGCAAGGTCTACGACTTCGCTGCAGCTCAGGACAAGGCCGAGGCAACTGGGCATTTGGGCCACGCTCGCCTGAGCTCCTGAAATCGTCCGAGGCGATTTAATGCAGGTTCCGGATAAATCGCTACCATCCATTTTGCGACCTCGCACCAAAAGGCGACTGGTCCGATTTTTCAACCAAAATCTCCGCGCGACTCACGCGCGCCGCCCGAAAGAGTTTGATGGCCAATCAGCCCGTTGAGTCGAAAGACACCCCGCTCCAGCAGCTCACCATGAAGATGGCAAAGGAAATGATTCTCCTGAACCTCTTCCGTCGCTTTCAGGGCACACGCCCGGAATGGGAGGACCAGCTCCAGGCTGCCTACGAGAAAAAGTATGGGCGCCCCATGCGCACCAGTACGACGGGCCGCGACGTTCGCGCCTTCTACCTCGAGGGTGAGCCAGGACACGGGAAGACCACCACACATCGCGAAGCCTGCAAGGAGTTCGCGGGCTTGGTCGGCTTGGAGTTCATGGAGGATCCATCGCTGACGCAGATGGAGCGCGGGATGATCGGGAAGAACACGTTCGTCTTCACCACCCTCACCGTGGCGGGCGCGACCTCGAAGCACGAGGTAGGCGGGCTGATGGCCAAGATGCGCATCGGTGATCAAGACTTCATGGGTCACTTGCCCGACTGGCGCATGGCTGCAAGCATGCTCGGGGCCTTCGGCTACGTCCTTTTCGACGATTTCGTCACCTCCTCCCACCAAGTGCAAAACGCTTGCCTCGACCTGCTTCTGGGCGGCAGTGCGGGTGACTTCCAGTTCAACATGAAAGAGGTGGCCGAATCGGATGTTTCGTTCGCAAGTGGGCAGGTGACCTTCACCCACAACCCGGAGAAGGCCAAGGGGATCGACCGGCTATCTCCGGGCGACTCGTTCCGTGGCGCCAGTCCCGTGCACATCGGGCTCGCCGGCAACCGTGGTTCGCGCGATGGGAATAAGGTCTTCCCCATCACAACTGCAACGGCCACCCGAATTCAGCGAGCTGACGTCAGAGATACCGTTGAAGACTTCGTTGCACGTTCCGCGAAACGCTATCCAGACGAGGTTGGCGATGCGATGTATGCCACTTTCGTGAAGGCAAACCCAGAGCTCTTCTCGGCCATCACCAAGCCGATCAACGGTGTGCTGCCCGCTATGCCGTGCCCTCGCACTCACGATGCGATGATGGATGCCGCCGGCGTTCTAGTCCACAACGCCGGCGGCTTCGACGCGCTGGCCAGGGACGACGCGCTTCAGCGACGCTTCGTCGACGACATCGAGTTGCAAGCAGGAACGCACATCGGTCGTGAGATCGAGATCATCGACTCAACCGGCCAGCCGAAGAAGGTGTTTCCGGCCGCGGCCGTCGGCGGCTTCTATCAACAGATTCTTCTCGGCGCCATGCCCAAGGCGAGCGACATCATCAAAAAGGGTGAGGTCGACGAAGATTTCATCCGCAACAAGTACAACCAGGGCATGGATGCAAACGGTATGGACTTCGGGTTCCAGTTTGCCTCTGCGCTGGCTGCCATCGCTGCAACCGAAGTCGGCGAGAAGATCAAGGCTGCAGGCAAGAGCGGGCCGAAGGAGCTCGAGAAGTTGGACGGCGCGCTCTCGATGGACGTACGTCGAACGATGATGCACTTCTCCTACGGCTTGAGCTTTCTGCAGGCGACATTTGTTGCGGCCACCATAGACAAATTCCTGGCGCGCGTGAACGTGATCACGCCAGAGGTTTTCGAGGGCAGTGCGAACTACCGCACTCCAAAAGAGTCCTTCCTTACCTGCATGGTCTACGGACTCGTTCCTGACAATAAGCGGTTCAACGTCAGAGAACTTCGTACTACCTTTGCCGACTCCCTCAGCCAGGCTACGAACGGCTACCTCAACGGACTGGATGCAACCATCCAGAACGGCGTGAAGAAGCGTAAGGATGCTCTGACTGCGGCCATCAGTGCGGCGGCGCCGAAGTAGCAGCCGATTTCCTTGCACCGGTCCCGCAACGGAATCAGCGGTTCACACTTCTCGAAAGCCGGCTCTAGCCGGCTTTTGCGCTTATTTTCGGCCTAAATATAATCGGCAGCTCACACGCGCAGCACCTTCAAGGAGTCTTTGATGACCAGTATTATCTCGACCGCCGGCATCCCGGACAAACTCACGGACGCTGATGCGCGTCGGATTCTCGAGGAGGCTGCACCGCAGGTCCGTGAATTGCAGGACCAGATTTTGCGCAACAACGCCCGCGCCGAAGAGGGGACTCGAGCGTTCGGCGCATTAATGGCGAAGGCGAATGAGGGCTTCGGGACAGACGACGGAACGGGCAAGAAGGTGGTCCCAGGCGGAGAGGCTGGCGTCCGCAAGATTCTCGACGAACGCATGGTCGAGAATGCTCAGCGCGTTCGCACCTACCTGGCCGCAGTCGCAGAGGCGCAGCAGAAGGTCGCTGCACTAGCCCGCCCCACTCAGGGTCACTAGGCGCGAGGCCCATGACTCCTCAACAAACGGCAGCGGCGCTGCCCGGCGTGCTCACCCGGCCGGGTGCAGACAGCGAAACTGGAGACCAAAGCGGGTCCGTCGCCGTGTCTATCGACTGGCGCGCTCACAGTCTCGAGATAGATGCTCTCAACCGAGCACTTGGCCTCGCTACCGGGCGCCGAGACGCATTAGTTGAGCGCGAGCAGACGACGGTACGCGAGGTGGCTGAGGCCAAAGGACGCGCGGCCTACAAGCCCGAAGTGGAAGAGATCCTACAGATACTTCAACACGAGGCACATGAGCGCAGCGTCGGCGCATTCGAGCGAATGCTCACGGCGATCGCGCGGGACGTAAAGCCCGGTACACCGGTTGAAATCAAGCTCGAGCTCACGACGGAGCGCAACATGCCTGCGCTTGATGTGAAGGCCTCGGTCAACGGCAAAGCGGAGAAGATCACATCCGGCGCGCTGTGCAACGTCGTGTCGACCGGCTTGCGCTTCATCACCCTTGCACGCTCAGGTCGCCGCCCGTTGCTAGTGCTCGACGAGGCCGACTGCTGGATCGAGGGGGGTGACGTACAGAATTTCTTCAACGTCGTCAACCAGCTTTCGCGCGAAGCTGGAATCCAAACAGTCATCATCACCCACCACGATCTTTCTGCTTTCGAAGACTCCTTCCGCATCTATCGCATCCACCAGGTGGAGAGCGGGGACGGGTATCCGCGGCAGCAGCCAGAGCTGGTGAGCACCGGCAGTATGGACATCTCGCCGCTGCAGAGCGACGTTGTGACCTCACTCGCCCTCTCGAACTTTGAAGCGTATACGGACGCACACATCGACCTGGCTCCAGGGGTCACAGCGATCACCGGGCCGAACGGTTCGTGCAAGTCCGGCTGGGCTCGCGCAATGCGCGCGGCATTCAACGGTGAGTCCGAAGATTCAAGCATCCGGCATGGCTGTGACGGATTCTCCGTCGCTGCGTCATTTTCGGATGGCAACGTCCTTGAGCACATCCGCCGGGTCAAGGGCACGCCTAAGGCTGAGTACACGCTGCACACGCCCGCCTCCTACGCGTTCGCGTCGGCGAACCGGAAGACCTGGGCTAAGGACCCCGAAGCCCCACAGCCTGTTCATCACACCCCAAAGGCGACCATCCCTGAGTGGGTACTGGAGAAGACCGGCGTAGGGCCAGTGGACGGGATCAACATCCAGCTGTGGCCGCAGTTCCTGCCAGTCTTCATGCTTGATCAGCCGCCGTCGAAACGAGCGTCGCTACTTTCGATTGGGCGCGAGTCCGGCCACCTCTTCGCCATGAACGAACTATTCAGCGAGGACGTCGCCGCCGACAACAAGACCATCCGTAACGGCGAAAAGGAGATTGTCACGCTCAGGTCGGAGCTTGAGGTATTTGCGGGTTTGAACGACGCGCGGGACGCTGTCGGAGCAATCGCAGCGGAGGGTTCTCGCCTACGCGCGCAGAGCGAGGCGCTGGACGCCGGAAGCCGGTTGGTTCGTGCGATCGAAGACCAGGCTGTTGAGATCGAGCGCCTCCAACAATGGCGCGAGCTTGATGGCACCATTCCGACGGAGCCCCAGCTTCTTCCCACGCATGCTCTTGAGGACTGGGCAGAGAACCTAACGCGCGCTCGCTACGAAATCGCGCGCCGCCTCGATATTGAGCTTCCGCCTCTTCCTACTGTCCTGCGTACCGATCAGATCGCCGAGATCGCTTCCAGTCTGGAGGCGGCGACGGCGGCGATCGAGCTAAAAGAGCAAGTGCCGGCCATGCCATCGGAGCCGAAGCTTGAGCCGACCCAAGCGCTGGAGGCCCTGGCGCTCGCATTGTCCGAAGCGGGATCCTCGGCACGCATCGCGGGCTCCATGCCAGAGCTACCTGCGCCGCCGATGATACGGCGCACGCAGAAGCTTGAGGAATGGGTACGACACATTGACGCAGCAAACGAGGGCCGGGCGCTTCCGGTGATGAGGATGCCACCCGACCCAACGATTCTTGCGACTGACAACGCCGCCCGAATCGTGGACGAACTTGCCTCCAATGCAACCTTTCTCAACGCCTGCCGTGCACAGGCTGCAGTACTTCAGGACCGCTTTGACATGAACAGGCGCCTGGTCGACGCCGCAACCGCCGCACTCGGCTTTGAAGCCTTCTCGCTTCCGGGCCCGATCGCCGACAAACTGGCACGCGACGCAATCGTGGCCTTCCAGAGTGGTTCTAACGAGCTTGTGGTCGCATACTTCGACCAGATCAAAACTCAGATTCAGTGCGCCGCGCGTAACGGCTTCCAGCGCGGTACCGAGCGCATGCTGGACCTCCCAGGCGACTACTTCGACACGAGCGACCGGAACGGCACTCCGATGCCTGAGCCAGACCGCTCGCGCGCAACGCGGCCTTGAGGCATCACATGAATACACACCCATATGCAGGCGGACTTCCGCGCGCGATCAAGCGCTTCAAGACGAACGGGTTCCTCTTCGTTGGTGACCCTCAGATGAGCTGTGTTGCCCCCGGCCGTCGACTTGAGGACGACTTCCTGACTGTCACGCTGGACAAATTGGCTCAGTGCCGGCAGCTCGCTGAGGAGGGCGACCTCTTCGTTGTCTTCCTAGGAGACATGGTCGAGAACCCCGACGCGAAGCGTGCAGGCACCAAGAGGGTCGTCGAGGACACAAACCGCATGCTGACTGGATACGCCCGAGCAATGCACTACCGCACTGCGGTAACCATGCCCGGAAACCACGACAAAGCTGAGCTCCGTCTTCGCGATGGCGAGACGCTGGCGACGATGGAGGCGTTGGGGCTGATCCACGTGATCGAGCCGAGTGGACCGTTCGCGATCTTTGACATTGATGGGGTAAAAGTCGGCCTGGGCGGGACGCCATACGGGGAAGACATCCCCAGGGATGTACGCGGGGTCTTCGGGGAGGATGTCGACAAGGTCGTCTGGATCACGCATTCACAGTTCCAGTTCGACATCACGAACCGCTACTTGCCCGAAGTATTCGAGATCAAGGGCTGCGACATGGTCGTCAATGGCCACGATCACACGACCCAACGCCCACGAGTGGCGGGACAAACGCATTGGTTCAACCCGGGCAACATCACTCGCCTATCGGTTGACATGGTGGACCACGTACCTTCAGCCTGGGAGTGGCGGCCGGCGACGCCGGACGGCCAGCTGCACCAGCATGTCCTGCGCTACAACAAGGCAGCCTTTAACCTCGAGGGCCGCCAAGTCGCCGCCGATGCGCAAGGCGCGGTCGAGAGCGAGGCAAACCGCGCGAAGAGCCTATTCGCACAGTTGCTTAGCCGTGACAAGGACGCAAGCTCCACGGAGCTCGACCGGTCAGCCAGCGGAGACCTCATCGCCGAAGACATCGATCGCATCCTCACCGACAACCAACGTTTCGGGACTGGCGCTCAGTTGGCTATCAGAAGTCTGCACCTGCGCGCGCCTGAGCGCCTTAAATAAGCCAACGCTGGCGGTCCGTTAAACGTTTGCGCATGTACGGATGCGCAACCACTTAGCTTCATAAGTGCTGATCCCTGCTGACGTGGTGTGCTCCTCAGAGCCAGCAGGACCGCACCCCTGCGTGCGCACGATGGCTAATTCTTGCAATCAGCAGTGCTGCCGGTACTCTCAGGTGATCGGATTGCTGTCTCCCTGAGCGGCGTTCTCGTCTATCGCATTCAACGAATCCAGGACCCTCATGTCGACCACCCTGCCCTCAGGCATCCAAGATCCCAAGCCGAGCTACATCCGCGCATTCTTTTCGACTGGCACCGGCCCTGAGGTTTCGCTTCTGGTCGACCCAAAGAACTCGACCTTTGAACCAGGGCGCCCTGCCCTCTTCGGCACGATCGCCGGCCGGAGCGTCAGCATCTTCGTCAATCCCCCAGGTTCGCGAGATAGCCTGTCCATCCAGGCACGTGGAGCTCGCGTGGGCACGACTTACGAACCAGATACGCCCTTCGCGACTGGGAACCTCGTCGTGACGAAGGACGCCCTCGTTCGCCTGGCGGTCACCGTCATCGGTCGAGACGAGACCATTTGGGCCGTGCCCCGCAAGGAGCTGACCGACGCCCAGCGTGCGGCGGCAGGCCTCGACATCGAGCGACTTGAGCTGGCGCGTGCTGCCAAGGAACAGCGACAAGCGACCGAACGTCGCGCGACGTCGGCTTACTAGCGCCGAGGATACGCAAACCTCGATGCGCGGTTCTGCGCGGCGCCCCGTTGCGTCCTTGCCGGTGCACCGCTATCCAGTGGCCGGCTCGCCGGCTACATTGCGGTATTCCTAGAACTCGCCGAAGCTGTAAGGATGCCCCTAAGACCTCGCGCACCTGACTAACCGGTCCTGATTGCAGCTCGAATGTCAAACCACTCCCAACACCAAATTGACGAGAGGCTGCAGTTGAACGGGCCAGACGGCCCTGCATCGCGGATAAGCATCCGCGAGCTCGCAGCCACAGCGGACGACCGGTCTAACCTCGACATGACGCCGCCCAGCACCCGCTTTGATGAAGCACAGCCTGTCGAGGGTGGCACACCCACGGCGCTGGAAATGAGCCGATTTGGACTGGACACCGAGGCGCAATGGCTACTCGCGTCGCCAAGCCGCTTTGAAGATCTGAAGACTGTTGTCGAGGACTTTCAGCTGGTACAGCCTGGCATTCCAGTCGTCGTACGCGGCCGGATAACCTCACGAAGGATGTACGCAGGTCGTACGTTGACAACCGACCCAGCCCGTGCCGATCGCCTTACCGCCGTGATCGCTGACGAGAAGGGCCATGTGATCACAGTCGTGGCTTTTGGCCGGCCCGGATTCGCCTGGAGGAAATATCGCGATGGAAGCGCCATCGTTCTTCGCGGCACGCCGAAGTATTCCACGCATCAGCGAGGTTCCCTCCAGCTCGAGGGCACAGAGGTCCTCGTGAGCGAGCAGCTTGGGCACGTGCATCCCATCTATCCTTCCGTGAAGGGAGCCAAAGGCGGGCAGTTGGCTGAGCGCGTCAACGCACATCTCCATCTCAGCGACACCGCTGCCCGCCTGGTCGATTCGATGACCGGCTGGCATGACGAGCCGCTCGTGGCTAGGGCCATCGAGACGCTCACGACGTTCGCAAACGCCGACGAGCTGATTGCACAGCTGCACCGCCCCGACAGCCTGGAGCGTGGCGAAGACGCCCGCCGTGCCGCCAAGTTACTTTCCGCTTGGTCGCTCGTGCGATCGGCCAGTAGGCGAGCCGCGGCCGCGATCGCGAATCCGAGGTCTGTTATCAATGTCTCGCGGCGGGATATCGAGCGCTTGGTAGAACGTATTCCCCTGCAGCTAACAAGCGATCAGCGCAAGACCATCGACGGGATTGCAGAGTCGCTGCGGTCCCCGCTTCGCATGGATGGGCTAATGACGGGCGACGTAGGGACTGGAAAGACGCTCGCGTTCTTGCTGCCCATGGTGGCAGCACACGCCGCGGGCCGCAAGGTCGTACTGCTTACGCCGAACCTTCTGCTGATACAGCAAGTCGCGCGTGAGCTCGCAAGCTACTTTCCGGAAATTCCGGTGTGCACGGTTACCGGCAAGGGGCTGTCAGGGCCAGAACCCGCCAGCGCAATCGTCATTGGTACGACCGCGCTGCTGGGCGCGATGTCGAAGGGAAAACTCGGACGCTTGCCGGACTTCCTCGTAGTGGACGAGCAGCATAGGTTTTCAGTCGACCAGCGCCAGCAGCTCTTGGACAAGCATACCAACACCCTAGAGGTCACCGCAACGCCGATTCCACGGACGGCAGCCCTGGCCACGCACGGCGGAAAGGATCTGTACATACTACGCGAGTCGCCAGTAGCGAAGCGCATTACCACTCGCATCCTGCGGAGATCGGACGCGCTAGAGGCACGCAATACCGTCCTCGCATCTGTGCTGCATCGCGGTGAGCAAGCCGCTGTGATTTATCCCCTTGTTGAATCGTCTGATCCAACTCACGCTCTTCGCACAGTCACGGATGCTGCCGAGCAGTGGGCAAGCAAGGTGCCGCTTGAACAGATCGCCGTCCTTCATGGGCGAATGAAAGACGGGGAGAAGGAGGAGACCCTCAATGCGATGAGGCGCGGAGAGAAGCGACTGCTGCTTGCATCGACTGTTATCGAGGTGGGCGTGACACTTCCCGAGCTCAAGACGATGCTCGTACTCGGCGCGGAGAACTGCGGCGTCGTTACCCTTCATCAACTTCGCGGCCGGCTCGCGCGCGGCGGCGGCGAAGGCGAGTTCATGATGTTCGCGGACGCGCCCTCCGACGAGACGCTGGACCGTATGCAGTTGGTGGTCGACCATCAGGACGGATTCGCGTTGGCCGAGAAAGACGCCCAGGCTCGCGGCTACGGAGACCTCCTTGGCGCAGGCAGTGCGGCGCAGTCGGGTGCGACGAGAACATTGTTCTTAGGTGCCGACGTTGGCCCTCGTGAGCTTGGCGTCGCCGTTGCCCTTTTTGAGAAAGGCGTGGCGGCCGCGAAGGCACTACTTGCCGTCGATGTCGTAAATGCGAGCGTGCGGCGCGGCGAGACGTTGCGCATGCTTTGAGTGGGGGCGGTGACAGGGGGACGCCGCGGCGCTCACTGTCCCGCCTCTAGCTCACCACCGCCGACACTGATCAGAGCTAATCAACCGCGCGGGTGGTCTGCCGCCACGTTGATGGCCCACGGGATCGGCTGCATCACAGTTTTAAATCACCAGTGCGAAGTGCCGTTCTGAACGAGTCGCGCCAAGGCGAGCCTGGGCCAAGCCACTAAATCGTCTGCCGATTTTGCGCGGTTTCATGCAACCAATATACTGGCATTGACCCATTAATCTGCCCCGCCACCGAGAGAATCTTATGCGCCTCACGCGTACCATCCCCCTCCTTTTCGCCGCGTTGTTCACGATTTCGGCCGACGCCGGATTGCTCGAGGGCCTGGCAGAACGTGCTGCCAAGAAATTTGCCGAGAGTGCCGACCGTATGGCTTCGGAGCACCGAGGCAACGGGCTACTGCAGCCTGGTCGCGATGCCCCTCTGGCCCCGCAGGCCGACGGATTCTCCGGGTGCCCGCAGGTCTTTCCCAGGGCGTCCGTCGTAGACGTCGCGAAGGTTGATCGTCGCTGGGGCGCCGTCGCATTGTGCTCAAACCAGTTCGCAGTCATTCACTCGTCGTTGAGCAAAACGCCTCTGCTTGTGGTGGAACGTCTCAACAGCGCGATGCTTCGCGACGCCGTGGGTGAGCCCCGATCGGACGAGTTCTATCCTGACCCGCGCCTGGCACGAGGTACCCGAGCCGAGTTGCGAGATTACGTCGGAAGTGGCCTGGACCGAGGCCATCTTTTTGCCGCTGCCAACTCGGTAGATCAGCAGTCGATGATCCAATCCTTCGCTCTGTCCAACATGATCCCGCAAGACCCCACAAGCAATCGCAAGGGGGCGTGGTTTAAGGCGGAGTCGGACACGCGCAAGTTCGTACGTCGGGCGCAAGGCGACGTTTTCATCTTCTCCGGCCCATTGTTCCTGGGTCCGGTGCGAACCATCGGTGCGAACAAGGTCTGGGTGCCCTCACACATGTTCAAGCTTGTCTTCGACGAGGCGAGTGGCCGCATTTGGGCGCACGTGATTGCGAACACCGCAGACGCCATGCTTGGCGCGCCAATCACCTACGACGAATTCGTGGCGCAAACCGGATGGCAGATCCTCGCATCTGGCCAACAAGTCGCTGCGCGCGCTCCGTCCAACAAATCCATGTCCGCCGGCCTTCGAACTGTGAGTGCTCCATGAAACAAGCCTCCCGCCTTCTTGCTGCGACATTCGTCGTTGCAGCACTCACCGCAGCCGGAAATGTCGCTGCCTGCGACCTGGCCGGCTTACCCTCCAATGGCAGCGGGGCCTTCATGGTCAGCGCTCTGTTGCAGCTCCCCGGTAAGGAGACAGTGGTCAAGCTGGTTCACGCGCTTCAGCAGGCCAGTGATGCGGAGAGCGCGACAACAACCGTGCTCGAACAGGTGCGCAAGGAGTATCCCGGCTACATCGTTGTCAACACCTTGGCGACTAAGGTGGGGGCCGAGAAGCCCTGCTTAAATGTGCGTCCGCGTGGCCGAACCCTGGTTTCATGAAACACTTGTCGCCTATTATCGATCGACCGATTATTCATTGATTCCCCAGCCGCTTTTCCATGACGAACTCACGTGCCCAAGATCTCTTGTCGATCGACTCTGATCGCCGCCGCCTCGCTAAGGTGATCGCCCTGTTTGGCCTTGGTGGTCTGGGGTTGGCGGGCTGCTCCAAAAGCCCCGAGCCGCCGACGGCTCTGAGCTCGCCGCAGCCGATCAGTATCCTCACCTCGCTTGGTCCCGCGAACGCGCCCGGCGGAGTTGCATCCGAGTCCTCTGGTGACACGCTCACCGCCCTCTTTACGACGATCACGTCCAAGATGCACGGGTTTCAGGCAGGCAACCCCTCGTCGAATGTTGGTGTGATCGTCTTGTTCGACCCGCAATGCCCGCATTGCGGCCGGCTGTGGGGCCAGTCGAAGCGGCTTTGGACGGAGGTGCGCTTTGCATGGCTCCCAGTGCCCCTGATGAACAAAGACAGTGTTAACCAAGGCGCAATGATCCTCGGCGCCAAGGATCCTGTGGCATTCATGGATCAGCACGAGGCATCCATCGTCGGTGGGCACGGGGGTGCTCCGCTGGATGCTGCTCTCTTCGAGCTGGGCCAGGCCAAGATTGAGGCGAACAGGAAACTCGCCCGCGAGGTGCGTGTCGACTCGGTCCCCCTGATCTACCATCGAAAGCCTACCGGCGAGATCCTTGCGACGAAGGGTGGCATGGGCGCGGAAGAGCTCGTCGTCCTCATTCAATCCTGATGTAGCACGTCCGGAGGCGCTCATGTACTGGCTGATCGTCGTTACTTTCCTATCTGGTACTACCCTGGGCCCCGTGGTCGAGACGACCCAGATGCCCTCTCAAGAGGCCTGCGAGACGGTACGTCTGTCCACCGCTGACGCCATCGTCGCCGGCGCGCCCGGCAACGTCACTTCCACGTGGTCGGTGGTCGAGCACCCGGATGAAGTTCGCGTGGTGTCCGGCATCAACGGCGCGACCATCCGTAACGTGGCGGTACTCAAGTGCCAAGGTGCTCGAGTGCGCCCCGGCTCCAAGTGACGGTGGACGCTACGGAACACTCGCGAATCGGCGATGCTGGTCATGGTGGCATCCCCGTCGGCTCTTCGGTAGCGCGCAGAAAGTCGACCGTGCGAGTCGCTGCGAATCGTGCGCGTCTTAAGGAAAGTGGAGGCGCGACGAAATCGGTACAGCTTTCGGCCAAGAGTTTGCTGGCGCTTCAGGTAATCATGGCCAGCGGGGCAACCGCGCAGACCAACGCGATCGCACAGGCGGTCGAACATGAGGCACTTCGTCTGTGCCCGGATGAAGCGAGCACCCAGGTCCTGGTTCTCCGCGGCGCGCTATCGACCGACGAAGCGCAGCGTTGGACGGCGCTGCTGGGGCGATGACACCTCAGCCGTAGAGCCGCTGCGTTGAATGTGCTCAGTACCCTCGGGCACCTTGCCTACGAGTTTTCGGTGCATTCGCGCGAAGATTCTCCGCCCGTACGGCATCGAGATCATCCTCGGTTGTCCCGTTACGTGCGTAGTAGGTGGCCAGTGCCTTGCTGGTCGCCAGCGCAGCCTTCTGAGCATGTGAGTCGCTCGTCATGATCCGGACGTGCGTAGCAGCGCACTCATAGGCCGCCGTCATCTCCGCAAGCTCGCTATCAGTCAGGCCTTCGATGAAGGCGACTTCCTCGCGCGTCGAAGCTGCATCACCGTTGAAGTAGTCTGAGACCAGTTCCAGAAGCCTAACCACTCGCGCCACTTTCGCATCATGGCCTGCCTCAGCGAGCACTCGGGCCATCGCACCAGCTTCGGCGGTGGGCGATCTCATCTCCTCGCGCGTGCCGCGTGCGAGTCGCACCTGGGCGAGGCGCAACGCGCCGAAGTCCATCGATCGATCCGAAGGCGGGGATGTCATTGTTGGACGATTCCCAGAGCCCCATACGGCTCAGAAGTCTCCCGTGCCCGGGTCGTGGTCGTCGATCTGGCGCATCGCTCGCCGGCGGCCGCAGCTCGGTTGGCGTCGGGCAACGTCACGACGCTCATGATTCCGTTGCAGCGTAGAACTGTTCGGCACGGACCTTCAGGCGACCAGAGGTGCGGGCCCCGCCGGCGGCCATTGCTGTCAGCGACACGCCGTAGTCGAAGAGCGTACGTCGCATCGCCCTGAGGTCCACATCAGCGAGCCTGCTGACGCGAGAGCACGCATTCTCGAAGACGGCGTCGCCGGCAGTGTTGGCTAGTAGCGAAAGGGAGATAGCGTCCAGCGCCGCTTTGTGAGCCAGGCGCGTGTAGGGCATGTCGTCGGCAAGCCGCTCCCGAAGCATGTTCGAGGTGTTCGGGTCCTGATCGTCCAAGTCTGCCAGGTACGATTCGATCGTCCCTTCAACGAGGTACAAATCGACGGCGACCTCCTGAAAGCTCGCCCTGATTTCGCCCTCGTCGACGGCGGCAGTGTCTTGGGTTTGGTTCATCGATGGGATCATGTTTGCGGGGTGCATGAGCGTGGCCTGAGGATTCGAGGACTCGGCGTTCATCGGCTGTATCCGTTGGCGATACGCGCGTTCACGTTCATGTCGACCTGCTGATCGGACACAAGCCGATCGCGCACCATCTGTGCGACGAGCTGGTTGAACGGCCCTGCATTGAGGCCGCGCATACCGGCATCGTTCGAGACACGCATGTAGTTTTCGATCGCACGGTCGACGTCGCCGTTGGCCGCGGCGAAGCGTTGGCGCGACGCGCCTTGTTGAGGGCCACCCTGAGTGCGACCGTCTTGTACAGACTGGCCTGCCTGCTCGTAGCGCTCTAACGCAGTTTCAAGGCTCTGCATTGCGCGCACCATGTTGTTGCTGATCGGCGAACCATCACGCAGATCTAGTCGCTGACCTGACGGCTGAAGCATCCCAACCCTCGTGCGCTGCGTAACCTGCGTAAATCTGGCAGGCATACCCAAATCGCTGGGCATATAGAAGGCCGGCCCTTGCTGGGCGTACCGCTGAGGGCTCAGCCTTTGTTCCTGAAGCATTCGGGCCTCGCGCGCCCGCAGGTCTTGCTGAAGGCGTCGCTCCTGCGCTTGCTCCTGGAAACTCGCCGATATTGCCTGCTGGATGCTGCCGGCGCCGATGTTCATCACCATTCCGACAACCTGCTGTTTCCTTTGTTCAGCAGCGCGATGATGTTCGGCGCGCAGCGCATCCTGGCGGCGTTGCTCAGCGTACTCACGATCGAGCTGTTGGCGTTGCCGAATATCTTCCACCTGGGCCTGGGTCATCGCGGAGGCGTTGGGCGCCGCCAGCCCGATGGAGACCGCAGCCACCGATCCGAATGCGATCATTGTCGCCAGTCGTTTTAATCCTGCAGCATTCATACCCGCTCTCAGCGTAGGCTTAGTCGCGACTTGTTCAGCCACCTGGCCCTGAGCCATTGCGAAGAGGTGCGGATTCATGTGGTTTCCTTGCGGGGGATGATTTAGTCCGATGTTAATCGGCTACCCATTTTGTCGCAAAATCACGCATGTATCAGACGGGTTCGACGGCCGGCCAGCTCAATCGGATCGAATTCAGCCAAGTCGTCGAAGACTTAAAAGTTGGGTACACGCAGCCGCTCGGACCGCCATGCAGCGGTCGAACGTTGAAAGCGTGTCGAAGTCAACAAAGTGCAGCGGTGCGCTTGCGGGCGGTTTCCTTACGCCCAAGGTAGCGACGTACTGCCATGCCAACGTCATTCGCCCTGGTCAGGACACCCGTATGAAGACAGGTCTCGTCTCGCACCTGAAGTTGCTCGGTCTTCCCAATGATGACGAGATCGCCCGAGAGGTAAGCGCTGTCCATCACGCTGACCCATCCTTCAAGGCGAACGTTCCCGGACATCTTTGCTCTGTGAAACGCGCGCACGCAACCGAGCAACTGGACATTCTCACGAATCTCAACCTGGTCCCTGAGCAGCACGCAGCCTGCGATGCGTGCGTTGCCGGTGATGGCAACGCGATCCTCGATCAGAGTCGAGACGTCTAGCGGGTACTTCTCACCCGATATCCGTACGCGCCCGGTAATGGTGACGTCACCTCTCACGCGGGCGAATCCACCCACCGAGCATCCCTCGGAGAGCAGGACCGAATGGTCCACCTTGGCAGTGGTGGCTACGCGCCCACCGCCATTTGGATGAAAGTCAAACTCGACGAGACCAAGCCCGTCCTCGAAATCGAAAAACTGCGTCATGGGATGCCCTTCTCAACCATCTGCCGTGATGTGCTGGCGTTGCGCCTGCGCTCCTCACCAGGAGCGAAAACCACCACACTCACCACGCGCCAGAAGTTCCTGTCTAGACGGCGGGTTATCATGGAAACCGATTTTCCCAAGGTCCCGCGCCTTTCAAGCGTTGGCGATATTAAGTTAATAATGGTTTTCTGAAAAGCATAATCTGCCACGTTGGCCCATTATCAAGAGCTATGGACAAGACACCGCACAGCGACTACTTCACTGATAACCAGGTGGCAACTACGCTTGGCATCACCCTGCGATCGTTGCGGAACAAGATCCATCGTGACAAGACGGTTTCTGTCCCGTCGCTACCGCCCTTTCACCTGGCGGCAGCGCGGGGACGTCTCTGGGACAAAGAGGCTCTCAGTGCCTTCTTGCTGGCACAGTGGCAGGACGCAGTTCTGGTGAACACGCGCATGGCATTGGGCGCGCTCGCGCCCCCACTTGGCGTCGAGGGAGCGACCGACGTCACTCTTAAGCTGCGGCGTTGGGCCCTACCCAAGGGTCAGACGCACCAACCCGCCGTGAAGCAGCGGAAGATCGCAAGTTGAATTGCTGAGACCAGGCGCGTCTCCCACCTCTCCTTTCGCTCGACGGAGAAGTACGCGACGCCCTACCCCGCTAACGCTTGGCAGATCCGGCCTGAAGGTGCCGTTCAATAGTGGGCAGATCGGCTGCCCCGCGAAGAATTGAGCCGTCCTCGAACATCATGGCTGGCGTCCCGCTGATATTGAGACGGCGGCCGAGCGCGATATTTCGTTCAATCGCGACAGCTGAGCAGCTGGCAGCGCGCCCAGGTATGGGCCTGCCTGATGTCATCCACTCAGTCCACACAACACCGCTCTCCTTCGCGCAGAAGACGTTCCTGCTCTTCGTGACGCTATCCGGCCCGAGGATGGGGTAAAGGACCGTGTCGATGGTCACGTCGTTGAGCTTCGCCAGCTCAACCTCCAACTTCTTGCAGAATCCACAGTTCGGATCTGCGAAGACAATCACATGACGCGCGCCACTGCCTCGTTTCGTAGTGACTACGTCAGCCCGTGGAATGCTCGCAAAGTCCGCAGCTGCCAACGATCTGTTGCGGGCCTCGGTCAGGTTGGCCTGCGTCTTTGTGTCGAAGATGCTACCGGCGATGAGATGGTCGCCATTCTCGTCGGCGTAGTAGATCGCATTGCCCGCCCTCACCTCGTAAAGGCCAGGTACCGGCATCTTCCTAATCTCGTCGATCTTTGGGAAGTCTTTCAAGCGCGCCGGCCACGCCTTACGGATCGATTCTTCGCCAGCCAGTGCGCTTGTGTAGGTGAAGCCAAACGCTACGGCGGCGAGCACCAGTAAGCGTAAATGGTTTGTGCTTGATCGTGCGGAAAATGCCATGCTCCATGCTAGCGCCCGTGTACGGGCATCTTGCGGTCTGGCACGCGCGCAAGCGCGTTTTCTTCACCCTCGCTGTCGTATCCAGAGCGCGCTACGAGGTGCTTACGTGAGTTTCACCGCACCGTCGGGCAATGTGCCTGTCAGACTGAAGTCGAGCAACTGCTCTGTCGATGGTGCAACGTTTGGTTCTTTCGACGCTAGCCATTTGAAGAAGGAATGCTTGGCCGATTTGGATTCCACGCCTTCCTTCGCCCATGCGCGTGCAATGGGCCCGAGCATTGATGGGACTTCCTCTTGCTCAAACTGCGATCGGAGGCGCTCCTGCACCGCGGGATCAAGTGACGGGTATAGTTCCTCGGCTGCCTTCGCGGCCGCGCGAACCCAGTCGTCACGTACCATTTGAATCGTACGACGTGCCTCTGGGGCCTTCCTTGCAGGGGCGGCTAGCGCCGGAGCCACGCTGGTGGGAGCGGCCGCTTCCTCTGCCCCACGTCGTGCCTTGAACGAGTTGGCATAGCCCTTCTTCAAGGCGTCGCGGAAATACGCTGCAGGAGACTCCAGCGGTTTTGCAGCTGCGTTCTTCATACGCGCCTCAACCGCCTCGACCGTGACACGCAACAGGCCCTCGTCTGTTTGGGCATAGATCGTATCGGCGTCGATCTCTTTGACGCCAAGCGCATGAATACGATGGAGCAAATCCAGGTCGAATACGTTGGATGGCTCTTGTACGTCGAGGCTCCGCTGCGTCTTTGGTTTGACCCGAAACTGGATCTCGTCGACCCGGCGCCCCACACGGTGCTCGATGAGCTCCATCGAGAACACATCCTGGAGCGATTCCAGTTCGCTCAAGGCTTTGAGGATCACGTCACGCTTGAGGTAGCGGTAGTCCACCTTCGTGATGTCGCTTCGGCCAGTCAGCACGGAGGCCCACCAGTGGACGTCTTCACGTATCGTCAGCCCTGTGGGCGAAGTTAGGTAGCGCAGTCCCGTTTCGAACAGAACTGCGCCCGCCAAGCTTCGCATGTTCTCGCCCGCCTCGAGCAGCAGCTTCGTGTATTGGGTGGGATCGAGGATTTTTTCGTGCAAGCTCTCCGGGAAGGTCCACGTCACCAAGGTTGGATGTGGAGCGCCTTGCTCACGGATTTCGACCGAACCGAGAAGCTGTGACGAAATCCAGTGCCTTTCGCTGCGTTCGTTCGAGTTCCATTCGATGAGCGTGGTTTGCATCTCTCGAATGTGCGCTTTGAACTGGCCAACGCTGCGGCTGTCGTAGTGGGAGTCTGCGAGGAGAACAGATAACCGGATCGTGAATTTACGGTCGCCTGTGTTCTCCCCGCTCAGTCGCCTGATCTTGTTTTGTTGCTGCGAGTGAGCGATCAGGGCTTGATAGATCTTCCATCCCAGCAACGTGATGCGCCCTTGCTTTGGGCGCATGGCGATCGATTCGTTTGCCTTGCGCAACTGCTTGACGTCGGAGGTCTCGCGTCTTCGCGGTGCTGAAGGAACAGGAACATCACCCTCGGGCTGTGTGCCAGAGTGTCGCAAGGTATCCAGATCGTCATCAGCGCTCGCCATGCGTCGATTGTGCATGCTGCGTGCCCGCTTTTGGCGGGCTATGGGCGAGTCAATGTGATTTTGTGGCGCAGCCACTGCTCCGCTTGACTTTGGAAATCCGCTTCATGTGATTTCTTTCTGCAATCGAAGCTCACAGCAGCGCCTTGATTAGATTGAAAGAACACTTGAAAGGCATTAAAGACAGTTGCTGGCCAAGATTTCGTAATGCTGGCAACGACTTAACACACTTTCGCGGAGTACGTACGTGCAATGGTGTGAGTGTCTACGTGCAATAACGTGAGAGCTTGCATGCTATGAGGGGGGTCAGACGGAGCTTGCACGGGCAATGACGTGAGTGGATGCGTGCGATTCGCACTGCTTTGGTGCGTTTTGTCTGATGTGAACCCTAAAGATGACATATGCCCAAGCCTAGCGAGGGCCGGTTAGTCCATAGAAATGGCCTGTGACAGGCGATTGCCTGCAAACGCTCACAGTGGGCGGTTTGCATTGCACGCTCAATCTCACAATACAATCGAGCAACTTCTTGAGGTTTTCGCTGCTCCTGGCTGAAACCTCAAGTTCCACATAAACCTCGAAAAGTGAGCTTTCTATGGGCAACAACGCTTCAGCAGAACATCGGATACCGGCATCGCTTCCTATGCCGGAGCTTATCTCCTTTGGTCACTTGGTCAAATTGGCCAACGACGCATCCGACATGATGGAAATCATTCGGGGCACCCTCCTCGCACCGGGCAATGAGAAGGTGGCGCCTGCGATCAGTTCAACTAACTTGGCTGCCTACTGCAAGATTGACAAGAACAAGCTGACCTATCGTCTGACACTTAAGGACCTCCCCGCGGGGCGATCGACCGCCAAGGGCGGCCGACGGGAATTCAGTCTCGCTGAAGCGAGGCAGTGGACGCGCGCGTATCGAACTGACTGCATGCGGCCGGAAGGCCAGAAAGCGATAACCATCGTGAGCAGCAACTTCAAAGGCGGCTCGAACAAGACAACGACAGCGATGGTCATGGCACAGGGACTCTCGCTCCGCGGGCATCGCGTGCTGGTCATCGACTGCGATCCGCAAGGCTCTCTTAGCACCCTCTTCGGGCTGCTCCCGGGAGCCGACGTCGACAGAGAGCAAACAATTCTCCCTCTGTGCTTGGGTGATGAGGAGGATTTGCGGAGTGCTGTCCGCCCAACCTACTGGGATGGACTTGACCTCATTGCAGCATCACCATCACTCTTCGACGCTGAGTTCGCATTGCCCGGCATGGCCAAGGCCGACGCACGAGCGCGATTCTGGGAAGTCCTCAACGATGGGCTGGAGCCGCTGCGGGCTGAGTATGACGTGATCATCATCGATACGCCCCCAAGCTTGAGCTATGTCACGATGAACGCCCTTTTCGCTGCGGACGGCTTGGTCGTTCCAATTCCTCCATCTGCGCTCGACTACGCCAGTCTGGCGCAGTTCTGGACCCTCTTCACGGACCTTGGGGTCGCCCTTGAGAAGCGTTCGATCACGCCGAAACACTTTGACTTTGTCCACGTGCTCCTCACCCAGGTTGAGCCTGACAGCCAGGACCCAACTACCACCCAAGTGCGCCGGTGGATCCAGTCGGTTTACGGCGAGTATCTTCTGCCGATCGAGATCCCTAAAACTGCTGCGACTACGAGTAAGGCCGCAGACTTCGGGACCATTTATGACGCTGGGCGAAACGACATGAATGCACGAACGTACAAGCGTGCCATCGAAGCCTACGATCGCCTGGTTGAGCTTGTTGAAGCCTCGATCATCAAGACGTGGGCGAACCGCGCGGCCCTAGCTGCAGTCGCTGTTGGCAGTTCTGCGACCGCGGTCGCGGTTTAACGGAGGTCTGATATGAGCAGCAACTTGAAAGCCCGATTGAACGAGGGAACGGAAGCTATCGAGCAGCAGATGCAAGCGCGTCGCCAAGCTCGCGAGACGAAGGCAGTCGGCGAGGCCCCCTCGCGCCCCTCGCACATTCCAGCTACCGGTCCCGGCCGGCTTCTTCAAACGTCAGGCGAGATCATCCTTCTCCAAGACGAGATTGCCGATCTCAAGAAAAAGATCGAGCAATGGGATGGCTCCATGCCGACGGTTCGCCTGGATCCGAACCTTGTAGTGCTTTCTCCTTGGGCGAACCGTCATGAAGACTCCTTCAAGAAATCCGGGTTCAGCAGTCTCAAGGAGAGCATCCAGGATTCCGACGGAAACATTCAGCCGATCCTGGTTCGCCGCCTTGGTCCAGACAAGTACGAGCTCGTGTTCGGGCATCGCCGCCATCGCGCCTGCCTCGAGCTCGAGATCCCAGTACTAGCGGTGGTCTGGGAAAAAGAGCTCACCGACCGTCAGCTGTATTTGGCAATGCACCGAGAGAACCGCGACCGCGCTGATCTGTCTGCATACGAGCAGGGGAAAATGTTCAAGATGGCCTTGGCCGGCGATCCGCCTTGGTACGACTCGGAACGCAGTCTGGCGGAGGCTCTGAAGGTCAGTAGGACATGGATCGCCAAGACGCTGAAGATTGCCAACCTGCCAGAAGCGATTCTCGGTGCGTTTGAGTCTCCGTTGCTAATCAAACCGGCTCATGCCGAAGTCATTATCGAAGCGTTGGCGACCAAGCAGAAACAGCAAGTCCTGCTGCGTGCTGAGAAAATTCGGCAAATGAGTCCGCGGCCTGCAGCCAGCAAAGTCGTCGCCCTCCTGATCGCGGCCGACGAGGCGAAAGGAGCCACGGCCCTGAAACACGAGGGCCGCAAACTGGGCACGTGGCGTCGGAACGGTCACGGGCGCGTCGTTCTTGAGCTCGAGCCGGGTTTGGTCGGTGAGGAGCAGCTAAAGGACATCGGTGCATTCATCGCCAAGCTAAGCGGCGAGTAAGCGGATGAACAGCGGAAGAAGGTGGCTCAGCCACCTTTTTTTTCGCTCGCAACAGGGGTGGACACCAGGTGGCCACCCCCGCCAGCGTAGGTCTAAATTTCGTGGCTAAAGCGCGGCTCCACGCTCTCGTGGCCACCTGGTGTCCACTATCGATTCGAAAGGCGTGAGCTGCCCACATGCGACCGTCTAGAGGTTGCCCAGGAGTGTTGGCATTGCGCCAGACACAACTTTCCCGCGTAGATTGCAGTCAGAAACGGGTGGACACCAGGTGGCCACCCCTGCCTGCTCAGAGCTACCTTCCAAGATGAATTGCGGTCACGCGCGCTGTGTCCACCCGGTGCCCGCCCTTGTCTCCAATGCCACGCCTTATGCATGCGTCTAGGTCTCGGCTAGCTGGTGGGCACCGCGAGCAATTGATCGTCCAACCTCGATGGCTGTCAGAAACGTGGTGGGCAGATGGTGACCATCCCCCGGTTGGGGCCGACTGAAACGACTAAATGGGCGCCACCTTTTCGTCGGCTCCTGGTGCCCGCGCGCGTCCTGAATGCCCTCGGATGCCGGGATGTAGCTGTGTAGAAGTTGCTCGCCAGCAGCCCTCCAGCAACCTTCAACCTCGAATCTGTTCTGAAAAGAGGTGGCCACCAGGTGGCCACTTGAACGGTGTGCCGTGGCCGGTGTTGCGCGCACTTCAAGTAAGCACGCCAGGGCTGCTGCTTACTAAGGCCCGTGCCATGTCTTTCACAAACGAGCGCGGGGGCAGGGGGGTGGTGACGCCAGTCGACGTACGGTGCGGATGCTTCTAGCAACGAAAGAAGCGCCCCTGAAATTTGGACCTGACAACGTCGTGGAGTAGTCAGATTTCCCCGGATCCCGATGCAAGCCGGTCAGGAAACGAACGCTGCGCTGCATCTGCGGCGTTCGACGGACCCGGACCATAGGACAGCCCGTTGACGTGACGCACGCGGTCGCGATGGAGCGAACTAATCCGGCAGCCAGTTCCGTTTCCGGTCTACCTCGTCGCAGTCAACCACCCCGGGGGCGTATGACTTATCCAGCGCGGCCACAGCGTCTGCCGGCGGGCAATCCCACGCCAGGCCTCAATGATCCAGCCGGCTCATGGCGGGCGTTCGGCAGGGTGGGGGGTGGCCACCAGGTGGCCACCTGCATGCGTGTCCCATTCGTAGACGGTACAGGACTCGCGGAGCGACATCATCTGAATTGGCTCAGCAAGCTCGCCTGTTTTGCGGTGCAGGCTCCAGGCATTACCTAGGCATTCCGACCACCTATCGGAGCACGGGTGGCGGGCGACAATTATCTTGAGCGGTCAGCGACAACTATCGTGAGGGGTTGACGCACGCGCCCGGGGTGCGTTTGCGGTCGGGTTTTAAAGTGGCTTG
>LNAP01001179.1_pt1 | contig 32544 bp, 36 predicted proteins | sample 602601 | NCBI WGS metagenome assembly LNAP01 (sample SAMN02440304, study PRJNA202911) | soil metagenome | biome: Subtropical and temperate rainforests or woodlands; isolation source: soil samples (1 kg each in a 20% v/v slurry with milli Q water) were... ...
CGTTTGAGCAAATCGGCATCGCCCTTCGGGTCGAAGACAATGACGACCTCATGTTCACCCACGTGGTTCTTGCGTCGAATGTCCTGGGTGATGAAAAGCTCAGCTAACCGCGTTTTGCCCACTCGCGTGGTGCCCAGCACCAGTGAATGACCAACACGTTCCCCTAAGGGCAGGCTGACATCGACCTCATGGGGTTCGATGCCATGCAGACGCGGTAAACCGCCGACCGGCGGCAATGGCCGCACTGGATTGAATGGCACATCCCATGCCGTGAGCTTCGCCAAACGAGACAACGGAAACGGCGCGAATTCCAGACGTTCTTCTAAGCGCCGCGCCAGTCGATACGCCGTTGTGGGTTCCACGTAACGGCGGAAATCGGGCCGGTACGTCTGCGTAAGCCGATGCGTATGCTTCTGTTCCCACAAAAAGCCCTTGCCGATGAACAGCCGCTGCTGGCTGACTGGCACATCACGGCTGGTCATCACATAGCGCGGCAGGCGGCGAATATTGCGGCGGTAGCGCAGAATGGCTTGCGCCTGACGGAACCGGATCGCACCAAACGCGGCAAACGCCAGGGCGCTACCAATGCCCAGGCTGGGATTCAGCGCGAGCGACCACGGGGCCACCACGCACAGAATCGCGGCGCCGGCGCACACCGCCACGGTATATAGCTCCACTGCCGGACGCAGTAGGACTTCAACCGGCTGGGTCTGTGCCATGGCATCATTGCTCGATGCCAGTGGCCGTAATCAGTACTGGGTAGTGGCTCAGTCCCAGCCGGTCAGCCAGATCGTCAGCCGATACGGGCCAGAGCTGCAGGCCGGAAGCCAGCGACCGCAACCGCTCCAACCCCTGCATTGTTTCGACATTGACCACCAGACCCGCCGCGTTGCGCTCGCGCAGACTCACCACATGGCGACGCAGCCAGGCATGAGACGCCTCATCGTCGCCAATTAAGAAAAACGGTTGCAGGCCCGGTGCCTCAATGATTCGACGGGTGACATTGCCTGGCGAGAGCTTCGCACTGCGCACCGGCAGCATCTGAGCTTCACTGTCGATGGTTGAAGGCAACTGGGGGATGGGAAAAGGGGGACGTTGTATGTCCCTGGTGCGCGGCTGCAGGTTGAGCGATTCGTAGTACGGTAACGCCGATACGCCACCGCGATCTTCCACCACAATCAGCGGTTCTGCCGCTTGCGTGGCTAAGAACGGTGCGGCGGCGATCAAGGCGGACAGGCCAAGCACGGCCATGGGAAAGGGTTTCATCGTGAACTCTCCTGATGGGTGGCGCGTAATGCGCCGGACGAACCCTGGACACGGTTCAGGTGCCGGGAAACACTGCGCCGATAACGTGCCGCCGGCTCTCCGCCTGCCGGACGGTGGTAACGACCCATCGCCAACAACCAATCCTCGCCCGGCTTGTACTGTTCACGCAGAATGGTGGCGGCAATTGCCAGGTTGGCGTAAGGGTCGAGCAAATCACACGGGAGGCTATAGCGGTGTTTCTGATAGCCCAGGTTGACTTGCGCCAGGCCCACATCAACACGTGTGAGCCTTACTTCACGCAGCGCCTGGAGCAGACCGGTGCACGCCTCGGCACGCGTGGCATAACGGTGCGACTGACCCGCCACATTCAGCGACCAGGGCCAAGGGATGAGGCGGTTGTCGCGATGGATGCCGCTTTCTTGCAAGGCCACGGCAAAGAGCACCGTCGAGGGGATGCCCACTCTCTGCGCTGCCAACTGATAGGCGGGAGGGGGGATTTCCTGGGCCTGCCCGCTGCTAGCGAGCAGACCTGCCGCCAACAGCAGTACCCGCAGGGGCTGCACCGGGCTTACGGTTGTCGCTGCCATTGCCCATTTACCTGACGCACGACAGCAGGCAGGTCGCCGGGCAGACCGAGCGATAGCCAACGTCCACCGTCGTGATTGAGCGTGATAGTGCCGCTGCGTACCCTGGCTGGGTCGATTTGCATACGTTTGGCTAAATCACGGATGCGGGCATCGTCCTGACGGCTACCGACCATATAAAGGTCAAACTCACGGCCTGCCGCCTGCAAACGCTGCACGAGCGAACCGCAGCTTGCGCACTCGTCCTTCACAAAAACCGCCTTGCGTCCGCTACCAGCGATCGACATGCCGCCTGGTGTCGCGTCGGGAAGACTCACCCGTTGCAAGCCGGGGTGCAGCCGTTGCCAGGCGTCATCGTAGGCACGTTGGTAGGCCAGCAGCTTCTCGACACGGCGTGCTTCAGCCTGTACCTGCAGTTCGGCATAGCGGCGGCGCTCTTCATCCGAGCGGGCTTCAACGCCCAGGGCCGAAAGCGGATCGAGGTTAGGCGAGTAGATTCCCAGCGGGCCGTCCATCAGCTCTTCAAAACGTGTCCACTCGTCTGTGCCCAATCCCCAGTCCCGTGCCAGGCGTTCATCGCGTCTTTGTTCAATCTGACTTTGAACGGTGCGCGATGGCTGCATGATGGAATCTTGCTGGGAGGCTGGTTGAGCCGACACCCACGGGGGCAATCCTGCAAACAGGGCAAGCGCTAAGACAATCTGTGGTTTCATGGTTGCGCTCCGGATCAAGGGATAACCAGACGGCGTGTCTGTTTACCGTTTTGGAACACGGCGCGGTTCGCCTCAATGGCCAGCAGTCGCCACTGACCCACTGCCTCGCCAGGTAGAACCACCTGAATCTTGTCCGCCGTCAGTTCGCCCTTTACCGGCACGACGGATACGCTACGCTGCCCAGCCCGGATTTCTGAGCCCAAGACACGAAACGGCAACGGGGTTTTCTTCGCAGTCGCAGTCGCAGCCACAGGCGTGACGGGTTTAGTTGGTGGTGGCGGTACTGTCGGCGCGGGTTGCGAGCGGGTTTTCATCTGCTCGACTTCGGTGCGCAGTGCCTGTAGTGCTTCTGCGGCCGAACGGTCAGCCAACGTCTGCTCCATTCGAGTAAGACGTGTCTCAAGGTGTTGGCGTGTCTCGTGCAGTACGGCGACTGTGGCGGATTCGGGCTGGGCTTGGAGCATTTGCACGCTGTCCGCCAATTCGGCGATCCGTGCTTCCAGCACCTGGACCTTCCTTAGGCCTGAATCGACATGTGACTGATCAGCGAGGCCTGCCATGTCACGATACCCAGTTCCGACCAGTACGCTGAGCACGACCAACCAGACCCAAAGTAGAATCTGCAAGCCTACGGTGACCGTGCCGCGTGAGGTTGCTTGCGCGCCGTTCATGACCGAACTCCTGTCACCGAGACGGGAAACGTCAGTACCGGCTCGCTGACGGGGATGTCATCGGCCGGTGTCGGTGCGGTGTCCTTGGAGTTGGGCCGAACGAAGCGAACCTCCCGCGCCATATCGTCGATCTGCAGCTCCCAGTCGGAACCGGCCAGCGTCAGCAACGCATCGCGTAAGGTCATCGGCCCCAGGCGCAAATGTGCCGCTGGCAGCGGCAGCGCATAGAATTCAGACGTCGCGGGTGTGGTCTGGCTAAGTCGGTAACCGCTGCGTTTGAGCACATGACGCAGGCCGTCACCCACCGACGCACGGGCGTTTTCCGGCACGGTGACATCGACGATTTGCAGCAACAGGTCGCGCTGCGCCGCCGAGGGCGCAAGCTCTACGAGCGTGTAGCGACCGTAGCGCACCACCGGGAGATACTCCGGCTGTGCAGGTTCCGATACGAAGGCGACCTCTTCAGGGATGGGGGCTTCGATCGGCGCAATGGTGGTCGCACAACCGCTGATCAACGCAGCTGCAATGAGCAGACTGCTACCAGGCAGACGCCTGAGGGGGAAGATGGTTGACATGGCTCGGCTCTCTGTTGCAATAAGCCAATACCTTCACCGGTTCATCCGATCCAATCAGCAAAGAATGAGAAATACGACTAGACCGCTTTCCTTTGTTCGTAGCTAAAAAAGGAAGGTCTGGAGGCTCAAATGCCCGCTTATTTGGCGCAGGAGTGGTCGTTCGGATCTGCGTACGAGTCCCTCTTCACTCTTTCCCACTCTTCCTTCAGTATTTGCTGCGCCTTGATAACAACATCATTGAGTCCACTCTTGAAGACCGTCTGAATGTTCGTCGGGGGACACTGGCTGACTGTACGGTTATAGAGACGAGTCGTACTCTCTAGCTCATTCATCAGCGCCTTAAGATCCTGGTGGTTCACTTCTGTCATGTTCAATCGAAGCTCAATGAGCAGTTGGAGTTCAAGGGCATCCTTCCTCATCTGGGCAATTGGCTGCGAGAATGCAGCCAATTCTTCATCACTGATTGGTTCCACCCGTGGTTTGTTCACAATGGCATCCCAACGATAGGATATCTCCTGCCAGATAGAAAGGTACTTGGCAATGTCCTTCACCTGGCGCTTAGCCGAGATGCTGGCATTTGCGATACGCCGCGAAGCCAGCTCCTGCATTGAGAGTTGGTCTCTCAATGCGTCCTTCTGTTCGCTCGTCCGTTGTTCTGCTAACTTCAACTGTGTCTTGCGCTGTGAACGAGCAACAAGCATTTGCGTGAGTGACGCGACGATTGCGGCGAACAGCGAGACAAGCACTGCTGCGCCCGCGATCCATACTTTGTTGATGAACTCTGCATTCTGCAGCGCGTCCTGTACGATTTTCTGTATCGTGGCCAGGTCCTGTGGATTCATATATCTATTCCTTAAAATGGGACGAATTGCCATCGTGTCACCTTCTTGTGACATAGCGTGCTCTGCGTGGAGGATACATCGACAATACGAGTGCGCTCTTAATGGCTTCAGTCACCCCGAAAAAATGCCGACATCCTATTAGGGATGCCGGCACGCAGAGTAACGTCAAGCGGCAACCAGTTGCCTTGCCAACGCAACTTCAATCGAGTCGCCGTCCTGGTTCAAGACATCCAGGCCTGATTCTGGCACGTCTCCCGATGTGCTTTGCGAAACCAAAATCTTCTTGGCCATAAGCGACAAGCATGTCATCTGCGATGTCGCTGCATAGCCCAGGTAGATCACGCGCACCGCTAGCTTTTGACCGATACGCCATGAACGGCGCGCCGCCTGCTGCAGCGTGTAAACGTTGTAGCCCGATTGCATGAATACAATCGTTGAGAACTCCAGAAGGTCCAGCCCCGTCTTGACCAGCTCGGGATTAGTGATGAGGACATCGATGCCTCGATCCAACTGCTCGGCAATCCAGTCTTCTCGGCGGCTAGCTTCCACGCTTGCGCGCAGTACTGCCACCTTGAAACCTTCCTGCTCCAGCAACATCTTCAGACGGGATGTGGTATCGCGCGTACCGGTGTAGACGGAATAGACTAAGGTCTTTCGACCTGCGGCTTTTTCCTCGCGGCAGATGCTGATCAGCTCCCGCTCTTTGGGCATGATTTCCAGTTCGTTAAACTGAACTGGTGTGAAAGCCAGCACCTGACGGGTGCGCGGATGACGAACGGTTTCCGCTCTGAAGCAGCAGTCGGACCATGCCAGCAGCACGTTAAGTACAACGCCCAACAAAGTGGTATCCCGCTTGCGCAGGGCTTCTTTGAGTGCTGAAGTCAGGTTTGCAGCCAGACTGGCGTAGGTATCGCCTTGTTCGGCATCCATCTCGACTTCCCGAAACTCCTCAACATACGGCGGCAGTATGCCCCCCATATCGCGTAGTTTTAGGAATATCGTGTACGGCAGGACGCAACGCAGTACACCCTTGGGACCAAAACCCGGCGCTTTGACCGTTCGTACTGTCACCTTGCTGCCCTTGGCGGTCTTGTGGGCCGGTCCATCGGACTCAGAGAATATGTCTTTCAGAACGCCATGGTCCCGCATGAAGGCCATCGCGGCCGAACTCATACTGCCGGTGCTGCTCGGACGGTAGCCATCTTCGATCATCCGTCCAGGCAATGCCCGGAACAGTAGGTGAAAAAGGTCGTCCGCGTAGCCGCCCATGAGCGTGCCGGTTAACAGCACTGTCTTACGGGCCTTTGCCGCAATCACACCCATCGCCTGGCCTTGCGCCGAGCCGCCCGTCTTGTACTCATGCGCCTCGTCAGCTATAAGCAAGTCGAACGTACCCTGCGGCAAGTAGCGTTTGACATATTCGGAGGCTTGATAGCCACCTTCGCCAAAACCGAACTCCATGCTCGACATCGCGCGCTCCATGCGTTGCGCTTGCCGGTCGGAAAAAACCAACTCCCCACGTTCGTCAATCAGATTGATGAAGTTATGAAGGTTGTCACCCAGCATCGAGGCCAGAAAGCTGTCACCGAACATCTTCATCAGCTTCTGCGCAGTGGCTTCACCGATGGTTGGAATACGCTTCAAAGCGCGTAGCACCGCAGACGATTGATCACTACCGGACAGTGTTCTAGGACGCATCAATGTCCAGAGTGCTTCGGTGCAGACATTGCACTTTCGACGGGTTTCCTCGGCCTCCAACTCCAAGGCATTGATGGGCTCGCCATCGACGTCGGTGATTGCCGTCCCGCAGTGCGGGCAGGCGCCAACCTCGCCGTGAAGCGTCCGCTTGCGCATAAATGCGGGTTTCCAGTGAAAACCCATGCGCATGCGCACCCGGCCGATAATGAAAAACTCCTGGCCCGTCGGCTGCTCGCCCAACTGCTCGCGCAGCTTGATGAGCTTGAGCAAGGTATCGGGGCCATTGAGCACCCAGACCTTCGCCCCCGCGACGGTTTCCAGAATTTCCCTGCGCCACTTGTAGACCAGGTGGGGCGGGCTCAGGATCAAGGTGCGGCGATAGCCTTCCGCGTTGAGAACGGCTGCCAGCGCGATGCCGACAATGGTCTTTCCCGTACCCATTTCACCGTTGATGATCGCGGCGCATTCGCCTTGATTCACCAATAACTCCGCCGCCGCATGCACGACTTCGGCTTGAGCGGGGAAAAGCTGACGTTTGAGGCGTGCGAGTACCAACTGGCGCTCGGGCCAGGGCGTACCGTTATAGACTGGCGGATTAGCCCGATTCAGACTGTCCAGAAGTTCGTCACCAAACTCCTCAACAAAATCCTGCAAGCTAAACGACAGCTCCGAGTCTGCGGCATCTGCCAGCTCGTCGGCGTGGATGGTATCTGCGACTGTCGTCGCTTCAAGTTGCGTATTCACGGTGGTACTCCATAACAATGGGGCACGCACCTTCCCCCAAGGGGCAGTGACATGCCCCTTGGGGGATAAAAAGTAGGTGGCGGCCGCAGGCCGCCATGAGTGGAATCAGTATTCGCTGGGCAGGAGCAGCGTGGTCACGCTGCGATCCCATTCTGTAATGATCCAGAGCTTCAGGTCGGGTAAGACCTGATAGGAAGAGAACAGGCGATCCTGGCCCGATGCCAGCGCGGCATCGTTCAGCTGACGATCGTCTTCGACAAGATCTCCCCAGTCACCGCCAAGGTGGCGGCGTAGGTACATACTGGGGTTGAGTCGGCCCTGTTGGACCAGCTCGTCAACACCAGCCGTCAAAATCAATTGGCCTGGCGAAAAGCGCATGTTCGGTATCAAGCTGATGAAAACTGCTTCGGTTGTCACGGTGATAGCTCCTTAAATAGGAAACCGAGGCCATGGCACCCATCGGGCGTCATGGCCTCGGTGGGTGAAAGTGATGGTGGCGTGCCCTAAGATCAATGAATGGTGAGAATCTGACCCAGCGTGGCTGAGTCGGGGGTTAAGTCCCAAGCCCTGATAACGGGCACGAACTTGTCGGTGAGGATGCGCGTCTCGGAAACAGAGCCATCATCGCGTTCGCGATACTCGGTGGCGGTGGCTTTGTGCTTGTAGGTGTCGCCCTTGACGGCCAGGATGCGACCGCTTTTGGACTGCACGACACCGGAGATGGCGCCCGCCGCCAGGGCCAACGCCAAATGCCAGTGAGATAAACCGCGTGCCGGAGGCCGCATGGATTGTTGAGCGGCGCCCAGATGGGTCTCGCACGATGGCCATAGCCCCTGCAGGCGCTGCACTTCCTCGGCAAACTGCGCCGGTTCCATGCTGATCCGGTAAAAATGCGCCGGCTCGGCCTGCGCGGCTGGGATGCTGTAAGGCAACGCGGTCCACGCAGGAGGCAGTTCCTGCGCTTCGATCTCACTTTGTCCGACCTGTAGCAGTCGGGCACGGATGGATTTGACGTCATCACCCGCCAGCTCACGCTGGCGAACTCGACGTCCGAACACGACGACCTGTTTGAACTGGGTATCCACCGCACGGTAGACGCTCAGATCGGTAAAGTGGCGCGTCAGCCATCCCACCATTTCCTGATCCAGGACGTAGGACGGAATGATAAAAACCAGGACACCGCCGTATTGCAGCTGCGGCAGTGTCTTTTGATAGAACAACTTCTCCAACCGGGCGCGTCCCCGGCCTTCGTAGCCCATGTTGCCGTTGGCGTCTCGGGCGAGATCACCGTACGGCGGGTTGAGCCACAGCAAACCGAAGCACTGGCGTGTGATGAGCGTGTCCATCAGATCGCCATGGATGCAGCGGTCAACCAGTCGGCGGGCATGGTCTGCCCGTTCCTGGTCATACTCAACGGCGTAGGCGGTGACGTGTTCACGCCCGAGAGCGTGCGCAGCCTCTGCGATGGCAACACCTTCGCCGGCGCAAGGATCAAGAATGCACATCGGCCCATCGCTGGGCGCGAGGGCGCTGAGGGTTCGTTCAAGTGTGGCTTCGTCGGTCGGGTAATAGCCGTTTTTGGCAAAATTCCGGGCGAGCCTGGGGAACATGAGGGCCATGGATAAATCTCCTGTTTGGCGGGGATGGGTGAATGCGGATACAGGCGAGAAGTGCGCATCCACTAGTGAGTGCGTCAGGCCACCGTTTCCAGTGGCAGATCGGTCGTTGCCGATGGCTGCACTGCATAAGCAGTGAGTACGTCTTGACGAATGAGATCGCCCAGTGCCTCGGTGAGCACCGGAACGTCCAATCCCAGACGAAAGCCTTGCAACGGCCCAAGAGCTATTGGCAGCGCTTTGAGCATTTCCCGATCGCGTAGCAGCGCCAGCACAGGCGCCTGCCAGTGCTCCAGAAGTGGTAGCGGACACGCGTCCTTGACCAGACGCCACAGACGGGCGGTGGGATCAGTGGCTGAGCGTGGCAGCAACGCGAGGGCGCTGGCCGTACTCTTTTCAGGTTGGGTACATCGTCGGTCGAACAACCAAAGGTTGGTCATTGAACCGAACAGCGTGCGGCGATAAGCACGGGTGAGGCGCTTTTCCAAACGATCGACCGCGCCGACCGAAACCGGGACGGCCCCCCCTTGGTCGGTGATGAGATGGAACTGATCCAGCCCATCCTCGGCGCGGCCCAGGGTCAGGCGAGCGATAAATTGCTGGATCGCGGTATCGCGAGCCCAAACGGAAAGAAAAATGAACTCGCCTTGCTCGTTGCAAACGCACGCATCGGCCATCAGGTCGCTGCATTCGTCGATGCGGTACAGCACGGGCGTTGGATTAGATGATGGGAGCATAGTGGTGTCCTCTAGAAAGGAGACAGCACCGCCCCCAAGGGCAGTGACTGCCCCGTAAGGGATAAAAGAATGTCGATTACTCGATTACTCGGATTGAGCACCCTGGCCGCGAGTGCCATTGCAGCGCATCGCCGGGAAGACGAACCAGTACTAATGATCGATCCACATAGAAACTCAGAGCTCCCGTTCGGTAAACGAACCGTCGGTCTGATGCTTGGCTACGCGGTTACCGGTATAGCGTTCGCGGTCACGCTGGACCTGAATGAACATGCTCTCGGGCACGAGAATCTGAAAATGGCGTAAGACTTCTCGGTAGTAGTCCAGGCCATGGTTGAACGGATCGCTCTCGTGCAGATTGCTATACAAGAAGTCGTCGCTCTCAACCTTCATGGTTTCGTCGATCAATTCGTCCGGCTTCTCGACGACCAAGAAAAAGTAGTCCATCGGCCGGTCCCAGCCGAGCAGGACGGTGATAGGAAATCCCTTGTGAACTGTGTCAAAGTAGTGCCGACTCATGGTGAAGCCCCTAGATTGAAATCGTCGGGAACCTCCCCACCGGGGTGGCACCGGCGGGTATGTGAAATAGCCGTAAAAGCAGCGATGAAGTGACGTGCCAGCCCTTAGTAATCCGAATCACAGCCAGCTGGGCAATAACCCAGCTCGATCCCATGCGTGCAATAGCCGTGTTTAGCATTCCACACTTGGGTATCCTGCCTCTTGGCAGGTGTTGTGTAATCCCATTCCTGTGCTATTTGCAGAGCCTGTGCGTGCTGAAATTCGGGCAATTGAGCAACTTGACCATCAATCGCCGAACTGAAACGTTCCACGTAGTAGTCGTGAGACAGTCCACAACCGTTTTGAGCTTCTGTGGCCGCCGCCTCGCAGACAGCCCGCCACGCGGGTTCATCCAGCGCAGGACGGTTATCCGCGAAAGGCTGTGAGGGTGTATTGCCAGTGATAGTTGACATGATGAGAAACCTCCATAAAGCAACCGGAGTCCTCCCAGCGCGGGAGTAGGGACCCCGGCGGGTTGATTAAGATCACCGCGGATGCAGTGTCCGTGATCACGCAGGTTGCAGTTCGGCCTGGCGGCTCCACTCTTGCGTCTTGAAGTCCAGCGCGTAGCCCAGTTCGCCCAGGCGGGCGATCTGCGTACGCAGGGTGCGGCGGTCGATGGTTGAATCCAGTTTGATGGACTCTTCCAGCGGCCATAGCAGACCGAACAAGGCTGCATCGTCGCTATCAGGACCACCCTCAGCAGCAATCGCCGCCGATGGTGTGTCCACTCCAAACGGCGTGGTATCGATCAAGGGGTCTGCCGATGCTTGAACCGGCGTTGCTTTCGATGTAGGCGCGGTAGCCGGTGTTGCTACCGGCTGTGTGCCCAGTTCCTCATCGAGTGGATCAACCTCCTGTGCGGCGAAACTCTTGGCATCGTCGCGGCTCAGTTCGTCCAGGCCCGATAGGGTCATTCCGTCCAAGTTGGCGCGGATCTCAAAACGCATCCCGCCACCTGTTGGGTAGGCCCTCGGGTAGATGTACTTTATGACGAATTCCCCGTCGTACTTACCTTCGGGGTATTGCTCCAGTTCCGCGTCTTTGACCTCGAACACGCCAAGATGCGTGGTCAGGCGACCGACCGTAAACGGTCCATTGCGACCCCGAATCGTGCGCAGCGTGAGCTGGCCCGCAACGAGTATGGGCGATGTGGATGAATGTGCTGCCGTGAGAGCCATAGGGCACCTCCTGATGGATGAATGGATTGATACCGCTACGCGAAGTGCGACGGACAAGGAGAACGTGGACCCGCCCGTAACGAGCAAGGTCCGTCTGGCTCACGCCTTTAATTGCTGCATGCCCTCGGCAAGCATCCACAACGCTCGGTTCAGTTTCAGGTTCTGATCGATCCCCTGCACAGCCCGAGTACGTTGCTGACGGCCGTTGGCGGCGCGGCCATTGAGACCGCCTTTGATGAAATTTTCCTGCACCCGATTAAAGGTCGACCATAGGTCAGCCTTGCGCTCTTCAAAGCGCCTGGGCATGAGTAGTTGACTTTCCGTAACGGGTGCCGGCTTGTTCGGATCGTCATATTTGAGTGCCAGAGCTGCGCGGGCAAAGATTTCCTGCTCGCCTTCCTCTAGCGTGATTGCGCGCATAGTCTCGCGCGATCTGTGTACCTGCTCAAAGCCCTGGAGAACTTCGTAGGCGCCTTCGATGACCTGGTCTGTGATGTCGCCCTTGTGTGGCACGCGGACATCGGCGAAGGTATCGCCGCACACAAGGCCGTTATGGCAGACGAATCGGAACATGCCGGCAAGCATTTGGTAGCTGCTGGAGCCATCATGTGAATTAAGGAGGATGATCTCGTTTGCTTCAGAACCGTTGATCTGGCTCGCGTGGCGAAGACGTATGAGGTGTTTGGTGTGGTCACGACGGTCTTCGTTACGAACACGCGTTTGACACACCATGAAAGGTTCGAACCCCTCCTTGCGAAGTTCCGACAGCACGGTGACGGTCGGGATGTAGCTGTAGCGCTCGGAGCGGCTTTCATGCGGGGTTTGCGCAAAGATGGAGGGAACAACGGCACGGATCTGATCATTCGATAACGGACGATCAGAGCGCAATACCGGTGCGCGTGATGAGAAACGGGATGCGAGGGACATAATGAGTCTCCGGGATAAGGAAGGCAGCGGATCTCGCTCATGCGAGAAGTGGCTACTTGGGATAAATGTAGGCATACCCACAACCACGCTGAGTGGTTGTGGGCACGAAGGGGAGAAAGCCCAAGCCCCTGGGGTGGGGCCTTGATGGGGTGGTCAGAACGGAATTGCCAACTCTGGCTCATCGGTCTGCGGCAACCCATCCATCTCGCAGGGAGCGGGCTCGGGACTCGTTGCATCGTCGCTGACGCCGGATTGACCGGTGCCCTCGATCGGCACGTCGCCTTCTGATACCGGTGCCTGGGTGACAACCGGATAAACCTGCTTTCCATCGACCTTAATCAGGCTGATGTGAATCAGATTGGATTTTAGGGACAGGTCTGCTTCGCCAGCCCGTTCACCTTTTGTACGAAGATACGGATCGGTCTTCATGTCATTCAAACGGAAGGCGATCAACACTTTGCGCTTGGCTTCGACAGCCTCAACGCAACGACGTACCAGGTGTTGAGTATCGGTGGTCGCGACGATGGTATCGATATAGCGGTAGTCCGGGTCCTCGACAGGCCCAGCCAAGGCGCCAATGGAGCACGACAGGAACGGGTCGCCATTTTTCGGCACCACTTCCTTGGGACGATTCAGATACCCAATGCCTCGGGTGATCAATTCATGCTGCTCGATCTGCGCCAGTTCGGCGCGATCAATCAACTCGACCGTAAGCAGTCGGCCTTTAAGGCTTCCTGCAGGCTTGCCTTTGTCTTCGCCGCTGGGACGGATAAAGGCATCGCCCCAGAGGTCGCCGAGCCGAAATCGAACCAGTGGTCGCTGTTTCGGGTCATCGACACCGACGTAACGCTCCACCAGTGTCTTGGCATCGGCGCCAGAGACTTTAAGGTCGAAATAGCGCAGCGTCGAGTCCTTGGCAGGACCGACCAGCGCGGCGATAGTGCATGCCAGAAAGGACTCGGCACGACGCCCGCCTCGAACGGGAACGATCCGGACGCGCTGCAAATAGCCGATGCCGGAAGTATGAAGGTCAAAGTAGGACTTAGTGTTGGAAGACGGTTGGTTCATGATGAATCTCCATTGAAAAACAAGCGGAGACACACCAATCCCACAAGCGGGAGGTGCGTCACCCCGCGGTGGGTAGAAAAAAAGCGGATGCATCACCACCAGTTAAAGCTGGCAGCCGTTCGCGCGAGGATGCGATGCGAACTGGGACGGTCACGCAGTGGAAACTGCGCCGCAACCTTGACGACCGATGGTTGCCTGGCATGGCGCTGACAACGTCAGCAATCATGAGGCAAGGGTTGCACCCTGCCCGCCGATACGCCACAGACAATAGGTGCCAGCACCGGACCGTATTGATCGCTACAAAAGGAACCACCAAAAAACAAGCCCCCGATGATTGGTCGGGGGCTGAGATAGGAACAGGCTGGTTAGGTAGTAGAAGAAGGCGCTTTCTTGCTGCGGACCGGTTTTTGCAAGGTCTGAACACGAATGCGGCGCCAGGTACCGTCATCAATCAGATCAGCCAAGGTCTCCCCCAACATGTCGAAATTGATGTCGTCGCAGCGCTCGACCTGTTCATCATCGCGATGCAGTGCCACCGCATAGGCGTCATCTGCACGCATATAGATTACACTGACACGTCCCGAGAACTTCGCGGTTTCGACGGTGAAGCTCACCGTAGGTGGCGTCCGAATGATGTCGGCAGGCGTAGGATCAACAAGCACGAAATCACTCGCTTGTGCGTCAACCAGCATGTGGGCGATCCGCCGGTGCCCGTCCGGGGCAGGCATTTGCTCCAGTTGCTCGATAAGATGCTGCAACTTCAGGCACTGTGGTTGCTCCACAGGCAGTTTGGCCGGTGCCGCACCCAAGATCATGCGTTGCACCGTGTACGGAGTGCCGTCTGCGGTATGTTCAATCACCTCTTCAGGCGTATCGGCACGCTGACCGTCAAAACGGCGACGTGCATACGGAGTCACTTCGACCTTGGCGCCCTCTTCGGGAACCTCGGTTAGGAGCGTACGATCCAGAACCGCAAACTTCGTTCGACTGGTTTTGACTACGATGGCCTCCTCTGTGGTAGCGATGACCTTGCCCTCAAAGGGAGACGGGTCAACGTGAAAGCCCAGCATGTTCTCTTTGGGTTTCCCGTCGATAATGTTGAACTGGAATGACCGTGCGTTACTCGGTACATGACCGGCAACCAGGGTGGGCATTTGTTGACGAATGGCGTGATGATCCATGATGGACTCCGAGAAAACGGAACCCCTCACCCCCATAGAGATGAATGGTCCCTTAGGGTGGAATAGACGACGATCGTCCGGATATGAGGTCAGCCAGCGAACTATGGGTTCGCCGCAGTCTTGATGGCCTTGACTGCATGGGATGCTGCCAGCTACGCCAGCGAACATGCGTTAAGGATGGCGCAGTGACACGATGCTGTCTGCCATGAAACAGATGCAGTGTTGATCCGTTTTCCAGCAACGCAGACAAGAAGAAGCCCCTGGGTAAGGGGCAAATGGGAAAACCTACATGTCGTAGACTGGGAGGCCGTCCAATTCAGGCGCGTCAGCATCGAAAATCAGGATGCGCACATCAGCGTTGGCCGCCAGGTGCAGCACTCGCATCAGATCCGCTGGCATGCCTTTGGACAGATGCTCCTGGCGCAGTTGCTCGGCGGTGATACCGTCGATGTCCTGCAGTTGCTCATCCGTCCAAGGGGTGGCAATCAACTTGACACCAATGGCCGGGCTGTATGGCACCCGAAAAGCGATAAACATGAAACCGGTCGGCGTGGCAATATCGGCCAAGTCGCGTAAATAACGCTGTGACTGCTCGGTGATGTGAGCAGTGCTGATTTCCCAGGCGCGGCTGTAGACGCCGGTCTCGAATTTCAAACGACGTACCACCTCGCGGGCGGCTGCTTCGGAATAGGTGTCGCCCACATGGACCTGCTGGCCGTCGAAATCGTCGGCGGCGATAGCGTAAACCACAGCGCGTACGAAGCCTGCGGCCTGGTACTGGGCCTCCAACTCGTCGGACACGTCCTGGCCCTCAGAGATGAGCGCGAAATTCTCGCCAAATAGGCAAGGAAACAATGCCACCTGGTCATCCGTAAGATGCACCTGGCTGGCATGCAACCGCCGCCAGACCGGTGGGCAATCATCCTCGTAAGTAATGAATAGAGTTCGCACAATGCGCAGGTTCTGATAGCCGCGAGTAAAAGGGTTTTCGATCTTGGACATGGGATATCTCCAGCAGAGAATAGCCGAGGCCCATCCCCTGCCGGGGATTGAGCCCCGTTGGGTGGAAAAGCAAAAGGACCGATCAGGCCGCTTCGTGGATCAATCACCAAAATCGGTGGTATCGCCCAGTGCTTTGAGTACGTCGATCAGGCCGCAATTGGCCAGGACATAGAGGTGGTTGTAGTCATCGCCAGTGGGCGCTTGCTCATTGGCGTTGAGCTGGGCGTCCAGGTCGAGAATGCTTTGACGCACGCCTTGAGCGATTGCCAGCGACGACTCGGCGTCATTGTCTCGAACGGATTCGCCCAATGCCGCCAGCACAACCCTGGGAGACAAGGCATCGGGCAAAGACTCCCACACTGTTGGGGTCTCGCCTCTGCAGATGGCTTCTGCCGTGGTGGCACCAATAGCAAAGTGGGTGATTTCATCGGCGGCTGCGTCTTCGGTGTCGTAGTCCACGATCGCGAACTGCGGCAGTGGCAAGTGTTGCGGCCAGTCCTGCACGAGTGTGGCTTGAACGAGACCGCCTTCAAGGACGACGGCAAAGGATGGATTTCGGGACATATAGTCGCTCCTAAAGAAAAATGGAGGGACATGATCCCGAAGGGACACATGTCCCTCCTAGGGGTAGAGAAAGTGCGATGGTTTACCGTGCAGGCTCACCAGCCGTTGTAGTGCAGCACCAGGTCGGCAATGACCTGGCGTCGTTTCGAGTCGAGACCGCCCAAGTCGGACAGCCCCTCAAAGCCGCAACGGCGCAGCATGGCAGCCCCGTCACGTGCGTTGTAAAAGCTGACCATGGCCGCCAAGAACATCCGCTGGCCGCTGCTCAGTACGCCCAGGGCGTCATTGATCACGATAAGGTTGGGACGCAGATCCCATTTGCTGGCGGCGCACTGCAAACCGCTGTGTGTACCATCACCGAACCATTGCGGCCCAGCGATTTCCACACCGCGCTTCCACGCTTGGAAAAAAGCGTCTGGCGCACAGACGAAATGCCCTTCGTCCTGTGGGCAGTGATCAACGAGGTAATGTGGCAAGAGGTAATTCATAGCTTTCTCCTTGATATGGATTACGAATAGTGCAACTGAGTCCAGCCGCCTCGATTGAGCGCACGCTGGGCTGCTGCTGAACTGCGGAAGTACTCCACCGATTCGCGAGAGACGGGGCCGTGGGCGTCGCGCGTGCCGATGTAGTGTCCGGCGGCGCTGTGCAGCACTTCGAGCGGCAGAAGACTGCCGACATAAGTCAAAGCCAGATGGCCAAAAGACGCTTGCTGGGGCATAGAGGAACTCCTTGATATAGCGAGACAACCATGCCCGTAGCAGGCTGGAAACTCCCGCTGGCGGTTGATGAATCAGCATCGGCGCCGCGAGGACGCCTGTCCGCATAGATGATGCGATCGCGGACTGGAGGGTTACATGGAGAAACTCCATGGCAGCCTACAAACCCGGACTGCTGGCACGGTGCTGATGTAATCAGCGACACATGCGATGAGCATGGCTCCAACTTCCACTGGTGTCAGTTGGAAATAAGAAATCAACGACTTCCGGATTGGTCATGCGGTGTGCGATGGCGTTGAGTGAAGGACTCACTGTTTTATGGTTAGGACGGGTCATTACTCAAGGCATATCGCTTCCATAATTCAAAAGCTTTATCTGGCGACAGTTCCGCAAGAATGACAATAGGTTGGCATTGACGTGCACGCAGGGCTGCGAAGTACGCCGATCGATCTACGATCGACTTGAGCTTGACGCCCTTCAAGAAAAGCAGTTTGCCGTTCTTAATGAACAACACCTTATTGCCGATGTCGCGGTTAAACGCGGTGCGGAGCTTGCGATCAGCGTGCATGGTCTCGGCCAATTGATCAACGAGAAAATCAAGCGTCATATCAATGACGAGCGGGGTGTCGTCCTGACCAGTCACCCCACCTTCGAACTGCATGGGAGGCAGACCCCTGGCGAACTGTTCGGCTTCGGATAATTGCGCGTTCTTTCCTTCCTGACAATGAAGAAAAGTCGAGCCCCCGCGCCCGTCATTACGTGCGTGGGCAATGGCGATTCCGTCAAACAGCACCGTGGCGGTGAAGCACAGCGTTTCTTCGCTGGCGAACTGCGCCACTTTGAGACTCTTTAAGGTGATACGCGATTGCTTAATGATGGTTTCCATTGAGATTCCTAAGATGGGGTCGAGCGACGGCACGCCCCTGGCGGGACGAGACATGTACTCAGTTGGTTGGAGAAAGAAGCATCAATGCCCGCCTGGGCAACGTTCGCCGATGCGATGCGTGTGCGAACTGGTGGGTTACGTGGAGAAGTCTCACGGCAGCCTGCGAACCCTGGCTGCGGGTCGTTGCTGAACTATCAGCAAGTCAAGGCTAGAGCGTGGCCTTACTAGGCCAGGAAGTCACGCATCAATACGCGCCAGAGGCTTCCTCTTTTTCGAGGTGCTGCATCAGCCGTTGCCCCAGCCACACTACGCACGGCACGGCCATGGAATTGCCGATCGCCTTATAACGCGGGGTATCGGTTGCGGGCTTGCCACGATACGGTACTAAGGTGTAGTCATCCGGCATGCCCTGCACGCGCTCACATTCAATTGGCATCAGCCGTCGCACCCTCCACTGGGACCAGTCGCTGGCACTTGGCCCATTTCCGGTGTACTGGAAGCAGGCTTCATAGTTGGGCGCGAGCACGTGACTTTTGTCACCGCCACCGCTGCTGGCACGCAGAGCCGGTGCGACAGTGCCTCCCAGTTCGGCGGCAATGCCGTGGTCGCGACCGCGCAATGCGACGCTAAGTACCACGGGTAGTCCTTGACCGGGCTTGCCGCCACCCATCGAGAGCGCGCCGAGAACCTGTCCATGGCCGGACTCCAGGCGCAATTCGCCGCGAGAGTTCTCTGCGAACGCCATGGTTTGCGGCCCATGGGTGGTGATGATGGGCACGCCCCGGCCAGAGCCGTCCTCACTGCTGCCAGTGGATGTATTCAGCGTATGGCTGATTCGACCCGCTACGGACTGCACCCATGAAGGTCTCGACCTCAAAGTCATTCTTAGGGCCAGCTGCAGCCGTTAAGCAGGCAGCAACCTCAATCGGCCCCGAGGTGTTGCCACCGCCAAAGCCAAACGTAATCGTGGCCTTCCCGTAGGATTGATTCACTCCAGCATAGTCGCCTGGTGACGCAGCGCGTGCTCCAGCAGCACGGGCAGCGTCTTGCCACGGCGTGTAATCCTGCGAAGAATCCCCGTGCAAGCCGTTGCGCTCAAAAAGTACTTCGGCGGGATCGACGTCGTCTGGACCACTTGCCACAAGAAACACGCGTTTGCGGCGTTGGGCGACACCGAAATGTTGAGCGTCGAGCACGCGCCAGGCGAGACGGCGCTGAGGGCCAGACACGTAACCTGCGTGCGTCCATTTTGGCCCTGGCGGTTCGAGTGGACGGCTTTCGCCGGCCAGTGCGCCCAGCAGGCAGCCAAAGGCGTTGGAGCGGTCGCTGAGCACACCCGGTACGTTTTCCCAGATGATCGTGGCGGGCGGACGTGGATTTTTTTGGCGGGTTTGGTCGATGGCATTGGCAAGCTCCACATACTTGAGGGTTAAGGCGCCACGCGGGTCAGAGAGTCCCTGACGTGCACCAGCGATACTGAACGATTGGCAAGGGGTGCCACCCACGAGAATGTCTGGCGCGACGACCTGGCCGTCACGTACCAATGTGGCGATCTGTGTCATATCGCCCAGGTTGGGCACATCGGGGTAGTGATGGGCGAGTACCGCGCACGGGAACGGTTCAATCTCGGAAAACCACGCGGCTTGCAGACCTAGTGGTTGCCACGCGAGACTCACGGCTTCAATGCCACTGCAAACGCTGCCGTATTGCAGCGTTGTGTAGGTAGGCTGAGGGTGCATTGGGGTTTCTCCTATTCGTGTGGGCCACAACCGACATCGGCCGGACCGGGAGGTAGTGGTAAGGCAGGAGAAAGAAGCCGAAGACCCGTAGGCCTTCGGCTCGGGAGGAAGTCACCACCCGTGGGCTGATCCAGGCCTACGGTCGTCGCTAAAACCGCACGCTGTCACAGCAATCACACCCGGCCCATGTCGTGGTTGGGGCCGGTATTGTCTGGCGCACATCCGCGCACAAAGGGAGCCCGGTGTTTCGCCGGCGGGCACCGGCACCGAATACCGTCAACCCCGAAAGGTCTCCTGGTGCCTCGCACGATGACGCAGCGGCAAAGTACCAGGGGACCCATCGCAGACGACGGGAATTTCAACGATCACGGGAAGTCGCGCTGAGCGATTCAAGTAAAAGCGTCCTTCTTGCCTTGGAGCTGTCTCCAGCTCAGCGAGGCACGCACACGGCCGTGAAGGATTGGCGCGCTGGGAGTCCCGAGAGGGCTACGGAACTAATGCCATGCAACCGGATCGGTCTGCATGGCACATGGGGGTATTGAACATCTCAGGATGCCTTGGGTGCAGTGCGGCGCTTGCGCGGCGCACTGCGCTTGGGCGTTGCGGAGTCAACCGGCAACGTGCCTTTGCAATCGGGATAGTGCGAGCATGACCAAAACGGACCGCTCTTACCGGTGCGTTGACGTGTGGCAGAGCTGCATAGCGGACACGATGGACCTTGAGGCACCTTGATCGACAAGGCTGTGCCCTTGTACTGGGCGATGATCTGTGAAATCCAGGCCGACTGCTTGGCGATAAATACCTCATGGGTAAGTTGACCCGCTTCGATCATATCCAGTGCCTGTTCCCAAACGGCCGTGGTGCCAGGATCGGCAATAGCCGTAGGGACGGTGTCAATGAGTGTGCCAGCCGCATCCGAGGCACGGATCGCGCGACCCTTCTTGACCAGATAACCGCGCGTCAGCAGTCCGTTAATAATGTTGGCGCGAGTGGCCTCGGTGCCGATGCCGACTGTGTCTTTCAATTTCTGTTTCAAACGGGGGTCGGACACGAGTTTCGCGACACTTTTCATGGCCTTGACCAGCTCGCCTTGCGTAAAGGGCCTGGGCGGCATGGTCTTGAGCGCCTTGAGATCGACGTTGGTCACTTGGCAGGACAGGCCCTGCTTGAGTGCGGGCAACACTTGACTGCGCGGGGCTGACTCATCGTTTGCATCAACGGGTTGCTGCTCGGCCAACACCAGCCGCCATCCGGGAATGACGATCTGTTTGCCTACGGCTTGAAGATTTTGGCCCGCGCACGAAAGCCGCGCAATCGTGCGGTCAAACTCATGATGGGGTAGAAACTGCGCCAGGTAGTGCGCACGGATCAGTCGATAAACAGCCAGCTCCTTCTCGCTCATGGCCGATAGGTTGACTGGTTCCAGCGTGGGGATGATGCCGTGGTGAGCGGTTACCTTGCTGTCGTTCCAGGCCCGCGAACGCTGTGTGCGGTCAAGCTGCCCCATCACGGGCCGCAAGGCCGAATCGGTTTTAAGTAGGCTGTCGAGCACGACTGGCACATCGGCCAGCATGCTCTCGGGCAGGTAGCCCGAATCCGAGCGTGGGTAGGTGGTGGCCTTATGCGTTTCGTACAAGCTTTGCGCGATGTCCAGGGTTTCCTGCACATCCAGACCCAACTGCTTGGAACAGACTTCCTGCAGCGTGCCCAGATCAAAGGGCAGCGGCGGGCCCTCGCGCACCCGCTCGGTTTCCACGGATGCGACCTGAGCTTCACTGGCTGCACGCATCTGCGCTGCCGCCTGCTCTGCGACCCCCGCCTGCAAGCATCTACCCGACTCGTCGGTGCACGATTCAGGCGGCTGCCACTGCGCGATGAAAGACTGCCCTGCTGACGAAAAAGCCACCTCAATGGCCCAGAACGGGATTGAGACGAAGTGATCTATTTCCCGATCGCGGTCTACGACAAGTTTTAGCGTGGGCGTTTGCACCCGGCCAATCGACAGCACACCCTCGTAGCCAGCCTGCCGGCCTAACAGGGTGAAAAGGCGGCTCAGGTTCATGCCCACCAGCCAGTCTGCGCGGGAACGCGCCAAGGCCGAGTGGTACATGGGCAGCGTCTCAGAAGACGGTTTCAGGGCAGCCAATGCTTTGCGAATAGAGGCATCGTTCAAGGCCGACAACCACAGGCGTTGAATCGGACCTCGGTAGTCACACAAATCAACAATTTCGCGAGCGATCAGTTCGCCCTCACGATCCGCGTCGGTGGCGATCACCAGCTCGGTAGCTTGTGCTAGCAACTGCTTGACAACTTTAAACTGCGCGGCGGTCTTAGGTTTGACCTCGACACGCCAACGCCCGGGAATAATGGGCAACTGCGCTATGGACCAGCGCTTGAGATTTGCATCATAAGCCTCGGGTGGTGCCGCTTCGACCAAGTGCCCAATGCACCAGGTCACGATGACACCGGAGCCTTTCAGACAACCGCTATCGCGCTGCGTGGCACCGAGCACGTTGCCAATATCTTTACCCTGGGAGGGCTTCTCGCATAGAAATAATCGCATGCTGCTCCATCCGAGTCTCGTTACTGTTGAAGATGGCGTCAGCATGACCGCCATGACAGATTAGGACAGCAAACAAGCCGGACACGGTACAAACGCTTTTGCGCCACTGTCACTGGCGCACGAACGGGTCCGAAGGAATCGAGGATCGCTGGAACGATAGCGTCCAGATGGGAGGGCGAGTGGAACACGGTGGACGTCAGTAGAGCTATCCCCTGGGGATAATTGCATCACATGACGTTAAAAAGGAGCAGCGACATTGGCATGCCACTGCTCCATACAAAGTATGTTATTCGTCTTCAGAAGCCGGTTCAGTATTGGCTGGCTTGGCGCTGACCTTGATCGACTCCACCCGAAACGGCAAAACACCCACGCGCCGCGCCTCGATCTTGAAGGTCACGCGCTCGTTCTCCTCGGCGTCCTCCCATTCGTCGCGCACGGTACGGCCGTCCACCAACACACGCATGCCTTTCTGATACAGGCTGGCCCAGTGCTCGGCATCGCGATGCCACAGCTCCACGGGCGCCCAGAAGCCCCCGCGATCCTCGAAGGTGCCGTCTTTCTTTGGCACAGGGTTGTCGAAATACACGTTCAAACGCAGCAGTCGGCTGGGTTCGTCGTTGTCGTTGGGAAACTCACGGTACTCCGGTGCGGTGCCGATATTGCCTTCGCCAAAAAAATGGGTGCTCATAGATCAAACTCCTGATGCTTGGGTGGTGCCTGCGTTGGCGCAGACGGTGGGTGTTAGCGCTGGTCGCGGCGTGTCGCAGAGTCGAATCGAAACCGGCGCAGATAAACGTCATCGGCCTGGGCCAATTTGTTGGCGCAATCGCGAGCCTGGCGGCCAAGAGTGTGCAAGAGACTGATCTGCATGTTCAGCACAATGCGCTGCTGCTCAATGCCATGCAGGTCATCGAGCATAGTTACTGGCGTGACGGTGCTGGTCATCAACGCCTCCCACAACGCCACGCCCATGGCCGAACGGTCATGCTTGCGCCAGCGCAGAAAGGTCGTACCTGCGCCAGTGTTTTGTTGGGCCAGTTCCACATCCAGCAGGTGAAAGGGGTAGCCGCTCGTCTGTGGCAACACCCGCCGCTGCGCCAGGCCTATCATGTCGTCACGCAATGCGAAGCACTGGTTGGCCCAATCCTCCAAAGCCCCCTTACCTTTAAAAGGTTTTAAAAGGCCTTTTAGATAGGCCGCGTGTTCCAGCCGCTGGAAGTCCGTCTGTTGCAATGCCTGGAAGTGGCGGCGTACGCTGTCGTCGTGATCGCTCATGCCGATTCGTCCTCGTCGGTAGCAACAGGCTCAAACGTGTCGGGCAAAGCATCTGACGCGACAGACGGTGTATCGCCCGCATCGGATTCGACATGGCTACTCAGCGGCTGGCCCCTGCGCACGATCGGCGGCGCGAAGCGTGATCGCCGCGTACCTTCCAGCACGTCCTGCGGCAATTCGCCGAACTTCTCGATGGCGGCCCGCGCAGCGGCATTCTTGGCGGCAAAATCGTCGCGCTGCGTACCTGAGTAGCGGTATTGCTGGGCCAGGCTAAACAGGCTGCGCAGTGCGTGCGCGCCCTCATTCAGCCAGCGCTCCAGTGTGCGGCGATCAATAAGTGCCGTGTGATGCGCCAGGATGAGTTTGCGGGCGATCTCATCGTAATCGGCCAGCAGATAGACGGCGGCGAACCCCAATTGGGCATTGACGAACAGCGGTAACTTAACGGGCTGTACGTTCAGGTTCTCTCCCAGGCTCAGCGCCGATGGCACGTTAGTCAGGGCCTGATCGACCTGGTCGCCCAGGATTTGAAGCGTGTTCTTGGTTTGCTCGAGCTTGTCTTCAATGCGAAGCATCCACCAGTCGGAATATGGATCGTCTTGCTCCGCGCCACGTTTGAGCTTGTTCATGATCGACACAAAGCCGTTCAGGCCGACAATAGCCGGCTTACCTTCAGCGGGTGCACGCCCGTGCCAGATGCGTGAGGCATGGTGCGTATGCAGCGTGAGCGACATAGCGCTGCGCAGAGACCCGAGGTTCAACTGCAAGGACTCGGAGGAATTTTGTTCGTTGGACATAGTGACAACTCGTCGTGAATGGGTGAGGCACCATCATCGGCATGGACTAGAAGGCAGTCAGTCAAGAAATGGATACGCGCTTATCCCAGTTTCGCCGTGACTGCGCTGGCCAGCGAACTATCCCCAGGGGATAGCTCCATGAAAGGCCATAGTGTTCTGATCTGCCCCCCTTCTGACCGAAATCAGTCCTTGCTCACCAATTCGCGCAATCGATTGAGATGTTGCAGAGCAACTTCGGGCGGCACCACTTCACGCGGCGTTTGCTCGGATGTAGATGCCTGAGTTGATGCCGGACCTTTCGATTTCCCTGCCCAGGGCTTAAAGTCCCCACTAATGGCGCGTTGGATGATGCCAAACAGATAGCCAGCAGGATTACGTACCGTCTGGTTTTGGCAGCGTGCCGCCCACTCGTCGAGCACCGCCTGGCGCAGGGACTCCTCCACTTGCCTTAGCGCGACCAAGGTGCCTGCCTGCTGCTCTTGCTTTAATTGGCCAAAACGTTGTGGCAAGCGTAAATTCAGTGCCCCGCGAACGGGCTGCGCCGTACGTACTTCTTTAATACTTACCTCACGTACTGTACGGTCCTGCTTCGGATTCCGAAGAGTGCCGTTTGACGCCGGTTTCACCCCTGGTTCGGATTCCGAAGACGGCGCTCCACCATTCCGAAGTAAGGCCGAATTGCCTTCTTCGGATTCGTGGCCGACCTCTTCCTGTGGATAACTCTTGTCTTGGGCGTCCTGCTGCAGGCGTTGCGCGAGCACGTACAAACGTGAGGGTAAAGTGCGTCCTTGCAACAAGGGATCATCGGCAATTTCTTGCAAGGTATTCAGGCCGACGATCTGAACGGCCTTGGCCGAGTGACTCAGAGACTGACTGACCAGTTCTAAATAATCCGGATCAAGCTGCATGGCTTCAAACGGCGTCAAAGGTTCATCGTGCAGCACATAGAGGTTACCCAAAATACGACCCGTTTTGGGGTCGCGTCGGCGGCGCACCAGACTGAGCCAGCGCGTCAGACGCAACAAAGTTAGTGCACGCGCCACGGTCTCATGTGAGGCCTGAGCCCCGCACGGCATCGAGGCCAGCCAGGGTCGCAATTGGTCGTAGGTGGGAAATGCCGTGACGCCGTCGTCATTGAGCAACAGCCGGAAGACTTGCCACGCGTTGCGCTCCAGCGGTGTCAATCGTCTATCGAGAAAAAGCCGGCGCGGAACGCTCTCGTGCCGGTTACCGCTATAGAGAAACCCGTCACTCGTCGGGTTCTGTTCCTGCTCGGATGAAAGATCCGTCAGCGCACCGTCCAACAGGTTGGAAAGCAAGACGGGACCATCGTGCCGACTCGCGCCATGGGCCGACACGATCTAGCCCAACCCTTGGTCAACCCAGCCCTTGATTGCTGACCAGACCACGGATAGCGGCAGCGACATGTCTTCGGCCAAGTCCATGGCGGCCTCCAAAATGGCGGCGTCATCATCACACGCGATACTTCTGGCTTCTGCAAACGCCCTCCACTGCTTCCAGAGCGCCGTATCTTGCTCTTCATCCAGCACCGGGTGGCGCCCCTTGCGTTTGGGTAGTCCCAAGATGTCGCGCCTGAGCGCAACCTCCTGATGCGTCAAACCGTAGAAACGGCCGACCATTTCTGTACTGGCACCCAAGCTAAGCATGCGATCCACGAAAGCGATCTCTTTTTCCGCGTCCTGAGCCTGTTGCAGCAACCGCTTGAGCACATCTCGATTGATCGACACGGAGCACCACGACACGGAAGCATTCAGTAGCACGCTGATCAGTTCGGGACGCTTGAGCGCGTTAAGCTCTTCCTCACCGAACCCCATCGCCTTACAGCGGCGCAACTGCCCGTTGCGCAGATCGTACAGCGCCTGGGCAATAACGGCCTGATTCAAAGGGTGTGGTGTGGACATGACGATCCTCCTCTCTCACGCACCTCGATGGGGTCTATCGAGGTCAAGCTCCACCAAGCGTCTTGCCAGGCGCAACAAGCGAAACAACTTGACCAGAGCGGTGTCGCTCAAACCAGGCGCCTGCTGGCCATTACCGTGTAGCAGCACCGGTAAGTGGGCAGCCAGGCGCTCATCGTCAGGCTCTGGCACAGTGATAGGCTGGCCGCTCAGGGCCCTCAACAAGTGCATGACAGCACGTGCGGCGACCGGCAGGCTTTCCTGCCATTCGGCGCAACGGAACCCGATACCATCAGAGTTCGCCTGCACACAGTTAGCCACGCCAACCTCGTCAGCGATCTCCCGCGCGAACTGCTCAATGTGAGTTCGAAGCCGATCGGGCGCGTCCAACCCCGGGTCGATGTACCAGACATCCGAGATCGGATACAACCCACCAGCTTGCACAGGAATGGATTGCAGCACGTTGGCCGAAAACTCGGGCGGTATCGCATCACCCAACTGGTCGGCCACCATGCGCTGAATAGACTGCAGCCGTTCGGTCGTGGGTGCTGTCGAGATGATATGTTCCTGCAGACGCTCGGTGTGATCGGTGTTGGCGTCGTTTGTACCTGCGATGGCTTCACGTGTCGGCGGGTTGACCGCAGGCGGCGCACTGAGTGGCGCCAATGCTGTGGACGGTGTTTCAACCACAGTGGGCGGTGCTGCCGTGGATACTGGTAACGGCGCAGGCGATTCCATGGGCGTTGGCTCGCTGACCAGGGCGCGCTGTCGGCGGTCGGAATCACTCAGGTCCAGTATCAGAATGTCATAGTCCACATCCAGCAGTTCAGACAGTTGTCCAATCAGCTCGTCCTGCACGCGTTGCCAGGAAAACTCCTCCACCTGCGTATCGAATGGGGTCAGCACATCCTGAAAGAAGCTCTCAAAATCCAGTGACACCCTACTGCCTTTCGCCCGCTGCGCCCAGATACGTTCACATGACTTGCGCATGACGGCAAGTCGCTCGATCTGATGGCGACCAAGGCCGGCATAAAGCACGGTCGGGATGGCCGGCAGCAGGTAGCGTACGGCATCGGACATGCGGCTGATGTGGGATTGCTGCACGGGATAACCGTCAGCGGCAAGGCGGCGAGCAAGTTCGGATTGGCTTAGCGCGGCACCGCCTTCCTGTTCGTAGAACCCGCGCGCTTTCTCCACACCGAGCGCACGCTCAATAAACGTCAAGCCACCGCGTAGCTCGTTCTCGGCCAGATGCCCCGTCAAGGCGATGATTTCGCCGCGCTCCGGCCAGGGACGAAACAGACACGAAATTCGGAAAAAACGTTCCTCCTTCGTTTCCGTCCACAGTTCGCGTAGGATTGCCAACCGGGTATTGCCACCATTGCGGATAATGTAGTGCTGCGCACCCGGTCGCCGCGTGATGGCGGGGGACGCGTCCAGGCCACGCTCTCGGATAGAGGCCTTGATCTCCTCGTACGCGGAATTGCGCTTCATGCGCGGATCGTGGTCGTAGGGACGCAACTGATCCAGGGTAATCACCATGGGCGTATCGGCAATCGGGTCGCTCAGTGCAGAGGTGGAGGGACTGCTGCGCTCAAAGCCAGCGGCCAACAACTTGGTGGCCATATCCTGGGACGTCATATCAGCCATGGCCAGCCCCCCGAAGAATGCTTTTATGTATCGGACGGCATCGCCGGCCAGCGCGTCGAATCTGAGCTAGCGCATTGAGGCTCGCTCGATGGTCGCTTGCCGTCATGCTGGTGTAGATCGGTGCATAGCCCATCTTGGTGAACTTAAGATGGCCGCCTGACGTTCGCTTGACGTGCCACCCTTCACCGATGGCAAATTCAATCAGGGCGCGCAGCCGCTTGTGGCCACGTGCCAATTCATGCGCCTTGGTCATGGCCAGTGCTCCGTGGTTGACGCGCTTGCGGGTGGCGACCAGACACTCGGGCCAACCGCTCTTGCCACAACGGAAAGAGTTCAATGGCAAGCGATCGCATAGTTTCGAGTGCGGCGGGCGCCACGCGACCCGTCGGCTGGCGGTACTCGATGCGATGCACGGGCTGGCCGCGTGTCGCCGCGCGCGGGTAGGCTTCGATTGCGGGCACATCGGTGTCCAGTACCCGTATGCCGATTTGGCTCTGGAACAGATCGCGAAGTGCCTGCTGAATCAGCCGGGCGTTCGATGACACAGAATGCACTCGGTTGATGAGCAGGTGCAAAAGCGGTGGTTCGATGCCCAGGTGCCGATACGGTGCAATATCCTCAATTAATTGAAGCGTGCCGCGCCGTAATTCCCGTGCCGCCAGAATTTCGGGCGTGACTGGCGACAGCGCGAGATCCGACGCCAGCACGGCCATCTCCAGCATCACACTGCGCGCGCCCTGCGTATCGATCAGCACCAAGTCATAGAGCGGTGCCAGTACCGGCAATAGGTGGCGCAACCGCAAACGTCCATCGGCCGCATGCAGTAGCAGTGTGTTCAGTTCGCCCCGATCATCGTTGGACACGACTAAATCTAGCCCAGCAATGACGGTGCGGGACACCAATTGCTCAATGCGTTGTTCATTGAAGGCGAGTAGCTCGTAGGTGCCACCGGCTGCACGATGCGTCAGCGTGTAGTAGGACGACAGTGTTGGCTGGATGTCAAAATCAAGCAGCAGCACACGCAGACCAGCATCAGCGATAAATCCGCCCAGGTTGGCGGCGGTGGTCGTCTTGCCCACGCCGCCTTTGGTAGAAATGATGGATACGACCTGCATGGCGCTCTCCGTATGGGTATGGAAATGTGAGGCAGAGCGGTCAGGCCCGGTTATTAAGGCGCTCGGTGATCCACTGATCAATCTCGATCGAATCCCAGCCGACCGCACGCACGCCAAGGCGCAATGCCTTCGGAAACTGGCCTTTCTTCATGAGGTTGTAGATATGGGCGCGCTTGAAGCCCGTTTTGGCTTCAACCTCTTCACGCCGCAAAATGCGGCGTTCACCCGCAGGCAAAGTCGGTATCGGTAACATACGAGGTACTCCTTAACGCTCGGTAGCGCTTGTTGGCGTAACCTCTATTCAATCGAAACGGGCGGGGAAGTACATTGCAAATGCAATTTGCGAGCCTGCAGATACAAGCTGGCAGCGCTCAGGTATTTGCGCTACGCAGTCTTCGTCTTGCACTGGCAAACTTACCGTTCAAGGTTCGTTCCGTGATTCCCATGACGCTCTGGTGATGCGCAATCAGCGCGCTCACGACGGCTTCCTGAGTCCTGAAGCTGGAGTAGGCCTTGCCCGATGGTGACGTCCCCAGCATCAGCGTCAACATCCCGCCGATGATGTTCAAGTACGTCGCTTCGGCCCGATCAGAAACGGAATGTTGATCACGAGTGCAAATGCCTGGCAACTGTCCGGAGAGGCTGTCATACTGCATTTGGAGCTCTTGTAATTGTTGGCGGTATTGTTTGAGCATGAGTTTGATGGCCTTGCGTTCAACCAGCATGGCTTGCCCAGCCTCCAGCGTGATGAAAGGATGAGCCGCGCGCTCGCTACGGCTAAAAAGAAACCCGGGGCGATGCCCTGGGTAGTACTGACTCATCCAGTGCTTGAGATCGACATGGCGCACAGTCAGTTCATCCGAATCAAGCAGTGACTCGTCATTTAAGGTGACCCCGTTTTTACCGTAGGCCAGCTCCCGATTCACGATGGCATCGTAGATACGATCCGTACATAACCGAAGCACTTCCCAGCGGGGACAATCGCGCCTGTGCGGCAGGTGCCTTGGCGACGAAATACAGGACAGGATTTCTTGCTTGTGCCTCAATAACCCCGCCCAGCGAATGGCCGCGTCAATCGGTCGATAGAAAACTTTAGATGCTGGCAGATTCTCATGCATGTCTCCGTCTCCTTTAAGGGGAGCCCTACACCTATCGGCTACCTATTGCCAATTTTGCGATTGACCTAAACTGGTTTGCTTCTACGTGCATGTTCGAGTGCATGTTTATCTGAGCGCTAAATACTGAGCCAAAGCCTATTTGTGACAATTGATTTCGACGGCTCGGTATGAGAAAATTCGCAATTGTGAAACCTCTAAGCAGTGATCTGCAGTGTTAACTCGTTATTCGCACGCACCTTCAGGCTCGTAGGTTGCGGTCATTTAATCAAGACCCAACGGGTATCGCATGTTGCATAGATGGTATGACCGACTGCCACCGATAGCATAAGCATGTCAACATCCGTAGTAAAACTATGGGGCCGCTAATCGGATGAGACCTACTCGGAATTCTGAAAGACCAAAATAGCAACTCACTAACGACTCTGAATCAGCGTGCGGCGCAAGAAACTCGACAGTCTGTTGAGCAACGCCAGCGTTGCCGCGGAGACGCCGGTCCCCCAGGTGGCTATGAACAAGGAACTGCTCAAGATCCACGGCGCCACACACATCGAGACCTATTGGGCTCCGAAATATGTGGACGCCGTCCTGAACACGTTGACGGAGTTCCATGCCAAGGCGGCTGTAACTCAAGAGCGCACCAGCCGCTCATGGAGGGTCATAGCGCCACTTCTGTGGTGAATGCGGCCTGAAGAAGCAGCCTTTGTGCGCTTAGCCGAGCGTGGGCATCGGATGGCAAAGGCTCGTTCCAGTTCTCACTGAGCGAACAGTGTTCTAACACAAGACGTACAGTGAGCTCCAGGTTTTGCTGCGTAACAGCCTCCAATGGAGTGTGGCCACCAAGCGTGTCGTACTTCTGAATCAGTGCAAGGTAAATGGTCCAGGTGTCCAGGCCGCGTGGTGTCTTCCTGAGAATGGACTGAACCAACTGACGCTTGAGTGGATCGAGTTGCCAGGCCGGCACACGTTGCCCTTTGTTGCCCATTTGGAGTGCAAGCAGGTTGCCTGCTTGAATTTCATAGGTGATCCAGCGTCGTGATTTGCCTACCAACCTGGCGTATTCAGCCACCACGAGATTGTCCGATGTCTCGAAAATATTCAACAACCTCATGCGTGCCGCTTGGACATCCGATGGCTTGGAGCACGCGTACTCTGGCATTTCCACTGCGGATAATCGTTGAGTGGACGGCGCCAATGGTGGCAAACTCTGTTCCGACGAGGTCACCAGCATGATGGGCGCATGCTGACCTGGCGTTGGCAGTGGGACCGTCTGCTGGCCCGCAATCGTCGGCAGCCCCTGCAGATGGATCGTCAAATGGGTGCTTGCCACCTGCACCTGGCCCTGTTCGAACAGATCAAGGCGATCCGCCCAATCCTGCATCATCAGCCGGCGCTGCTCGACGTACTCGGCATGGTTGTAGGTCGCCCTGATGCGGTTGGGATCGGCATGCGAGAGCTGCGCATCCACCCAGGCCTTCGGATAGCCCAATTCATTGAGCGCAGTTGAAATCGTGGCTCTGATGCCGTGGCCGGTCAGTCTGCCATCGTAGCCCAGGCGCTTGAGGCCGAAGTTCACCGTGTTTTCGCTCATACGTGTGCTGATTTTCTTGACGCCAGAGAACAGGTACACCTGCGCGGGCTTGAACTGCTCAAGCATGTAGCGAACGATCTCCTGTGCTTGTACAGACAGCGGAACAATATAGGGAGGGATATCGATCGTACGCTTGCGCCCTTTTTTGGTAAGCATATTGCGCTGCTTGAGCGATAAAACCGGAATGATCCAGAGCCCACGTTCCAGGTCGAACTGCTCAGGCGTAGCTAGGCGCAATTCCCCCGTTCGCACGCCGGTCAGAAGCAGTAACCGCGTCGCCAACTGAGTCTTCAACATGCCCGGGTACTTGCGCAAGACCTGCAGGAAGTCGGGAAGCTCCGCCATGCGCAAAAATGGGTTGTGCTCGACTGGCGGCAACGGTAGCGCGACCACGTGAAGATCGGTGGCGGGGTGCACCTGCATGTCCTCGACCACCACCATGGCGTAGTCGAACAGTTGCTTGAACCAAGTACGGACTTTCTCGGCCACCGACAGCGAGCCCCGCTTTTCGATTCTACCGATGATGCCCAGCAATAGTGGGCGGGTGATGTCGTAGATGCTCAACCGCTTCAAGTAGGGGAATACGTCCTTCTTAAAGACGCGACGGATCTGCACCAGCGATGTCTGATGCCCTTCCTCAAGCGTCAGTGTGCGGTGCTCGTACCACTTCTGGTAGACCGCCATGAAGGTATTCTCGCCGGCCAACTGGATCGACTGACGTTTGAGCTTGCGATCTAGGCGAGGATTCGTACCTTTTGCAAGCAGTGCATGCGCCTGATCGCGCAGCTCCCGGGCCTCACGTAGAGACAGTTCGGGATAGGCTCCCAACGAAATGCGGCTGCGTGTTTCGAGCCAACGATAGCGCAAGTGCCACGCCTTGCCGCCAACGGCTGAGATATACAAATAAAGACCATCGTGATCGCCGATGGAATATGGTTTGCCGGTGGTCTTTGCCTGCCGGACTACGACGTCTGTGAGCATGTGCCTAACTCCTAGTGAAGTAAGTTGGCTACATGTTGGCTCCCAGTGGCTCGCTCCTCGACCAACAATGTGATGTCGGATCACACCACATTATTTTGGGCCCGATTTTGTACCTTTTGGGCCCAGTTGGCAGTGGATGTCAGCAGACGACAGTGGACTAAGAAATCAGAAAAATATAAGTTATATCAATGACTTATACTGCTCTGTGGACTTGCCTGGACGTTGCTGGAATGTAACAGTGGAGCGGGTGAAGGGAATCGAACCCTCGTC
>LNAP01003976.1_pt1 | contig 32523 bp, 33 predicted proteins | sample 602601 | NCBI WGS metagenome assembly LNAP01 (sample SAMN02440304, study PRJNA202911) | soil metagenome | biome: Subtropical and temperate rainforests or woodlands; isolation source: soil samples (1 kg each in a 20% v/v slurry with milli Q water) were... ...
AAGGCTTTGCCTATCCCTATCCCGTGCACCTGCTGCCTGTTGTCAACGACGGCGAGCAGCTCAGCATGGCGTATATGGACGTCGCGCCCGCGCAGCCGCGCCACGCCCGTGGGCCCCGGGCCGAAGGGTCTCGGGGCGGGCCGGGGAGATGGGGGGGGCGCTCGCTCCAGTCGAGGCAGGCCTTGCACACCGGGCGGCGCGGATGGGCCAGCATGTCGGGCGAGATCTGCAGATGTTTGGCCAGGAAGCGCTCGCCTTCGGGCGTCAGCTCGATGTCCTGCTTCTTCTGCCTGATCAGGTTTCGCGTGCGCAAGGAGTCGAGCATCTGCACGCCGAGATCACCGGCCAGATGGTCGTAGCAGATCCGCGCGCGGCGCAGCGCCGGATCCTTCGGCCCGGTGCGCACGCGCATGTGGCCCGTGCGCGCCGCAAGCCCCGCAAGTCCCTCGAGCACGCCGGCGACATCGTCGTCGGTGAGGCGGTAGTAGCGGTGCCGGCCCTGCTTCTCCGGTTCGACCAGTCCGCCGGCCTCGAGTTTTGAAAGGTGCGAGCTCGCGGTCTGCGGCGTGATGCCGGCCTCCTGCGCCAGCTCGCTCGCGGTGAGCGCGCGGCCGTTCATCAGCGCCGTGAGCATGTTGGCGCGGGCGGGATCGCCAACCAGCGCGGCGACCATGGCGATGTCAGGACCCGATTTCATGCTTCGATGGTAGCCGAAGCATTGTAGTCGGGCAAGGGCGTAGCGTGTTGCCACATCGCCGTTGCGACCGAACAGCCGTAGGGTGGGCAAAGGCGCATAGCGACGTGCCCACCAATCTTCATTGCGAAGAAGCGAGGTGGGCACGCTTCGCTTTGCCCACCCTACGAGACCTCCCTGCGCTCGCAATGACGGAGACAAAATCAGGAGCCCACATGTACGTCACCGTCTTCATCCGCTACCAGCTCGCCCCCTTCAAGCGCGCGCAGTTCGAGGAATATTCGAAGCGCTGGCTCACCATCATTCCGAAATGCGGCGGCGACCTGATCGGCTATTTCATGCCGCATGAGGGCACCAACAACATCGCCTTCGGACTGATCACCTTCGAGAGTCTGGCCGCCTACGAATCCTATCGCGCGCGGCTGCGGCAGGATACCGAGGGCATGGCCAACTTCCATTTCGCCGAGGAGCACAAATTCATCCTCGCGGAGGAGCGCACCTTCCTGCGCAAGGTGGTATTGTAGGCCACCAACGCAACGCAAGGAGACGCCCATGATCGCCGTGATTTTCGAAGTCTGGCCCAAGCCGGAACATCGCCAGGACTATTTCGATCTCGCAGCTGATCTGAAGCCGATCCTGCAGACCATCGACGGCTTCATCTCGGTCGAACGCTTCGAGAGCCTCACCGACAAGGGCAAGATCCTGTCGGTGTCGTTCTGGCGGGACGAGGTCGCGGTGCAAGCCTGGCGCAACACGATGGAGCACCGGCGCACCCAGGCCAAGGGCAGGGCGCAGATCTTTGCCGATTATCATCTGCGCATCGCCAGCGTCGTCAGGGACTACAGCATGACCGATCGCGAGCAGGCGCCGAAGGACAGCCGCGCGGTGCACGACGCGCACTAGCGCTTGCATTCACGCGGGCTTATGTCTGCGCGGCGATCATTCAGGGAGAGAAACATGCACGTGACAACCGCTGACAAGCGCGCGACGTTCAAGAAGATGCACGAGAGCGGCTGCTTCATCCTGCCCAATCCGGTCGATGTCGGCAGCGCCAAGGCGTTGCAGCATCTCGGCTTCAACGCGCTGGCCTCATCCAGCGCGGGCTTTGCCTGGAGCATCGGCAAGGCCGACAACCATGTCACCGTCGAGGATGTCTGTCAGCATCTGGCAGCATTGTGCTCGGCCGTCGACATCCCCGTGAATGCGGATTTCGAGGGCGGCTTCGCGGTCGAGCCGGATAAGGTCGCTGATCATGTCGAGCGCTGCGTGCGCACCGGCGTTGCGGGCCTCTCGATCGAGGATTCCACCGGCGACAAGGACAAGCCGATCTACGAGCGCGCGCTCGCGGTCGAGCGCATCGCGGCTTCGCGCAAGGCGATCGGCGACAGCAACACGATGCTGGTCGGCCGCTGCGAGGCTTATCTGTGGGGCGTCACTGACCTCAAGTTCGTCATCGACCGGCTCGCCGCTTACGCCGATGCCGGCGCTGACTGCCTCTACGCGCCGGGCCTGAAGAGCCGCGAGGATATCGCCGCGGTGGTGAAGGCGGTGCACCCGAAGCCGTTCAACCTGCTGATCGGCGCATCCGGCCTGTCGTTGCGGGAGGCCGAAGATCTCGGCGTGCGCCGCATCAGCGTCGGCGGCTCGCTCGCCCGTGCCGCCTGGGGCGGCTTCATGCGCGCCGCCAAAGAGATGGCGGAGAAGGGGACGTTCACCGAGCTTGCCGGAGGCTATCCCGGCGGCGAGCTCAATAAGATGTTCAGCTGAAAGAACAGCGGCGGGACCTTTCGGGTCCCGCCGCTCTCACGTCCTCTCGGTGTCATGCCCCGCCTTCGCAGGCGATGACAATTGTAGTTGCGGTTACTTCACGCCGTCAGATGGAGCTGCCGGATCCGGTGCCGCCGGCTTGCTCGGCGCGGCACCCGTGGTCATGCCGGGCTCGGTGTTGCTGCGCGGCGTCACGTCGCGCATGCCGGGAGGCGCGGCCGGATTGGCGGACGGCGCCTGCTGGGCCGTCTGCGTCATCGGCGCGTTGCTCGCCTGGTTGCCGGTGCTGGAGTTGTTCAAGCCATAGAACACGGCGCCCAATACCAGGGCGACCGCCACCGCGAACACAGCGACCTTGCCGCTGGAGGCGGGGCCTTCGCCCAGTTCGGGATCGGCTCGGAGTTCGGCATCCCCGCGCGCCGCGCGAACATACTCAGCGTCGGCGAGGTTGGGGCGATACGGATCGTTGGGAAAACGCTCGTCAGCCATCGTTGGATCTCCTCGTTTATTGCGCGGGGACAACCCCTAGATGCGAGATTCCGTTCCGCCCTCCTTATGCTTTCGTCGCATGTTGCCCCCTCGCAGGGAATCGGGAACCTGTTAGGTTCCACCGGTAACGAAGGGAACAAGGCGATGTGGAGCCTGCCGCCGAGCGATAGCGTGCTGCATTTCCTGTCCCTGGTCGCCGTCGCCGCGCAAGGCATGACTGCAGCGCTCGCGGCGGGCAGGCGCAGCATGGACTGGTTGGGGGTCTGCTTCCTCGGCTGCATCACTGCGCTCGGCGGCGGCACGCTGCGCGATCTGTTCCTCGGGCACTACCCACTGGCCTGGGTGCAGAGCCCGATCTATCTGGCGCTCGCCGGCGGCGCGGCCTTTCTCACCATTCTGACCGCGCGCCTCGTGCACCGGCTCAAGCTTGCCTTCATCGTGCTCGATGCGATCGGCCTCGTCGTCTTCACCATGACCGGCTGCGATATCGCCTGGCAGATGGATGCCACGCTGCCGATCGTCATCGTCTCCGGCATGGTGACGGGCTGCGCCGGCGGCGTGCTGCGCGACGTGCTCTGCAACGATGTGCCGCTGCTGTTTCGCTCGGAGCTCTACGCCACCGTTTCGGCGGCCACCGGCCTGTTCTATGCCACCGCCTTCGGTTTCAATCTCAACGCCGAGCTCTGGACCATCTTGACGTTCGTGCTCGGCATCAGCTTCCGCCTGCTGGCGGTACGCTACAAATGGGAGATGCCGAAATTCGTCTTCACGGGGGATGAGGAGCGGTAGGTCTGTTTCTTACCTCGCCCCGCTTGCGGGGAGAGGTCGGATTGCATCGAAGATGCAATCCGGGTGAGGGGGACTCTCCGCGAGTCCATCTGTCACTGTGATTGCGGAGGCAGCCCCTCACCCCAACCCTCTCCCCGTAAGAACGGGGCGAGGGAGCGTACCGTCGCTGCGGCGCGAGGGGCGTCCCTTACCGCTCCTGCTTTCGCGCCTTCGCCACCTGCGCCGGCGTCACGATCAGGCCCGCATTGCCCCAGGAGTTGCGGATGTAATTGGTCACCGCCGCGATGTCCTCGTCGGACAATTGTTTGGCATAGCCCGGCATCTCGCCGGTGTTGGGCGCGCGCGGCGTCGTCACGGTGTGGGCGCCGTCGAGGATGATGCGCAGGGTGGAGGATGGATTGATCGATTGCAGCAGCGCATTGCCCGGCAGCGGCGGATAGATCCGCGGCGCGCCCGTGCCGTCGGCCTCATGACAGGCGATGCAGAGTTTTGCGTAGACGGCCTGGCCGGCCTTCATCTCGGCCTCGCCGGGTGGCGTTACGATCGTCTCGCGCCGCGCCGGCGGCAGGCTCTTCAAATAGAGCGCGATCGCGCGCACATCGGCATCGCTCATCTTTGACGTGGAGTTGACGACCACCTCCGCCATCAGCCCGCCGGCATGGCTCCTGGCGTTGCGCCCGCTCTGCAGATACTCGACGATGTCCTGCGCGCTCCACGATTTCAGCCCGGTGCGCGCGGCACCATCGAGCCTTGGCGCAAACCAGCCGTCGATTTCGCTGCCGGCGAGCGCCTGCGCGGTCTTGTCCGCGCCAAAATAGTTCTTCGGCGTGTGGCAGGCGCCGCAATGGCCGAGCCCGGTGACGAGATAGCCGCCTCTGTTCCACGCCGCGCTCTGGCTCTGATCCGGCTCGAACAGGCCGGGCTTGAAGAACATGGCGTTCCAGACCCGCATCAGGCCGCGATAGCCGAACGGCCAGCGCAGCTCCGGCGGTTTGTTCCGGCTCACGACGGGCGGCAGCGTGCCGAGATAGGCCCGGATCGCCACCGTGTCGTCCTTGGTCATCTTCGTGAAGTAGGGGTAGGGGAACGCCGGGTAATAGTTCGAACCGTCCGGCGCGAGGCCGGTGCGCAACGCGCGCGTGAAATCGGCATCCAGCCAGGCGCCGATCCCGGTCTCGCGATCCGGCGTCAGGTTCGGCGCATAGATCGCGCCAAAGGGCGTGTCGATGCGCTTTCCGCCCGCGAACGGTCTTGCGGGATCGGCGGTGTGGCAGCCCGCGCAGTCGCCGGCCTCGACCAGCGACTTGCCATAGGCGATCAGCTCCGGCGACGGCTCGGCGGCGAGGGCCACGCTCGCAGCCGCACTGCACAAGAGCAAAACAGCCAGAATCGTCCGCATCCCGAGCTCTCCCGCGACCAATCGCCCGCGTCCCACATTATACGTGCGTCACGTCGTTTCGCGACGGCGGGGGTATCGTGACACAAATTGAAAATCGCCGATGCCTTGCAGCCACGAAGTTGCGATTTTTACCCCGCGCTCTCTTTGGTCCAGATTTGTGATGCGGAGCGTTAAATATCCGACATAGAGTGGCGCGGACGGTCGGCGCGCCCTAGCTAAAAACAACGGGCAGGCAACGGCTTAAGCAGCCAAGCGCTCAAAAGGGCGGAAGAGGACGAGAATGGGCATCAACCAGGGTCCGATCAGTCTCGATCAAAAATACACCCAGGACACCGGCCATATCTTCACGACCGGCATTCAGGCGCTGGTCCGCCTGCCCATGGCCCAGATCCGCCGCGACCGCGCCGCGGGGCTGAACACCGCAGGCTTCATCTCGGGCTACCGCGGCTCGCCGCTCGGCGGCTACGACCAGCAGCTGTTCGCCGCCCGCAAGCACCTCGAGCAGTACAACATCAAGTTCCAGCCCGGCGTGAACGAGGACCTTGCGGCCACCGCCGTCTGGGGCTCGCAACAGCTCAACCTCTCGCCCGGCGCCAAATATGACGGCGTGGTCGGCATCTGGTACGGCAAGGGCCCTGGCGTCGACCGCTGCGGCGACGTGTTCCGCCACGGCAATGCCGCCGGCTCGGCCAAGAACGGCGGCGTGCTGTGTCTCGCCGGCGACGACCACGGCGCCAAATCCTCCACCGTCCCGCATCAGTCCGACCACGCCTTCATATCGGCGCTGATGCCCTATCTCTACCCGTCGAGCGTCCACGAGATGATCGAGATGGGCCTTCTGGGTATCGCGATGTCGCGCTACTCGGGCTGCTGGGTCGGCATGAAGGTGATCACGGAGACGGTGGAGACCACCGCCGAGATCGACCTCACCGACGAGATGACGCCGTTCGTGATCCCCGCTGATTTCGAAATGCCCGAGGGGGGGCTCAATCTGCGTTGGCCCGACGACCGCTTTGCCCAGGACCGCCGCCTCCAGGACTACAAGGGCTTTGCCGCGATCGCCTTCGCGCGCGCCAACAAGGTCAATCGTATCACGATGGATTCGCCGAACGCCCGCTACGGCATCATGGCATCAGGCAAGAGCTATGAGGATATCCGGCAGGCGCTGCGCGAGCTCGGTATCACCGAAGAGGTTGCCGCCAAGATCGGACTTCGCCTCTACAAGATCGGCATGCCCTGGCCGCTGGAGCCGGAAGGCGTCAGGCAATTCGCCGTAGGCCTCGAGGAAATCTTCATCATCGAAGAGCGCCGCGAGATCGTCGAGAATCAAGTGAAGCAGGAGCTGTTCAACTGGCGCGACGATGTCCGTCCCCGCATCATCGGCAAGATGGACGATCACGACAAGCGCTTCCTCCCCTTTGCCGAAGAACTCAGCGTCGCCTCACTGGCCAGTTCGCTCACCGAACGTCTGCTTCGACTTAATCTGAACCCCGAGATTGCGGAGATGCTCCGCGTCAAGTCCGATTGGTTCAACGGCCGCCAGGCTTCGCAAATGCAGGCGACCGCGCCCGTCGCCCGTACCCCGTATTTCTGCTCCGGCTGCCCGCACAACACCTCGACCAAGGTGCCCGAAGGCAGCCGCGCCTTTGCCGGCATCGGCTGCCACTTCATGGCGTTGTGGATGGATCGCTCGACCGAGACGTTCACGCATATGGGCGGCGAGGGCGTGCCGTGGGTCGGCGTTGCTCCCTTTACCAAGGAAGAGCACGTGTTCGCCAATCTCGGCGACGGCACGTATTTCCACTCCGGCAGCCTTGCGATCCGGCAGGCGATCGCCTCCGGCGCCAACATTACCTACAAGATCCTCTATAACGACGCGACCGCGATGACCGGCGGCCAGCATGTCGACGGCGAATTGTCGCCGCAGCAGATCACCTTCCAGCTCCACAGCGAAGGCATCCGCGAGATCTATCTGGTCTCGGAAAATCCCGAGGCCTATCCGGCCAACGAGATCGCGCCCGGCGTCAAGACCGCGCATCGCGACGACCTCGACACGGTCCAGAAAACGCTGCGCAAGGTCAAGGGCGCGTCCGCAATCGTGTTCGTGCAGACCTGTGCCGCCGAAAAACGCCGCCGCCGCAAGCGCGGCACGCTGGAGGATCCGGCGCGCCGTGTGCTGATCAATCCCGCGGTTTGCGAAGGCTGCGGCGACTGCTCGGTGCAATCGAACTGCATCTCGGTCGAGCCGCTGGAGACCGAGATGGGACGCAAGCGTGCCATCAACCAGTCGACCTGCAACAAGGACTATTCCTGCGTCAAAGGCTTTTGTCCGTCCTTCGTTACCGTCGATGGCGGCAAGATGCGCAAGCGTGCGCCGGCGGGCGTTGGCGATATCGGCGATCTGCCGGAGCCGGCTTCGCGCCCGACGCTGGACAAGCCATACAACATCGCTGTGGGCGGTGTCGGCGGCACCGGCGTGCTCACCATCGGCGCGCTGCTCGGCATGGCCGCGCATATCGAGGGCAAGGCCTCGATGATCCTCGACATGTCAGGCCTCGCGCAAAAGGGTGGCGCGGTGCTCAGTCACGTCCGCCTGTCGGATCATCCGGCGGAGGTGACGTGCTCGCGCATTGTCACCGGCACGGCCGACGTCGTGCTCGCCGCTGACGAGGTGGTTGCGGTCGCCAAGGACACCATCTCGCTCTGCGACACCACCCGCACCCGCGGCATCATCAACAGCCACGTCATTCCCACCGCCGACTTCGTGCTCAACCGCGACTTCAATTTCCAGACCCGCAAGCTGAACGGACTTCTGGAAACGGCGCTGCACAAGGACTCCGTCTTCTTCGACTTCACCAAGCCGGCCGAGCAGCTGCTCGGCGACAGCATTGCCACCAACATGATGATGATGGGCTATGCCTATCAGAAGGGCCTGCTGCCGCTGTCGGCGGAGTCGATCGAGCAGGCGATCGAGGTGAACGGCGTCTCGATCAAGATGAACAAGGAAGCCTTCCGCCTCGGCCGCCTCGCGGTCGCCGATCCCGCGCGTCTCGCCGGCATGCTGAAGGGAACGGACGAGGTGGTCGCGCCCAAGTCTCTGGACGCGATGACGCTCGACGAGGTGATCGAGCATCGCGCCAAGCACCTGACCGCCTACCAGAACGGCCGTCTTGCCAAACGCTATCGCAAGCTGGTCGACCAGGTCCGCGACGCCGCAAAGCAGGGCGGTTATGACGATGCGCTGCCGCGCGCGGTCGCGGTGAACTACGCCAAGCTCCTGGCCTACAAGGACGAATACGAAGTCGCGCGCCTCTTCACCGACGGCGCGTTCGAAAAGCAGCTGCGTGACCAGTTCGAGGGCGACTTCAAGTTCAACTTCAACCTCGCACCGCCGATCCTCAGCAGTGGCGTCGATGCACTCGGCCGCCCGAAGAAGCGCGCCTTCGGTCCCTGGATGCTCGGCGTTTTCCGCATGCTCGCGAAGTTCAAGGTCCTGCGCGGCACGCCGCTCGACATCTTCGGCCGCAGCGCCGACCGCAAGCTCGAGCGCGACCTGATCACGGGCTACGAGAAGGACGTCGCCACCGTGCTCGGCCTGTTGTCGCCGGTCACGATCGACACCGCGGTGGAATTGCTGTCGCTGCCCGACCGCATTCGCGGCTACGGCCCGGTGAAGGAGAAGGCGGTGGCGGACGCCAAGGCCCGCTACGCCCAGCTTGCGGCGGATCTGGCGAGCCCGCCGCCGGCTCCGAGGCAGATTGCCGCGGAGTAGGTGACATAGATGTTGGCTTCGGACTTGGTCGCGTGGCGAAGGGTTGTCGAGCAAGTCGTCCACGGTATCGCGGATGCCGACGCCCAGCGTCGGGCTTGGTTCGGCATCGGTCCAGAACAGGGTAGTCCGGATGGAGAGTTCAACCTATTCTTTGGAGATGCAGCTATTGAGGAATTTCTTGCTCGTCATGACACGGGACTAAGTGGGGAGCAATTGCAAGCCGGCCGGCACCTTCTTGGGTTGATGGAGAAGCTCTCTGTTCAAACGCCGGAACATATTGAACCAGATCTGCTTTTTAACGACCCGCGATGGCAGGAGATTAGACAAGCTGCCGCTGATTTTTTGATGCGGCTATCCCAACCTTGAAGGTTTGGTGTCAGGCGGAGACCGTCGGGTGGGCAAAAGGCCCGTAGCGCCGTGCCCACAATCCCGCCGGGATTGCGCCAGACGACGTGGGCGGCTTCGCTTCGCCGATCTACAACACCATCCCTTGCGTTGCCCGTCGGGCAAAACACCCATGCCGTGGGTCAACCCTCGTCCGCAAAAACATTCTGCTTTACCGAAATTCGGAATTGTCGTATCACTCCGCCGCCTCATCCCTCTCAGAGGGGCGTATCGCGATCGTCACGAAACGCGGGGTGAGCGGCGGTGGACGCGGGCTGCGTCGCACGAGACATCGTCTCGCGTGCACGACGGGCGCAGGTCGCGTACGGCAAAATCGTGTGGTCCTGACGCCCGGAGTCTGTGCGTCAAGTCTTGCGGTCACCCGCAAGGCGACGGGGGCAATAGTGCAACGCTCCCCGGGGAGAGCACGACATAAGCCGTAAAGCCACTGCGCAGGGAAGGCCGGATGTTTGGCTTCACCTGTATGCCGCTGTGCAGCCTCTTGTAGCGCAACCTTCGCACAGTGGACCGTGGGTGCCCGGCCGGCACCCGGTCTTCCCTGCGCCCTCTGTTCTCGGAGGGAAGCAAGACAGAAGCAAAGCTCGGGCGAAACGCGCCGCGAGGATGCTAAACTGCGCCCGCAGACTGCACGGGGATGAAAAGAACATGGATGCTGCTCGACGTATCGTCGTAAGCTTGCCGCTCGCAGAGCTATGGACCGACAGCGGCCCGCTTCATGCCCAGCGGGCGGAGAGAGTTGGAGAGGCGGAGATAGTACAACTACTGCAGGGCGGCTCGACCTTCGTCGTTGCTGCTGTGGGGAAGCCGCTGCAGTGGATACGGGCCGCGGACCGTTTTACTTTCTGGAAGGCTGAGCTGAAATGTCGGCTCGTACCAGCGGATGTCGACAGCTTTGATATCGGCTCCTATCCGGGCAGCTACTGCTATCTGGCATCGGCATGGCGCAATCCATCTTCGTTACCAATCGTTGTCTTGGAAGTGCATCATTGATTGTTGCTCCGGAGAGCCGCGGTCGAACCCTCTCTCCCTCACCGTGAGGAGCGCGAGGCGGCGTCTCGAAGGGCGGGGAGCCCCAGCCGGGCCTGCATCCTTCGAGACGCGCGTTCCACCCTCCCAGGGATGAGGGACCGGGATTTCCGCGCTCGCTATCATTCCACTTGCCCCAGCCCGCTGCCCTCTCGCCCGGCGGAATATTTCCGCGCTTGCCAATCAGGCCACCGGGGTTCAGAAAAAAGGCGAAGAAGAAACGCGAGCGGAGACCTCTGTTTTGACCATCAAGGGCAAGGCCTACATTGCCGGGATCTACGAACACCCGACCCGGCATGCGCCGGACAAATCCACCGCCCAGCTCCACGCCGAGGTCGCCAAGGGCGCGATCGAGGATGCGGGGATCAGCAAGGACGACATCGACGCCTATTTCTGCGCAGGCGATGCGCCCGGCGGCGCCTGGCCGATGGTCGACTATCTCGGCCTGAACACCAAGAAGCTGCGCCACGTCGATTCCACCGAGACCGGCGGCTGTTCCTACATCATCCATCTCGGCCATGCCGCCGAGGCGATCGCGGCGGGCAAGTGCTCGATCGCGCTGATCACGCTCGCCGGCAAGCCGCGCACGGGCGCGATGCCGCCGCGGGCGCAGGGCGCCGAAGCCGATTTCGAGACCGCGTACGGCGCGACCACCCACAATGCCTATGGCATGTGTGCCATGCGCCATATGCACGACTATGGCACCACCAGCGAACAGCTCGCCTGGATCAAGGTCGCGGCCTCGCATCACGCGCAATACAATCCGCATGCGATGCTCAAGGACGTCGTCACCGTCGAGGACGTGCTGAACTCGCCGATGATCTCCGATCCGCTGCATCGCATGGACTGCTGCGTCGTCTCCGACGGCGGCGGCGCGCTGATCGTGACCACGCCTGAGATCGCGAAGAGCCTGAAGAAGCCGCTGGTGCGGCTGATCGGCCATGGCGAAGCCATGAAGGGCCCGCGCGGCGGCAAGGATCTCGATCTCACATACTCCGCCGGCATCTGGTCCGGCCCGCGCGCCTTCGAGGAAGCCGGCATCACGCCGAAGGACATCAAATACGCCTCGATCTACGACAGCTTCACCATCACGGTGTTGATGCAGCTTCTGCAAGAAGGGCGAGGGCGGCAAGTTCGTCGCCGACGGCAATCTGATCTCGGGCGTCGGCAAGCTGCCGTTCAACACCGATGGTGGCGGCCTCTGCAGCAACCATCCCGTCAATCGCGGCGGCATGACCAAGATCCTCGAGGCCGTCAGGCAGTTGCGCGGCGAGGCGCATCCGAAGGTGCAGGTTCCGAATTGCGATCTCGCCATCGCGCATGGCACCGGCGGCCTTCTGGGCGTTCGCCACGCCGCCTCGACCGCCATTCTGGAGCGCGTGTGATGAGCGAAGCTAAGAAGTACCCGGCCCCTGTAACCAATCCGGAGACTGCAGCGTTCTGGGATGCCGCGAAGCAGGGCAAGTTCATGATCAAGCGCTGCACCGCCTGCGGCGAGGCGCATTACTTCCCGCGCTCGATCTGCCCGTTCTGCTACTCCGACAAGACGGTGTGGGAGGAGGCTTCGGGCGAGGGCACGATCTACACTTGGAGCCTGATGCGGAAGTCGCCGACGGGGCCTTACGCGATCGGCTACGTCACGCTGAAGGAAGGTCCGTCAGTCCAGACCAACTTCGTCGATTGCGATCTCGAGAAGCTGAAGATCGGCCAGAAGGTGAAAGTGGTGTTCAAGCCGACTGACGGCGCACCGCTGCCGTTCTTCACGCCGGCGTAGTGCGGTCCTCATCCTGAGGGGCTTGCGAAGCAAGCCTCTCGAAGGATGGCCACGAGAAAGAAGCGTTTCGGGCATCCTCATGCTTCGAGACGGCGCAAGAGCGCCTCCTCACCATGAGGATGAGAACCACCGGGGAGGAAACAAAAATGTCCGCCAGATATGAAGAGCTCAAAGCCCTCAAAAACATCGGCCAGAAATACGCCTACGGCGATCGCGAGGTGATGCTCTACGCCTATGGCATCGGCCTCGGCGCTGATCCCATGGACGAGAACGAGCTCGCCTTCGTCAACGAGGGCACGCTGACGCCGCGGCCGCTGAAGGTGGTGCCGACCTTTGCGTCCGTGGCGGCGTGGGGCTCGGGGCCCGGCGAGATGAATCTCAACCGCGTGATGGTGGTGGATGGCGAGCGCGACATCACCTTCCATCAGCCGCTGCCGGTCGCAGCCAACATCACTGCGGACTCCTCTGTCGTCGAGGTCTACGACAAGGGCAACGACAAGGGCGTCGTTATCGCTCACCAGACCGTGTTGAAGAACGAGAAGGGCGAGAAGCTGGCAACGCTGGTTGCCTCGCGCTTCGCCCGCGGCGACGGCGGCTTCGGCGGGCCGAACCTGACCCAGCCCGATCCGCACAAGATCCCGTCGCGCAGCCCTGACAAGACCATCGACATCGTCACGCGTCCAGACCAAGCACTGGTCTATCGCCTCTGCGGCGACCGCAACCCGCTTCACTCCGATCCCGAGTTCGCCAAGAAGGCCGGCTTCCCGCGTCCGATCCTGCACGGCATGTGCACCTACGGCATCACCTGCCGCGGCGTGCTCCAGACCTATGCCGACTACGATGCGAGCGCCTTCCGCCAACACGTCGCGCGGTTCTCCTCGCCGGTCTATCCCGGCGAGACCGTGACCATGGACCTCTGGAAGGACGGCAATACGGTCTCGTTCGAAGCCAAGGTGAAATCGCGCGGCGTCACCGTGATCAAGAATGGAAAGACGGTGCTGGGTTAGGCAACGGCGGTGCGCTCCCTCGCCCCGCTTGCGGGGAGAGGGTGGGGTGAGGGGGAGTCTCCACGGGGACGGTGAGAGATGAGTTCGCGGAGACTCCCCCTCACCCTGAAATCAAGCTGTGCTTGATTTCAGGCCTCTCCCCGCACGCGGGGAGAGGCGAAGAAAGAAAAGCAAACAGGGAGAAGCCACCATGGGACTGCTCGACGGCAAGGTTGCGCTGATCACCGGGGCGGGCGGCGGGCTCGGCGAGGCCTATGCAAAGCTGTTTGCGCGGGAGGGGGCCTCGGTCGTCGTCAACGATCTCGGCGGTCCCCGCGATGGCTCCGGCGCCGACAAGTCGATGGCGCAGCAGGTCGTGGACGCGATCGAGGCCGAGGGCGGCAAGGCGGTCGCCAACGGCGCCGACATCTCCACCATGGAGGGCGGCCAGTCGGTGTTCGACGACGCCATCAAGCATTTTGGCCGCGCCGACATCCTGGTCAACAATGCCGGCATTTTGCGCGACCAGACCTTTGCCAAGGCCTCCGAGGCCGACTGGGACAAGGTCATCAAGGTCCACCTGAAGGGTACCTTTTGTTGCACCATGCCGGTGTTTCGCTGGATGCGCGAAAACGGCGGCGGCGTCATCGTCAACACCTCCTCGACCTCGGGGCTGATCGGCAATTTTGGTCAGTCCAATTACGGCGCGGCCAAGGGCGGGATCTGGGGGCTGTCCAACGTGTTGGCGATCGAGGGCCGGAAGTACAACATCCGGATCTGGACGCTGGCCCCGGGCGCCCTGACCCGCATGACCGCAGACCTGCCCCGCTATAAGGAGAACCCGGGGGCGGCGCTGGGGCCGGACGGCATCGCGCCGGCCGTGCTATACATGGTCAGCGATTTGTCGGGCGATCAGACCGGCAAGGTGCTGGGCGTGTCCGGGCCCCGCGGCGTGCGCGAAATGCGGATGATGGAAATGGAAGGCTGGAAACCGCCGCACACGGGCTGGAAGGCTCAGGACATCGCCGATCACGCCAAGGAGATCTTCTTCTCCGAAGAGCAGATCAAGATGGGGGCGCGGCGGTTTTAGCCCTACGAGAGAGAAAACAAGGAAGACGATGAAACTCACCGCCGACGCCAAGGGCACCTTCGCAATCGCGCCGACGCCGTTCCACGACGACGGCCGGATCGACGAACCCTCGATCGACCGCCTGACCGATTTCTACGAGGAGGTCGGCTGCGACGGCGTCACGGTGCTCGGCATCCTCGGCGAGGCGCCGAAGCTCGACGCGGCCGAGGCCGAGCAGGTGGCGGTGCGCTTCGTCAAGCGCGCCAAGAAAATGCAGGTGATCGTCGGCGTCTCCGCGCCGGGCTTTGCCACCATGCGTGCGCTGGCCAGGGCGTCGATGGACGCCGGCGCGGCCGGCGTGATGATCGCGCCGCCGCCGAGCTTGCGTACCGACGACCAGATTGTCGGCTATTTCAAGCAGGCCGCCGAAGCCATCGGCCCCGATGTGCCCTGGGTGCTTCAGGATTACCCGCTGACGCTGTCGGTCATCTTCACCCCCGCCGTGATCCGCAAGATCGTCATGGACAATGCGAACTGCGTGATGCTCAAGCACGAGGACTGGCCGGGGCTCGAGAAGATATCGACGCTACGCAATTTCCAGAAGGACGGCTCGCTCCGTCCGCTGTCGATCCTCTGCGGCAATGGCGGCATGTTCCTCGATTTCGAGATGGAGCGCGGTGCTGACGGCGCCATGACCGGCTACGCCTTCCCCGAGTTGCTGATCGACGTCGTGAACCTTTCCAAGGCCGGCAAGCGCGACGCCGCGCACGATCTGTTCGACGCGCATCTGCCGCTGATCCGCTACGAGCAGCAGCCGGGCGCGGGCCTTGCCGTGCGCAAATACGTGCTCCAGAAGCGCGGCATCATCGCCTCGAGCGCGCAGCGCAAGCCGGGCGCGACCATCACCCCGGCGGCGAAGGCGGAGGTCGAGTACCTGCTGTCGCGCGTCGCCCGTGTCGACAAGCGCGCCAATCTCGGCCCGCAATCCAGCGCTGCAGGTTAAATGAATGCCCGAAACATCAGCGTCACGTCCGGCCTCGACGATTCTCCTGCTGCGCGATGGCGCGGAGGACATCGAGGTCTTCATGATGGTCCGCCATCATCAGATCGAGTTCAACTCGGGCGCGCTGGTGTTTCCGGGCGGCAGTGTTGATGCCGGCGATCAGGAGATTGTCGCCCGTGCCGACCTGTATTCGGGCGGCGAGGGCCTCAGCGAGGCGGACCGCGGTTTTCGTATCGCCGCGATCCGCGAGACTTTTGAGGAGAGCGGCATCCTGCTGGCGCGCGCGAAGGACTCGGGCACGCCGATCAATGCCAGGCGCGCCGGCGAGATCGCGGATGCGCATCGCGTGGCGCTCAACGAGCACAAGATCAGCTTCCTCAGCATTCTGGCCGACAACGGCCTTCAGCTCGCGCTCGACACGCTGGTGCCTTACGCGCACTGGATCACGCCGGAGGGCCTGCCGAAGCGCTTTGACACCTGGTTCTTCCTCGCCGCAGCGCCGCCCGACCAGCTCGGAGCGCATGACGGCCGTGAGTCGACGGATTCGATCTGGGTGTCGCCGCGTGAGGCGGTGGAGGGTGGCGAGAGCGGACGCTTCAAGCTGCCGTTCCCGACCACGCGCAACCTGATCCGGCTCGCCAAGCAGGGTAGCGTCGATGCTGCGCTCGACCATGCCCGTGGCCTTTCCATCGTCACGGTGATGCCGGTCATGACCAAGACCGAAACCGGCCGCCAGCTCCGCATTCCCCGCGAGGCCGGCTATGACGGCGAGGTGTTCGAGGTCGGCGCCGTCGGCTGACACACTTCGACAGGCGGCGAACTATCCCGCCTGTCGCCGCTGTATGTTCCGTCCTCTGACAGCGAGGCGGAATGAGCACGATGGACATCAGGCAGGATACCAACATCGCCGTCGAACTGGCGCTGCTGGTCGCGCTCGCAACGCTCTGGGGTGGCTCCTACACCTTCATCAAGCTCGGCGTCGCCACCATTCCGCCAATCACGTTGATCGCGGCGCGCACCGCGATCGCGGGCCTCCTGCTGCTCGCCGTCATGTGGGCGCGCGGCATCAGGATGCCGACGGATGCGGCGACCTGGCAGCGCTTCGCGTTCCAGGCCGTGCTCAACAGCGTGATCCCCTGGACGTTGATCGCCTGGGGCGAGCGCCACGTCGATGCCGCGCTCGCGACCATCCTCAATTCCGCAGGACCGATCTTCACCTTCCTGCTCACGGCGATCGTCACCCGCCACGAGGCGACATCACCGCGAAAGCTGTTCGGCGTGGTCGCCGGCATGGCCGGTATCCTGCTGATCGTCGGCATCGACGCTTTCCGTGACGTCGGCAGCGGCCTCGTCGCGGAGGCGGCCATCGTCGCGGCGACCATCTGCTACGCCTGCGCCGCGATCTTCGGCCGCAGCTTCAAGGGTCTCGATCCCATGGCGCCTGCGGCCGGCTCGCTGCTGGCAGGGGCGGCGGCCCTGGTCCCGGCCTCGCTGATCGTCGAGCAGCCCTGGACGCTGTCGCCTTCGCTGAGCTCGGTGCTGGCGCTGCTGGCCCTGGCAGTGTTCTCGACCGCGGCGGCGTTTGCGATCTATTTCCGTCTGATCCAGACCCTGGGTTCGGTCGGCACCACCGCGCAGGCCTATCTGCGCGTGCCCATCGGGGTCGCCATCAGCGTGAGCTTCCTTGGGGAAACTCTGAGCCGGACCGCCTGGATCGGGCTTGCCTGCGTCGTCCTCGGGGTCGCCGCCATGACGATCCCGGCGCGAAAGGCCGCCAGCGTCAAAACGTCATAATCGGGAGGGCAAGACAACTGCGATATTAAGGATATTGGCCCACCTGAGGCATGTTCCCCCGGGGGGGCATTACGTCGTATATTGGGCCCCCAGTAGCCCGGTCCCTCAACCACACCCATGTCCGCCGAATTGACGCCGACCCCTGAGAAAAAGCGAACCTTCTCGCTCTCCATCGGCCAGCTCACGTTCGGCAGCTTCCTGTTGGTGCTGGCGGTGATCATCGTCACCTCGACCGCGAGCGTGATCGCGATCCGGCACATCGACACGACCTTCGCCGAGCTGCAGCGACTCCAGAGCGTCGGCGACCTCGCCGAGGACATCGACCGCCGCATGAACGAGTTGCGCCTTGCCGCGCGCGACTTCGTCACCGATCCCGGCGCCGGCATCCAGTTCAAGCAGGTGGGCGAGGCGGCCTCGACGCTGAGCGATATCCTGAAGAAGACCCGCATCGAGCTCGCTCCCGAGCAGCAGGACATGATCGACGGGGTCACCGAGCGCCTTGCGACCTATCGCAACGGCCTCGAGCGGATCTCGACCCTGATCGACCGCCGCGCCCAGCTGCTGGCCGGCCTGCCGCCGCTGCGCGACCGGTTCGATACGGCCGTCGGAGGCACGGTGGACCGTGAGCTGGCCTCGCGCCTGTCGGAGGCGCAGAGCCGGATCGCGCTCGGCCTGCTGGCGCGGAACCCGTCCGCAGCCGAGCAGGCCGCACAGAGCATGCGGACGATGGAGATCGCGGATGCCAGGTTGAAGGCAGCCGTGAGCGACTACGCCGAAGCCATCATCGCGGTGGCTGTCCGGGAGCGGCAGATTGCCGACATCGACCGCGAGGTGCTGGGCACCGAGGGCCGGCTGATCGGCCGCGTCACCGAATTGCTGCGCGAGGTCAGCGCAAGGCGCGGCCACGTGCTGTCGCGCGATTTTGCCCGCACGCTGACGGAGGCGCGGTGGCAGAGCATCGTGTTCGGCACCATCGGCGTTCTGATCGGCATTCTCGCGGCCGGCTTCGTGGTGCGGCGGACCGTGCGGCCGCTGGCGAAGATCGCCAGATCGATCCGCGCGCTGGCTGCCGGCGAGAAGAACACCTCGATCCCGTCGGCCGACCTCGACAACGAGATCGGGGACATCGCGCGCGCGGCCGAAGTGTTCCGCCGGGCGCTGGAAGAGGCCGACACGGCGCGCGAGGCGGCGGTGCGCGCGCTTACCGAGCAGCGTCTGGCCGAGGAGAGTTATCGAAAACTGTTCGAGGGCTCGGTCGACGGCATCTACGTCACGACGCCGGCCGGCGACCTTCTCAACGCCAATCCGGCACTGGCACGGATGATGGGCTATGACAGCCCGAAGCAGTTGATCGACAGCATCAACGACATTGCCCACACCATCTACGTCCATCCCGAGGCGCGCGTCGAATATCAGCGGCTGATGACGCGAGACGGTATGGTCCGTGAATTCGAATACCAGGTGCGCCAGCGCAGCGGCGACGTCCTGTGGCTCTCCGACAGTGCCACGGGCGTGCGTGACGAGGCGGGCAACATCGTTCGCTACGAGGGCACGCTGCGCGACATCACCGACCAGAAGCGGGCGGAGGACGCCATCGCCGAAGGCCGGCGCCTGCTCCAGCAGGTCATCGACACCGTGCCCGCGGTCATCAACGTCAAGGACCGCGATCTGCGCTACGTGCTGATGAACCGCTACATGGCCGGCATCTTCGGCATCGAGCCCGGCGATGCGCTCGGCCGCACCTGATGTCGCGCTATGGCGCGGCCAAGACCGACGAGAACGACAAGCGTGTGCTCAATCTCCGCAGGGGACTCGGCTTCTACGAGGAGGAGTACAAGGATTCCTCCGGCAACATGCGGCAATGGCTGGTCAACAAGCTGCCGCTGCTCGATGCCGAGGGCGAGATCGAGCGGATCGTCACCGTGGCGCTCGACATCGGCGAGCGCAAGCGCGGCGAGCAGGAGATGCGCAAAGCCAAGGAATCCGCCGAGACCGCGCTGCGCAATCTGCGCGAGACCCAGGCTTCGCTGATCGAGGCGGAGAAGCTCGCCGCCCTCGGACGGCTCGTTGCCGGCGTCGCGCATGAGGTCAACAATCCCGTCGGCATCAGCCTCACGGTGGCCTCCGCGCTGGAGCGCAAGACCGCGATGTTCACCGCCGAGGTCGAGCGCGGCGAGCTCCGCCGCTCCACGCTCAACGATTTCCTCAACACCAGCCGCGATGCGTCCTCGCAGCTCGTCTCCAATCTCAACCGCGCCGCCGAGCTGATCCAGTCGTTCAAGCAGGTCGCTGCCGACCGAAACTATTCGGACCAGCGCAGCTTCGACCTCGGCGATCTCACCGAGCAGGTGGTGATGAGCCTGCGGCCAGGCCTGCGCAAACACAATCTGACGCTCAACGTCGAGTGCCAGCCCAGCCTGACCATGAACAGCTATCCCGGCCCCTATGGCCAGGTGCTGACCAATTTGTTTCTCAACTCGGTGGCGCACGCCTTTCCGGATGGACGTCCGGGGATCATCGACATCCAGGTGCGCGAGTCCGGCAAGGACAACGTCGAGATCATCTTCGCCGACAATGGCTGCGGCATGTCGCTCGACGTCCGCCGCCGCGCCTTCGACCCGTTCTTCACGACGCGGCGCGACCAGGGCGGCACCGGTCTCGGCCTGCACATCGTCTACAGCATCGTCACCAACAGGCTCGGCGGCCGGCTCGATCTGGATTCCGAGCAGGGTGAGGGGACGCGGATCCAGATCATCCTGCCGCGGGTGGCTCCGCTGGAGCAAGCTGCCGAATAGCTTCGCGCCTAGTCTGCGTCTGCAAGTTTGTGGAGCGTGGCGCCGAAGATCTGGCTGGCCTTGCCGACCAGCGCGGTGCCCGTCATATCCCCACGCGTATCGGTGAAAGTGCCGGTCACGCCGATGCCGACCGCTGCCGGACCGCCAAACAGGGGATTGTCATCGCCTCGCGGGGACGTGTGCCTCTGCACCAGCACCTCACCCTTGAAGGTGTTGTCCTTCACCACGTAGCTGCCGGTGTAATAAAGGTAGGCATCGCCGCCAAGGATCTTGCCGTCGCGGAAAAGAATCACGCCGCTGCCCTTGCCGACCCGACCATCGAGCAGGTTCACGTGAATCGAATAGAGGCCGTTCTTCATAACGTCCCGTAGGCCGGCCGCCATCGCCCAATGGCGTAACCGGTAGTGCTTTTATGCCAAAGCGCATCCGCTCGCGCAACGCGGCAGTTTGCCGGCCGGCCACGCGCGCCGCCGACCGACGAGCCGTACTTGTCCCGGCTTGTCTGCGACAGGGCTATGACCGTCTCATTGCCGGGCGAGACCAGTTGGAGCGAATCAAAACTGGCCCGCGAAATGCATAACCATTGTTGCACTGGCCGCGGGGTGCTGGAGCAAGAGCAACGTGACCAACTGGATCGATTCCGGCGGCCATGAGCCGTGTCTGTACAGTGCGCGTTCCACGAATTGCAAAAGCCAACACCGGAGGGCAAGTCGCGCGACACGCTGGCCAAGCGTGGCGAGCCTGCCTTGTGCCTTGGCCCTGATCGCCCTCGTTGCCCCGCTCGGGTACGCGCGTGATCGCGGGCAGTTCGTCAACACCAATGCCGATTTGAAGGCCTGGTTCGACGGATTGCGAAGCGGCAAGGGGCCGTGCTGCTCCGATGCCGACGGCTCGGCGCTCTCGGACGCCGACTGGGAAAGCAAGGACGGACATTTTCGTGTCCGCGTCCCGCGCCTGGGCTATGTGCTCGACGGCCAGCAGCAGGAGCTCGTCTGGGTCGACGTGCCCGAGGAGGCCGTGATCTCGGAGCCGAACCGGGTCGGCCGAACCATGGTCTGGCCGGTCTACGGCTACATGGGCGTGACCATCCGCTGCTTTATGCCCGGTAGCATGACTTAGCCGGGCGGCAGCGCGCCCGGCTTCTCGTCGATACCTGATGCGTGTTGCGTCAGGTGTATTTCTTGTCGCGCTCGAGCAGCTCGATGCAGATGCCTTCGGGGCCGCGGATGAAGCAGATGCGGACGCCAGGCCGGATCGTGGTCGGCTCGCGCGTGAAGGTGACGCCCTTGGCCTTGATCTCGGCCGCGACGGCGTCGATGTCCTTCACCGTGAGACCGAAATGGTCGAGGCCCTGATGCGGGTGCGGGGGCGGCGGGTTGACGGCGTTGTCGCCCTCGAGCGGCGCGATGAAGATTTTTGCGCCGCCGAGGTTCACGTCGATCCGTCCCGGTGCGCGCACGACCTCGCCACCGAGAATGTCCCGCAGCCAGGTCGCCGTGGCCTCCGGATCGGGGCTGCGCAGATGGACGTGATCCCAGGTGACGACGACAGGCATTTCATGTTCTCCCAACGGGGGCTTCGATGTTGCAGCGCATATTAGCGACGGCGGCTGACGATCGCCACAGTCCTCATCGATTCGCATCTGCGCGGGAACCCTAGTTCGTCTGCTCGATTAAGGTAAGCAGTGGCCCAGTCGTCGAACATGCTTCGGCCGCCATCGGTGACATACCCATGAGTGCGAGGTTTGACCGGATCGGGTTGGGACGCTTTGTCGGGAACGGCCAGCGACTTGCGCGGACTGTGACGATCGCGAGCGTCACGTTCGGCCGCCTGCTATGGGGGCTGGCGGCCCTCATTGTCGGCTGCGGTGTCTGGATGCTGCTGCCTCTCTCCAAAGTAAGCAGTACCGAGCCGGTGAAGTCCGACGCGGCTACCGTCGAGCCTGCTGCCGCCAGCGATGTGGCAACTGTGGTCTCGCCGATTGCTCAGGCTTCAACTGCGGCAGAGATCGATCGTCTCAGAATTTCATCGCAGACCTGGCGTCGCGGCGGGCTTGGCTCGAAGGCACTGGTGACCTTCACGTTGCGAAACGACAATGACTATGCCGTAAAGGATCTGGAGATCGTTTGCGCGTTCGCACGGCGCGATGGCAGTCATCTCACCAACCGCAGCCGTGTGCTGGCTGATACCGTTCACATGAAGAGCCGCAAAACGTTTGTGCGCGTGGCTGTCGGCTTCATCAACGTTAATGCCGATCAGGCGAAGTGTTCGCTGATTGCCGCACGGCGTGCGTAAAGTGCGGCGTTTGCCGGTAGCGGAAAAGTGACGGTCAGTGCCCCTTGGTAAAAAACTCGGCGTTGCCATTTGAACCGCAAGGCTGGGTGCAGGAACTAATTAGAGTATCGCCTGTTAAGGCGAAGTGCCCACGCGGGGATGCGGTGGGCGGAGTGCGGCCAATGCCCATCTTTCGGTATTTCATGTTTGTCGGTGGAGCCTTGCTCGCACTGTTGTTCGGGGCGGACTTCGTTTGGCCGACCGCGCCCGTCGCCAAAGCGATCGCGATCGCAAGCAATGATCAGCCACTGATCCGGATCCGGTCGGATCGTCACTTGCCGGATCGCGTCGTGCTTGACACCAGCCAGCCGACGATTGTCCCGCCTGCGCTGAAGACGGCCGCCGTGGCCGCGCCGCAGCAACCCGTGCAGGCGGACGTGCTGGCCGAGATGTCGGCCAAGGCAAGGGTGCGCGAAACCTTTGCCCAGTTCACGCCGGCTCCCAAGGCTGAGACCGCCGCGGCGAGGAGGACCGACGCCAAGCCGCAGGCGGAGGTCGCTCAGGTCCAGGCTCCTCACGTTCAGCCCAAGCGCAAGGTCGCCCGGATTCATCCGGCGCCGCAGCAGCAGGGCCGTCCGATGATGCTGGTGGCCCAACAGCCGCATTTCGGGCTCTTCAACACGACCTGGTGACGTCGCCTTCGACCCGCCTCGAAACGAGATGGGTGGGGCTTTTTATTGGTCAGTCTCTCTGCTAATTCGAACCCACCCGAACCCCGCCCGGTGTGCTGGCCTGCCAGCCACGGTCCGGCGGTTCTGGTTTCGGCCCAATCCCAGGGCCGAGGCGCTCGTAGCTCAGCTGGATAGAGCATCGGATTTCGATTCCGAGGGTCGGGAGTTCGAATCTCTCCGAGCGCGCCATGTGTCAGATCAGGGCTTTGTCACATCGGGGCTTTGGGACCAGGCCGCCGTAATCCGCATAGACTGTCTACTTGCCTTGGATCTTCAGCCCATTGGGGCCGACATTAATCTGGACGCCGTCGGGCTGCTTTTTCTCCTGGTAGAGATTGTAGCCAAGCACGCCTGCGGTGACGACCAGAGCGCCGATGATCAGGAACAACAGATTGCGGCTGATGGACATTCGCTTCCTTGAACCGGGTTTGATGACGGCCGGAAAAACCCCGCGTTTGGGATTCGCGGGGTGCCTGGCAAACTAACGCGGCTCAAGGGAACGGGTTCCAGGGCTCAAAACGCGAGTCCGAGGCCGGCATCTGGCGCCGGGAGGTCAGTGTGCCGAAAGACCGGTTTGTCGGCCGCGCGCCAGCGTGGCGGAAGGAGCTTCGTGGAAGGTCGCACGGTAGGCGGCGGCAAACTCGCCGAGGTGATGAAAGCCCTGGGCGCGTGCGCATGTGGCGACCGACGCACCACTGCTCCTGAGGAGCTGTGTGCGGGTCGCCCACAGCCGCTTCAGGCGGATGTACTGGTGCAGGCTCATGCCGCGCACCTTGGTCACCGCGCCGCTGAGAGTCCGCACCGAGACTCCGAATGCACCGGCGAGATCGGCCGTATAGATCGGCGCGGTCGGATAGGCTGCGACATAATCGTCGATCTGCTGCACGAGCTTCGCGGATCGGGCGCCCGGAATCGGAGCGCCGCCGTCCGCCAGCGGGTCAATGCGAAACAGATCATCGAGGGCGAGCAACAGGCCCTCCTGGAGATGTCCGGCGACCTCCGTCGTCTCGAACATGTGCGGCTCGACCGAGGCGGTGCGCAGGATGTCGAGCACGAGCTGCCTGGCGTGGAGTTGAGCGGCGCGGTCCGCGACGCGGACCCACAATTTGTCGGCACGATCGAACCAGCCGCGATCCCTGAGCAAGGGCGAGAAGATGATCAGCGCGTGATAATTGATCTGGGGCTCGACGAAATGGCAGTCATGGTTGCCGCGCAGGGCCGCGAAGAAGCGTGCATCGAGATTCAGCCCGCTCGACGTCGCGCGCAGATCGTCGGTCATCGGCAGGATCACCATGCCGCCCGGTGCGCGGTAGGAGGTATCGAGGATGCGCGCAAACGACTTCGCGACGATGATCCGGCACGCCGGCAGGTTCACGACCGCGCGCGCCGCCGCGAAATTGGTGACGTCTAGCGGAATGCTCCGGGCATCTTCGAGCGACTCGGCCGGTCGAAACGCGTCGACATCGGCAAAGCGGACCAACTGAAGGGTGGAAGAGGGGGCAAGCGCGTCGAAGAACATGCGTCCGGCCGGGTGCTGAAATGTGACAATAAAATGAACGTCTGTACATCGCCATCATTGGCGAAACGTGACGATTCAGTAAACCGGATTCCGGGCCGTAGTATTGCGGACATCATGCCACGTGGCCGGACGGATTGATGTCACCGTCAACGGTCCCGGTTCATCGGCTGGCCGGTGGCGAGGTCGATAAAGTGGAGCCTCGTGCAGGCGGGACAGGTGATGGACTCGAAGCTACGACCTTCAGGTCTCTGCTGCTTTTCCAAATGCGTTTGCACATTCATGCCCGTCTGGGGGCACCGGAAAACAATAAAATCCACCATCGGCACAGCATGACTGGACGGCGCGCGGCGTCCTTGATCTAGATCAGTTTTGGAACCGGTCTAGATTGGATCACGTCGCCATTCACGATCTCGCAAAAGCGAAGGGGCCCCGGAGGGCCCCTCTTGATGTCACCAGCCGCGGTAGCCGTAATAGCGGGGCCCGTAGGGGCGGGGTCCGTAAGGGCGGGCGCCATAATAGCGCGGGCCATAATATCGGGGGCCGTAGTACGGCCGCGGGCCGTAATATCCATAAACGTTCGGACGCCAGAAACAGCGCCCCCAGGCATCGCAGACCATGCGGACCTGCTCGACGCCGGAGGCCGGCGGTGTCGCAGGCGCGGGTGCAATGGGCATGGCGGACGCCGCCGGCGATGCCGCGATGGCACCGAACAGGGATGCGGCGACGAGGCCAATCTTAATCTTCATGATGTCTTTCTCCGCTTACGCAGTACAGGATATCGAAGTTGTTCTGATCAAATTGTGGCGGAACCGAAATGTAATGCTGATGAACAAATCCTCAGCCAGTCCGCCGCAGGCCTGACCTTCGGCCTCGAGAGACTATCTCACGTTCGGGCGCGTGACCAATGCTGCGCGGGCGCTGCCCTCCGCAGGACGTCTCCGGCATCCTTGATCCTGCGCAATTCACCGGCGCGGCTTCGTCCCTAGTCTTGTCGCCGTGGCCTAGCTTTCGAGGACATCGAAGGGCGGGCTCACGGATTGCCTGGAGCTGTGCAATGGACAAGATGAGATTAAACAAAGGTGACTGGCTGGTCGTGTGCGATGGGCGCAAGGCACTCATTCTGGAAAACCTCGGCGATGGGATGTTTCCGAACCTCCACACCAAAGAGGTGCACGAGCAGCCCAATCCCTCGACCAGCGCGCAAGGGACCGATGCGCCGGGCCGGCTGCATCCCGCGGCCGGCGGCGCGCGCAGTTCGGTCGAGCAGACCGATTGGCATGATGAGGCGGAGCGCGCCTTCCTGCGCAGCCTGGCCGGCCGGCTCGATGCTGCCGTCAGCGCGGGCGAGACCACGGCCCTGACCATGGTGGCCTCACCGCGCGCGCTCGGCATGATCCGCGCCGACTATTCGGATGCGGTGCGCAAGGCGCTTCAGGGCGAGATCGGCAAGGACCTCGTCAAGCTGCCGGTTTACGAAATCGAGAAGCAGTTGCTGCTGACGGGCGCCGCCAGATAGGGACGCCCGTCGGGGACGCGCTGGCGTCCCTCAGTAGCAGGGATGCCGGCGGCGGTCCTGGCCGACATAGGCGGCGGCGCTCCGGTAGCAGTGATTGGTCGAGGGGCCGTCGTAGAAGGCGAAGGTGCCGGGCGCGATGCCGGGGCCGTAATTATGCACATAGCTGATCTGGTAGGGCAGCGGGTTGGCGTAGCGATGGTACCGGTGATGTCCCCGTGCCTCCGCGAGACCAGGGGCTAGGATTGCGGCCGACAAGGCAGCAACCGCGGCTACAAGCTTCAATTTGCTCATCTCGATTCTCCGGAACCCGCTCGAATAGGTGAGCCGTTTATAGCCAGTTCGAGCCGCCGGGACACCCGTCCAGGGGCCGCAAATCGAGGCCAATCCCGCAGATTCCCGGGTGGGTGTGACAGAATTGCCGGAATAGCCGTCCGTGGCTGCCCATTTTTGGCCTTTTCGGGATGCTTAACGAATTCCCCACACAAGTATGACCAAACAGAATTCGGTTGAGAATCCTGTTGCCGGCCCTTTGGGGGTCCCTCGAGGCCGGTCCATTCCTGAAGGCTTTCGTCGTCACGCCGCCATGCGCATCACGCTTCTGAGCCTGCTGTTGCTCTGCATCGCCGCCGCCACGCCGGCGCGCGCCGAGTTGCACATCACACGCGACCACGGCGGCTACGTCGAGGAGTACAAGGCCAAGTACAAGCGCGTCCGCGAGAAGGGCGAGCGCGTCATCATCGACGGCATCTGTAACTCGGCCTGCACCCTGGTGCTCGGCATCGTGCCGATGAACAAGATCTGCGTGACGCCGCGCGCGAGCCTCGGCTTCCATCAGGCCTATTACGACAAGGCCTTCACCTTCGGCATCAAGGTCACCAGCGCGGAGGGGACCTCCGATTTGATGTCCTATTACCCTGATACGGTTAAGGACTGGATCCGCCGCAATGGCGGGCTCACCACCGACATGAAGAAGATCAAGAACGGTGTCGATCTCTGGAGGATCATCGATCCCTGTCCGGAAGAATGGTGAGCGGCTGAACTGATCCGGCGCTTCCGCTCCCTGTCGCGGCGCAGCATCTCTCACGTGGAAATTCGTATTGCCGCATAGGCCCCGGTGGGGCAATGAGGGCGGCAATGAACCATAATCAAGAAGCCCTGACCGCGCGCGCCGCGCCGATCCTGTTCGTCGTGCTCTGGAGCACCGGATTCATCGGCACCAAATACGTCATCAACAACGCCGATCCCTTGACCTATCTCGCCATCCGCATGGCGGTGGTGGTCGGCCTGATGGCGATCATCGCGGCGATCGCGCGTCCGAAATGGCCCGATCGTATAGGCATCGCGCACAGCGCCGTGGCCGGCATCCTCGTCCACGGCTTCTATCTCGGCGGCACCGCGATCGCGATCGCGCATTCGATTCCGGCCGGCCTGTCGGCGCTGATCCCGGGCCTGCAGCCGATCCTGACCTCCACCATCGCCAACCGCTGGCTCGGCGAGAAGGTGACGCCGGTGCAATGGGCCGGCCTCGTGCTCGGCCTCGGCGGCGTCGTGCTGATCCTGCACGGCCGCCCCATGACCGGCGAAGCCGGGCTCGGCTGGCTCGCCTCGGTGGTCTCGCTGATCTCCATCACGCTCGGCACACTCTATCAGCGCCGCTACTGCAACCACATCGACTGGCGCGCCGGCAATCTGGTGCAATACGTCTCCGTCACGATCTTCTTCACGATCGGTGCTTTCCTGTTCGAGGATCGCGTCGTGCACTGGACGCAGGAGTTCGTGCTCGCGCTGGGCTGGCTCGCCGTGGCGCTTTCGATCGGATCGATCGGGCTGTTGTACTGGCTGATCCGTCATGCCGCGGCGACCTCGGTCGCGAGCCTGTTCTATCTGGTGCCGGCGGTGACGGCGCTGATGGCGTATCTGCTGTTCGGGGAGAGGCTCGATGCGCTGGCGATTGCCGGCATGGTGATGTGCGCGGCGGCGGTTTTCGTGGTCAACCGGCGCTTCTAGACCGGTTGACCAAATGGCCGGACTACATCCCTGACGTGCGCGGCGCGTTCGTGTTAGGCTGGACGCATTTCAGTTTCCCTTTCGGAACGGTGATTTTCATGAACAAGGCGAGGCGCGCACTGCTCGGCAGGTCCCTGAAGCCGGTCCGGATTGCCTGCATCAACTACGCGGAAGAGATGATGAGCGACCGGATGATGGCGAGGCTCACCGCCGCGCTCCAGAAATGCTACGACGAGCATTTCCTGCCCGTTTGGGGCTATCCCGTCGATCTCGATGTCACGAGGAAGCCGAAACCAACGGACTGGCAACTCGTCTATTTCGACGACGCCACCCACAAGAACTTCCTCGGGCGGCACGAGCTGACGCATCGCGGTCAGCCGATCTCGAAGATCTTCCTCAAGGCGCTCGGCGCGGACGATCCTGTCAGCCTGGCAGCGTCGCATGAGCTGTTCGAGATGGTGCTCGATCCCATGGCCAATCTCTGGGCCGACAAGAACAGGAACACTCAATACGCCTATGAGGTCTGCGACGCCGTGGAGGAGGACTCCTTCCTCGTCAACGGCTTTCCGATGTCGAACTTCGTCTATCCGTCCTGGTTCGAACCGTTCAAGCACCCCCGCGGCACCAGGTTCGACCACAACGGAACCCTGAAGGAGCCGTTCTCGATGACCGAGGGAGGCTATGTCATCAAGAAGATCAACGGCAGGAAGGTAATCAAGCAGTTCGGATCGCCCGAGAAGCGGCGGCGCTTCGCCAAGGAGGACCGGCGCGGCCATCGCAGCGAATTCCGCGATCCGCAAGGCGAGCATCACCCGGGCCGGCGCGCGGCCAGGAAGCGCGGGTAGGGCGCAGGAGCGATCTCCGGGCGCCGCCCGCACCCGGAGACACGCTTGAGCGCTGCGATCAGCGCTTGGCCTTCTTGGCCTTTTTCTTCTTGGCGGCTTTCTTGGAAGCTTTCTTCACGGATTTCTTGGCTGCCTTCTTCGAAGCTTTCTTCGAAGTTTTCTTTGAGGTTTTTTTGGCCTTCTTATTGGAAGCCTTCTTTGCCTTCTTCGGCGTTACTTTCTTCGCGACCTTCTTGGCGGCTTTCTTCACCTTCTTGACGGCGGTGACAGCGGCTTCCTTGGTCGCTTCCACGGCGGTGCTGATGGTGTCCAGCGCCTGTTCGGTGATCGGCTTGTCGTCGTCCATATCGTCCCCCACGGTTTGTATGGAGCGATGACGATAGCGGGTTTCAAAATTGTGTCAAAGCAACGCTCAACCTTTGCGGATCTTCGCATAGGCGGCGAGCGCGCGTTCGCGCCCCTTGGCATGATCGACGATCGGTTGCGGATAGGTCTTGCCAAGCGTGACGCCGGCGCTCGTAAGCTCGATCGGCGTGGCTTGCCAGGGCTGGTGGATCAGCCTGGGCGGCATGTCCTTCAGCTCCGGCACCCAGCGCCGGACATAGGTTCCTTCAGGATCGAACTTCTCGCCCTGGAGCTGCGGATTGAACACGCGGAAATAGGGCGCGGCGTCAGCGCCGCAGCCGGCGACCCATTGCCAGTTGGCGGGATTGCTGCCGGCATCCGCATCGACCAGCGTGTCCCAGAACCAGCTCTCGCCATCGCGCCAGTCGATCAGCAGATGCTTGACCAGGAACGAGGCGACCACCATCCGGACCCGGTTGTGCATCACGCCGGTGTGCCAGAGCTCGCGCAGGCCCGCATCGACGATGGGGTAGCCGGTGCGCCCGCGTTGCCAGGCGGCGAGCGCTGTCTTGTCGGGCTTCCAGGGGAAGCCGTCGAAATTCGCCTGCAGGTTCTCGGTGGCGAGGTCGGGGTGATCGTGCAGCAGGTGGCGGCAGAACTCGCGCCAGCCGAGCTCGCTCAGGAACTTCTCGACGCCGCGGCCGATCGCTGGGTTCTCGGCCGCAGCGAACCGCGCGGCGTGCCAGACCTGGCGCGGGCTGAGCTCGCCGAACCTCAAATGCGGGGAGAGGCTTGAGGTGCCCTCCCTGTCCGGGCGGTCGCGATCGCCGGCATAGCTGTGCGCGGTGTGCTTGAGGAAGTCGCGCAGGCGAGTACGCGCGGACGCCTCGCCGGGCTCCCAGCTCTCGCGCAGGCCGCCGGCCCAATCGGGCTTGCTCGGCTCGAGCTTCCAGCTCTCCAGCGCATCGCTGGTGATCTTCGGACCCGCACGCAGCTCCTTCGGTGCGGGCAGCGGCTTTGGCGGATCGCCGAGCGCCAGCACGCGGCGCCAGAACGGCGTGAATACGCGCAGGCCCCGACCTTCCTTGTTGCGGATCGCCGAGGGCGCGACCAGGAGGTCGCCGGGGAAGATATGCGAGTCGATGCCCAGCTTTGCCAGCGCCGCTTCGAGCGCTTTCTCGACCGACTGATGCGGCGCCTGCGCGACCCCATTCCAGTAGACCGCAGTGGCTCCGATTGCGCGCGCCACCTCGGGGATCACCCTGGCTGCCGGCCCCTTGCGCAGGATCAGCGATCCGCCACGCTTGGCGATGTCGGCTCCGAGCGCCCGCAGCGATTGCGCCAGCCACCAGCGCGCCGCGCCGCCGAGCGGGCGGATGCCGGCGCTCTGCTCGTCGAGGACATAAAGACAGATCACCGGCGCGCCGGTCTTCGACGCGGCATGCAATGCAGGGTGATCGGAGAGGCGGAGATCGTCGCGAAACCAGACGATGCAGGGGGATGTGTCGGTCATCGGACTTTCTAACACGGACGTTGCGCAATGTTTCCGCTCCGTCCCCAGCGATCTTTTGCAACTTTGTACGGGCTGGCGCGTATCTCGACACCATTGCGCAGCAGATATTCCGGAGGCCGACGTGAAGCGATACGCATTTCTCTATCTGGCGACGTTCCTCGTCCTGATCCCCATCGACTTCCTGTTTCTCGGCACCATCGCCAAGGGCTTCTTCCAGTCTGAAGTCGGCGACATGCTCGGCGAGGTCCGCCTCGCGCCGGCGATTCTGTTCTATCTCCTCTATATTGTCGGCATCCTGGTGTTCGTCAGCGGCTCGCCCGACGCCACCTGGCAATCGACGCTGCTCTACGGCGCGCTGTTCGGTCTGTTCTGTTACGCGACCTTCGAGCTGACGGCGCTGTCGCTGCTCAAGCACTGGACTTGGCCGGTGGTCGTCATGGATGTCGCGTGGGGCAGCTTCGTCACAGCACTCTCGGCGACGCTCGGCCTGTTGATCGCCAACTGGCTGGCGGCGAAGATCTAGAACGGGCGTCGGCGGACAGGTCTCCGCCGACGCTCGGCCGCCTAGATGCCTTGCCCGCCGGACACCTCGATGCGCTGCGCATTGACCCAGCGGTTGTCCTCGGACAGCAGGCTGGCGATCATCGGTCCGACGTCATCAGGGAGTCCGGCGCGACCGAGCGCCGTCATGTCGGCGAAGATCCTGTTGACCTCGGGATTATCGCGGACGGCGCCGCCGCCGAAGTCGGTCTCGATGGCGCCCGGCGCCACGGTGTTGACCGTGATGCCGCGGGATCCCAGCTCCTTCGCCATATAGACGGACAGCACTTCGACGGCGCCCTTCACCGCTGCATAGGCGGCGTAGCCGGGAAACGACACCCGGGTCAGGCCGGAAGACAGGTTGACGATGCGGCCGCCATCGGCGATGAGCGGCAGCAGCGTCTGGGTGAGGAAGTAGACCCCCTTGAAGTGCACGTTCACCAGCCGGTCGAACTGCGCCTCGGTGGTGTCGGCGATCAGCGCGTAGTCGCCGTGACCGGCATTGTTGACGAGACGATCGAACGTCTCGCGCTGCCAGTGTGCGCGCAAGACTTGCGACAGCCGTCCGGCGAAATCGGCGAAGCCCGCGACCTCTCCGGTATCGAGCCGCAACGCAACCGCCTTGCGACCCATGGCCGCGATCTCGGCGACCGCGGCCTGGGCGTCCTCCGCGCGGCTTTGATAGGTCAGGATGACGTCGCCGCCGCGGCGGGCGATGCTGAGTGCGGTATTGCGGCCGAGCCCGCGGCTGGCGCCGGTGACGAGGGCGATGCTGGTCATGCTTCAACTCCTGTTGCGATGACCGTCTCGATATCCGTCGGGTCACCGGCCGTCGTTGCCGAAACCTCGACGTTGCTTGCTCATTCCTCCTGCGAGGCTGCGCAATCGTCCGGGATGGGTTAAGGTCGCGCCATGACCGACGCCCTGCTCAATGCTGTCAGCCGCTACGTGACGGCGCATGCCGACCCGGCCGGCCTTGCCCAGACGCCCATTGCCGGACTGACCACCATCCGCTCGAACGCGCCGAGCGGACTGGTCCACGCGATCTCGCGACCGCTCGTCTGCCTCGTGCTGCAGGGACGCAAGCAGGTGGCGATGGGCACGCAGACCTTCACGTTCGGCGCCGGCGACTCGCTGCTGATCACGGCAGATGTGCCGACCGTCAGCCAGATCACCCGCGCCAGTGACGCCGCGCCCTATCTCTCGCTGGTCTTCGACATCGACCCCGCGGTCATCGCCGAGCTGACGTTGCAGATGGGCGCGGTGAGCGTGACCGACGGCGCGGCAGTCCGCGTCGAGCTTACCGATGGCGAGGTCGCAGACGCCGCGCTGCGGCTGATGCGCCTGCTGGAGCGGCCGGCCGCGGTGCCGGTGCTTCATGCGCAGCTGGTGCGCGAAATGCACTACTGGCTGCTGGCCGGCCGGCACGGACCGGCGATTCGTCGGCTCGGCTGGCAGGACGGCCACGCCC
>LNAP01000907.1_pt1 | contig 32519 bp, 22 predicted proteins | sample 602601 | NCBI WGS metagenome assembly LNAP01 (sample SAMN02440304, study PRJNA202911) | soil metagenome | biome: Subtropical and temperate rainforests or woodlands; isolation source: soil samples (1 kg each in a 20% v/v slurry with milli Q water) were... ...
TCAGGGCTTACGGGACTTGCCGTTACGCTCGGCCTGGTCGATCGCCACGGCGCATGGCGTCTATCGGCAGATCGGCGTCGAGGTGAAAGCGCGCGGCGCAGCGGCCTGGGATGCGCGGGTGTCGACCAGCAAAGGGCAGAAGCTGCAGTTCTTGCTGGGCGGCGGGGTGCTGGCGCTGGCCTCGCGGCGGATGCAGGTCAGGCCGCGTCCTGACGGTCTCTGGAGGCGTCCTCGCTAGCACTCGCCTTGCGCAGCGGCCCGTCATGCAGTTCTCGCAGCTGCTGCTTGAGTACCGGCAGCGGCGGCGCATAGAGGAAACCGAAGGACACGCAGCGCTCCTTGCCCTCGACGGCATGGTGCATGCGGTGCGCCTGATAAAGGCGCTTGAGATAACCGTTGCGCGGCACGTAGCGCAGCGGCCAGCGGTGGTGCACCAGCCCGTCGTGGGCCACGAAGTAGAGAAAGCCGTAGGCTGTCATCCCGGCGCCGATCCATTCCAGCGGGTGATAACCGGCCGTGCCGAGGGCGATCAGCAGGATCGCCACGCCAGCGAACACCACCGCATACAGGTCGTTCTTCTCGAACCAGCCGCTGCGTGGCTCGTGGTGCGACTTGTGCCAGCCCCAGCCCCAGCCGTGCATCACATACTTGTGTGCCCACCAGGCGAAGACTTCCATGCCGGCCAGGGTGGCGAGGAAGACGAGCGTATTGGTCAGTGGACTCATTGGCGGCGTTCCGTGTGACGTGCGGTCGATTCTACGCCCCGTCGCGACGGCTCAGGACTCGCCGCGACGGAATGCGTAATGACTCAGGCCCGCCAGCCGGCCGCAAGTTCACGGGTCAGCTGGCCGGCAGGGATCTCCCGACAGCCACTGACGTTCTGCCCGGCCCACAGCGGCGTGCAGTGATCCAGGCCTTGCTTCTCGGTCTGGGCGCGCAGCGCGCCGATGGCGTTGCCGGCCAGCGGGAAGGGCGGCACGCCTTCGGGTAGCGGGCCCAGTTCGCGCATGATGCGGTTGACGATGCCGCGCGCCGGGCGCCCGCTGAACAGGGTGGTCAGCGCGGTATGCGCTGCCTGCGGGCTCTTCAGCGCGGCGCGATGCAGCGCATTGGTACGGCTCTCCGGGCACAGCAGATAGGCCGAGCCCAGTTGCACGCCAGCGGCACCGAGGTTCTGCGCCGCGGCCACGCCCCCGGTGTCGGCGATGCCGCCGGCAGCGACCACCGGCACATCCAGCGCGGCGACCAGTTGTGGCAGCAGCGCGAAGGTGCCGAGCTGGGTGGTCAGGTCCTCGCTGAGAAAGATGCCGCGGTGACCGCCGGCTTCCAGGCCCTGGGCAATCACCAGGTCGACGTCGTGCTGCTGCAGCCAGAGGCCTTCGGCGACCGTTGTCGCGCTGGAGGCGATCTTCGCCCCGGTGGCCCGGGCGCGCTGCAACAGTTCGGGGCTAGGCAGGCCGAAGTGGAAGCTGACCAGCGCCGGCTTGTGCCGCTCCAGCACCTCGGCCATGGCCGCGTCGAACGGCTGGCGGGTGGCACCGGCGGGAATGCCTGCCGGGTCGATGTCGAATTCGGCGAAGAGCGGTGCCAGCATCCGGTGCCAGGCGTCGAAGGCCGTCGGGTCGGCGGCCGGCGTCTGGTGGCAGAAGAAATTGACGTTGTACGGTCGGTCGGTCAGCGCCTTGATGGCGGTCAGCTCGGCGTCCAGCGCCTCGGCATTGAGCATGCCGGCCGGGATCGAGCCCAGCCCGCCGGCCTCACAGACCGCCGCGGCCAGCAGGTGATTCTGCGCACCGGCCATGGGCGCCTGGATGATCGGGTGCTCGATGCCGAAAAGATCGCGCAGGTCCATGAGGTCAGCTCCGTTCAGTCGTCGTGGGGCGCCACTGTAGCCCGTGTCGGTGGCCGGGGAAAACGACGCTGGTCATGCCGGACCTGCGCGGCGCAAGGCGGACGGGTAAACTGCGCGGCTCTCGAGGAGGATCAGATGAACTACCGCCACGCCTTCCATGCCGGCAACCACGCCGATGTGCTCAAACACCTGGTGTTGAGCCGGATCTTCGCCCTGCTGTCGCGCAAGGAGGCGCCCTTCGCCTACCTCGACAGCCATGCCGGCGTCGGCCTCTACGATCTGGCCGGCGACCAGGCCAGCCGCACCGGCGAGTGGCTGCAAGGCATCGCCCGCATCTGGCAGGCTGAGGCGCACCCGGCGCTGCTCGATGACTACCTCGGCGTGATCCGCCAGCTCAACCCGGACGGGGCGCTGCGCTATTACCCCGGCTCGCCGGAGCTGGCGCGGCAACTGACCCGCGAGCAGGATCGTCTGCAGCTCAACGAAAAGCATCCCGAGGACGGCGCGCTGCTCAAGGACAACATGGCCGGCGACCGCCGCGTGGCCGTGCACCGAGGCGAGGGCTGGCATGTGCCGCGGGCCTTGATGCCGACGCAGGAAAAGCGCGTGGTACTGCTGATCGATCCGCCGTTCGAACAGGCCGACGAATTGAGCCGCTGCGTCACGGCAATGAAGGAAGCGCTGGGGCGCATGCGCCAGACCATCGGCGTGATCTGGTATCCGATCAAGGACGAGCGCCAGCTCAAGCGCTTCTATCAGGACCTGGCGCGCAGCGGGGCGCCCAAGTTGCTGCGTGCCGAACTGTTCGTCCACCCCGCCGACGACGCCAGCCGCCTGAGCGGTTCGGGTCTGGCCATCGTCAACCCGCCGTGGGGGCTGGAGAATGAGCTGCGTGAGCTGTTGCCGTGGCTGGCCGAGCAGCTGGCGCAGAGCCAGGGCAGCTGGCGGCTGGACTGGCTGATCGAGGAGGCCTGAGTCGCGGAGATCGCCACCCGGTGGACGTCCACACCGTGGATCGATAAAGCGCGATCCACCCTACGCAGACGCCGGGATTCGTAGGGTGGATGTCGCTTTTCACATCCACCGTCACGGGTCCGCAGCCACACCATGCGTCAGAACAACCTGAGCGGCTCTTCCTGCAGCGCCGATATCTGTTCGCGCAGGATCAGCACCTGGTCGCCCCAGTAACGCTCGCTGCCGAACCAGGGAAAGCTCATCGGAAAGGCCGGATCGTCCCAGCGGCGGGCGAGCCAGGCGCTGTAGTGCATCAGCCGCAGCGCGCGCAACGCCTCGATCAGCGGCAGCTCGCGCGGGGCGAAATCATGGAATTCGTTGTAGCCGTCGACCAGTTCGGCCAGCTGACCAAGACGTTCATGGCGCTCGCCGGCGAGCATCATCCACAGGTCCTGCACCGATGGGCCCATGCGGCAATCATCGAGGTCGACCAGATGAAAGGCATCGTCGCGGGCGAGGATGTTGCCCGGGTGGCAATCGCCATGCAGGCGGATCGGGGTGAAGTTGGTGCTGGCGAAGACGTCTTCGACCCGCTTGAGCAGATCGCGTGCCACCGACTCGTAGGCCGGCAGCAGGCTTTTGGGCACGAAGTCACCTTGCAGCAAGCTGTTCAGCGAGTCGTGGCCGAAATTCTGTACGCCCAGGGTTTCGCGATGCTCGAACGGCCGGTTTGCACCTATCGCATGCATCCGCCCCAACAGCTGGCCGAGGCGATAGAGCTGGTCGAGATTGCCTGGCTCCGGTGCGCGGCCTCCTCTACGTGGAAATAGCGCAAAACGGAAGCCCGCGTGCTCGAATAGTGTTGTGCCGTTGCGTTCCAGCGGCGCCACCACCGGCACCTCGCGCTCGACCAGTTCCAGGCTGAACTGGTGCTCCTCGAGAATCGCCTCGTTGCTCCAGCGACCGGGCCGGTAGAACTTGGCGATCAGTGGTGTTTCGTCTTCGATGCCCACTTGATAGACGCGGTTCTCGTAGCTGTTGAGCGCCAGCACGCGGGCATCGCTGAGATAACCGATGCTTTCCACAGCGTCGAGGACCAGGTCCGGCGTGAGTGTATCGAAGGGATGAGACATGACCGGCTCCGCAGAATAGACCGATCAGTGTATTGCACCGGGGCTTTTAAACAACCGCGCGTCCGCCGCTATCAGTCGCCTGGCTTGGGCGTGCGTGCCAGGCAGTAGACGTCCACTCGCACCGCACCCGCACGCTTGAGCAGTCGCGCCAGCGCCTCGGCGGTCGCACCGGTGGTCAGCACGTCGTCGATCAGCGCCAGATGGCGGCCCTTGATGTCGGTACCCGGCGCCAGGCAAAACGCTTGACGCAGATTTCGCCGTCGCGTGGCGGCGTCCAGTTGCTGCTGCGGGGGCGTATCGACGACGCGTTCCAGCAGATGCTCGTCGACCGGCAGTGTCAGCGCGCCGCCCAGCCACTGGGCCAGCATCTGCGCCTGATTGAAGCCGCGTTGGCGCAGGCGTCGGCGGGCCAGCGGCACCGGCACGAGAAGATCAGGCTGCGGCAGCCCGTCGGTGAAGGCGTGCTGCAGATGCAGCCCCAGCCGCTCGCCAAGCAATCGCCCAAACGGCCAGCGCGCCTGATGCTTGAAACGGGTGATCAGCGCATCCACGGGAAAGGCGAAGCGCCAGGGCACCTCGACGTGGTCATAGCTTGGCGGCCTTTTCTGGCATTCGCCGCAGACCAGCCCGTGTGTCGGCAGTGGCACGGCACAGGTTGCACACCGGCCATCGAGCCAGGGCAGTTCGGCTTCGCAAGGGCCACACAGTGGGTGACCGTCGCAAGGTTCATCGCACAGCAGGCAGTGCTGTATATTAATTGACCAGTTGTAAACCATGATTCCTTTCCTGGTTGACAGCGTATCGAGCTTGGCTAAACATTCCGCATCCGTGCCAGGCCGCCGAGCCGCTATTAATTACAAGGAATGCCCATGAGTGCCACCTCCGCCTCCATTACGCGTCACGATTGGACCCTCGCCGAGGTCAAGGCGCTCTTCGAGCAACCCTTCAACGATCTGCTGTTCCAGGCGCAGACCGTGCACCGCCAGCACTTCGATGCCAACCGCGTGCAGGTTTCCACGCTGCTCTCGATCAAGACCGGCGCCTGCCCGGAAGACTGCAAGTACTGCCCGCAATCCGGGCACTACAACACCGGCCTCGATAAAGAGAAGCTGATGGAAGTGCAGAAGGTGCTGGAGGCTGCGGCCGAAGCCAAGGCCATCGGCTCGACGCGTTTCTGCATGGGTGCGGCCTGGAAGCACCCGTCGGCCAAGGACATGCCCTACGTGCTGAAGATGGTTGAAGGGGTCAAGGCGATGGGCCTGGAAACCTGCATGACCCTCGGCAAGCTCGATCAGGAGCAGACCAAGGCGCTGGCGGCGGCGGGGCTGGACTACTACAACCACAACCTCGACACCTCGCCGGAGTACTACGGCAACATCATCACCACCCGCACCTATGGCGAGCGTCTGGAAACGCTGAGCTACGTGCGCGAGGCGGGGATGAAGATCTGCTCCGGCGGCATTCTCGGCATGGGCGAGTCGCTGGACGATCGCGCCGGCCTGCTGATCCAGCTGGCCAACCTGCCTGAGCACCCGGAATCGGTGCCGATCAACATGCTGGTCAAGGTCAAGGGCACGCCGCTGGCCGAGGAACAGGACGTCGATCCGTTCGACTTCATCCGCATGCTAGCCGTGGCGCGGATCATGATGCCGAAATCCCATGTGCGGCTGTCCGCCGGTCGCGAGCAGATGAACGAACAGATGCAGGCCCTGGCCTTCTTCGCTGGCGCCAACTCGATCTTCTACGGCGAGAAGCTGCTGACCACCGCCAATCCGCAGGCGGACAAGGACATGCAGCTGTTCGCGCGTCTGGGCATCAAGCCGGAAGAGCGCCACGAGCATGCTGACGAAGTACACCAGGCGGCCATCGAGCAGGCGCTGATCGAACAGCGCGACAGCAAGCTGTTCTACAACGCCGCGGTCTGATGATCGGGTCCGGTGGATGAGTGCGGCATCGGTTGCACGCATCCGCCGCTGGCCTGGCCAACCCATTTGCAGGCTGGATGACCCGCGTGTGGTCATCCACCTCCTCTCGGTGTACCCATGAGCTTCGATCTCTCCGCCCGTCTCGCCGAGCGCCGCGCGGCCCATCTCTATCGTCAACGTCCGCTGCTGGAAGCGCCGCAGCAGCCGGAGGTGATGGTCGATGGCGACCGCCTGCTGGCGTTCTGTTCCAACGACTACCTGGGCCTCGCCAATCATTCCGAGGTGATTGACGCCATGCAGCAGGGCGCTGCGAAGTGGGGTGTGGGCGGCGGCGCCTCGCATCTGGTTATTGGCCACAGCACGCCGCATCATCAGCTCGAAGAAGCCCTTGCCGAATTCACCGGCCGACCACGGGCGCTGCTGTTTTCCACCGGTTATATGGCGAATCTGGCTGCGGTGACTGCGCTGGTCGGGCAGGGCGATACGGTGCTGCAGGATCGCCTCAATCACGCCTCCCTGCTCGACGCCGGTTTGCTCTCCGGCGCGCGCTTCTCGCGCTACTTGCACAACGATGCCGAAAGCCTCGCCAAGCGCCTGGAGAAGGCTAGCGGCAATACCCTGGTGGTGACCGATGGCGTGTTCAGCATGGACGGTGATCTCGCAGAACTGCCGGCGATTTGTGCCACGGCGAAGCAGCGTGGCGCCTGGGTGATGGTCGACGATGCCCATGGCTTCGGTCCGCTGGGTGCGACGGGCGCCGGCATCGTCGAGCACTTTGGTCTGGGCATGGATGACGTGCCGGTATTGGTCGGCACGCTGGGTAAGGCGTTTGGCACCGCAGGCGCCTTTGTCGCCGGTAGCGAGGAGCTGATCGAAACGCTGATCCAGTTCGCGCGACCGTACATCTACACCACCAGCCAGCCGCCTGCGGTGGCCTGTGCCACACTGAAAAGCCTGGATCTGCTGCGCAGCGAGGGCTGGCGCCGTGAGCACCTGAACCGGCTGGTGGCGCGTTTCCGCGAAGGCGCGGTGCGGATCGGCCTGACACTGATGGACAGCGCGACACCGATCCAGCCGGTGCTGGTCGGCAGCAGCGAACGGGCGTTGAGGCTGTCGGCATTGCTGCGCGAGCGCGGCGTCCTGGTCGGCGCGATTCGCCCTCCAACCGTTCCGGCCGGCAGCGCACGGCTGCGGATCACCTTCACGGCGAGCCACAGTGAGGCACAGCTGGACCGCCTGCTGGAAGCGCTGGCCGAGTGCTGGGCCCTGTTGCCCAAGGAGAACGAGGATGCGTGATCGACTGATTCTTCTGCCGGGCTGGGCGTTCAGCTCGGCCGCCCTTGAACCCCTGGCCGAGCTATTGCGCGACCGCGAGCCACGCCTGCAGGTCGACATTGCCCCACTGCCGACGCTGGATCGCCCCGAGGCCTGGCTCGATGAGCTGGATGCGCGGCTGCCCGTCGACAGCTGGCTCGCCGGTTGGTCGCTTGGCGGCATGCTGGCGACGCAACTGGCCGCGCGGCGCGGCGACAACTGTCCGGGACTGATCACTATCTGCAGTAACCCCTGCTTCCGCAGCCGTGACGACTGGCCGACGGCGATGCCTGCCGAAGTGTTCGATGCCTTCGAGGAGGCCTTCCGCCTCGGGCCGGATGACACGCTCAAGCGCTTCAGCCTGCTGTGTAGCCGCAGTGCCTACGATCCGCGCACGCTGGCGCGGCAACTGCAGGTGAGCCTGCTCGAGCAGCCTTCGTCAGTGGCTGCCGCCGGGCTGCGTCTGCTCGCCGAGCTGGACGGCCGCGAGGCGCTGCAAGGTTATGTGGGGCCACAGCTGCATCTGTTCGCCGATGGTGATGCGCTGGTGCCGGCGTCAGCGGCAGATGCGCTGCTGGCCTGTCTGCCGGATGTAGAAGTCGATGTGCTGGCCAATGCCAGCCACGGCCTGCCGCTGGAGCGTGCCGACGACGTGGCGACGGCAATGCTGGCGTTTATGGGTGATGGCGAGGATGACTGAAGCATCGCTCAGCGAGCGTCCGCCGGCGCAGTTGCCTGATAAGCGCCAAGTCGCGGCATCGTTTTCCCGTGCTGCGGGCAGTTACGACAGCGTCGCCGCACTGCAGCGACAGGTCGGCAATCAATTGCTGGCCCGACTGCCCTCCACTCGGCAACCCGGCCGCTGGCTCGATCTTGGCAGCGGCACCGGCTACTTCTCCCGCGTCCTGGCTGCGGCCTTTCCGGAGGCCGATGGCCTGGCACTGGATATCGCCGAGGGCATGCTGCGCCATGCACGGCCGCAGGGCGGCGCACGGCATTTCGTCACCGGTGACGCCGAGCGGCTGCCGCTGCGTGATGGCACTGTCGACCTGATCTATTCGAGCCTGGCACTGCAGTGGTGCGAGGATTTTGCCAGCGTGCTGAGCGAAGTGCGGCGGGTGCTGCGTCCGGGCGGCATCTTTGCCTTCACCAGTCTGTGCAGCGGTACCCTGCAGGAGCTGCGGGACAGCTGGCAGGCGGTGGACGGCTTCGCTCACGTCAACCGCTTCCGCTCGCGGGAGGCCTACCAGACGCTGTGTAGGGGCTGCGGTCTGGGATTGGCGAGTCTCGAAGTGCGCCCGGAAGTGCTGCATTTCCCCGATCTGCGCCAGCTGACCCATGAGCTCAAGGCGCTGGGTGCGCACAACCTGAATCCGGGTCGCCCGGATGGACTGACCGGGCGTGCACGCATCCGCGCGCTGGTCGAGGCCTACGAAGGGTTCCGCCGTCCCGAGGGGCTTCCGGCGACCTACCAGGTGATCTACGGCATTCTGCACAAGGAGCCATGATGCATCGCGCTTTCTTCATTGCCGGCACCGATACCGATGTTGGCAAGACCACTATCGCCGCGGGCCTGCTGCATGCGGCGCGCCTGGCGGGGTTGTCCACCGCGGCGGTGAAGCCGGTCGCCTCAGGCTGCGAAAGGACCGAGCAGGGTTTACGTAACAGCGATGCGCTGGCCCTGCTGGCCGAGTGCAGCCTTGCGCTGGACTATGCGACGGTCAACCCGTTCGCGTTCGAGCCGGCCATTGCCCCGCACATAGCTGCCCGCGAAGCGGGTGTCGAACTGACCGCCGCTCGTCTGATCGAGGCCGTGCAACCGGTAATGGCCCGGCAGGCCGGCGTCACTCTGGTCGAGGGCGCGGGAGGCTGGCGAGTCCCGCTGAATGCGCGTGAGTATCTGTCGGCATTGCCCGCGGCGCTGGGTTTACCGGTCATTCTCGTAGTAGGGGTGCGCTTGGGTTGTATCAACCATGCGCTGCTCAGTGCCGAAGCGATCGCCCGCGACGGGCTAGCGCTGGCTGGCTGGGTGGCGAATATCATCGACCCTGCCACATCGCGGCTGGATGACAACCTCGCCACGCTCGCTGAGCTGCTACCGGCACCCTGCCTTGGCCAGGTGCCTCGCCTCGCTGCGCCAACGGCGCGTCAGGTCGCGCGCTACCTGACGTTGCCCGCGTTGCAGCCGGTGTGAGCGGACGCGCATTGCGGCGACTCGCGCCTTGCGGTACGTGTCGGCATCTGCTTGAATGCTGGCAACCTGATAGCGCGTGGAGTCACCATGCAAATCACCAATAACCTTCTGGGCGCGGGCCTCAGTGCCTACCAGGGTGGTCAGCAGCGCGTCGAGCAGGCCGCTTCTTCCATCGCCTCCGCCAACGCGCCAGTGCTGGGCAACTCCCAGGCGGTCACCGAAATCACCGAGCAGCTGATCCAGTTGAAGGTCGGTGAACACAGTGCCAAGGCAGGTGCCCGTATGATCCAGAGCGCTGACGAAGTCCTCGGCACGTTGATCGATACCCAGGCCTGATCGCGTACTCCGGCGCTCATCGATTCTCCTTGCTGATTCGAGTCGTCATTCATGCGCTCGGCCAGCTTCGCTTTTCTCCTTCCTGCATCGTCGTTCCAGCCAGCCAGCCGGCCAGCCAGCCAGCCAGCCAGCCAGACAGCCAGCCAGACAGCCAGCTCGGTAGGCGCCGGGCATGCTGCGTCTTTGCAACATCAGATTTCCTATTCCCGAATTTCGCCAGGCGTGGCCTTCGCTCGACCTGAATTTGGCTGATTCAGCCGACAAGTGGCGCCCTGTTCTGCGCTTGACATCGCTCAGGTCGAAACGTATGTTTCAAACGCCTGTTTGACCCTTCGGGCTGGTAGTCCGACGGTCGAAATCGAATTCAGATGGCTGGGTCGCCCGGTCAGCTTGTTACAAGAACTCACCGCTGAGGTTTACGCTATGCCCGACTACAAGGCCCCCTTGCGCGATATCCGTTTCGTACGTGACGAGCTGCTCGGCTACGAAGCGCACTATCAGAGCCTTCCGGGATGTGAAGACGCCACCCCGGACATGGTCAACGCGATTCTCGATGAGGGCGCGAAGTTCTGTGAGCAGGTACTCGCTCCGCTGAATCGCGTCGGCGACATCGAAGGCTGCACCTGGAGCGAGTCGGGCGTGAAGACGCCGACCGGTTTCAAGGAAGCTTACGAGCAGTACGTGGCAGGTGGCTGGCCGAGTCTGGCCCATGACGTCGACCACGGCGGTCAGGGTCTGCCCGAGTCCCTCGGTCTGGCGATCAGCGAAATGATCGGTCAGGCCAACTGGTCCTGGGGCATGTACCCGGGCTTGTCTCATGGCTGCATGAACACCATCGCTACCCACGGTACCGACGATCAGAAGCACACCTATCTGAGCAAGCTTGTGTCCGGCCAGTGGACCGGCACCATGTGCCTGACCGAACCGCACTGCGGTACCGATCTGGGCATGTTGCGCACCAAGGCGGAGCCCCAGGCCGACGGCAGCTACAAGCTGAACGGCACCAAGATCTTCATCTCCTCCGGTGAACACGACATGGCCGAGAACATCGTCCATATCGTTCTGGCTCGTCTGCCCGATGCTCCGGCTGGCACCAAGGGCATCTCCCTGTTCATCGTGCCCAAGTTCCTGCCCAACGCCGAAGGCGAGAAGGGCGAGCGCAACGGTGTGAACTGCGGATCGCTTGAACACAAGATGGGCATCCACGGCAACGCGACCTGCGTCATGAACTTCGACGGCGCCACCGGCTTTCTGATCGGCCCGCCGAACAAGGGCCTGAACGCGATGTTCACCTTTATGAACACCGCACGTCTGGGTACCGCGCTGCAGGGTCTGGCACATGCCGAGGTCGGTTTCCAGGGCGGCATCAAGTACGCTCGTGAGCGCCTGCAGATGCGCGCGCTGAGCGGCCCCAAGGCGCCGGAAAAGCCAGCCGACCCGATCATCGTGCATCCGGACGTGCGTCGCATGCTGTTGACCATGAAGGCGTTCGCCGAGGGCAACCGCGCGATGGTCTACTTCACCGCCAAGCAGGTCGACATCGTCAAGAACAGCCAGGATGAAGAGCAGAAGAAGCAGGCCGACACGCTGCTGGCCTTCCTCACGCCGATCGCCAAGGCGTTCATGACCGAAGTGGGCTTCGAAGCGGCCAACCATGGCGTGCAGATCTACGGTGGTCACGGCTTCATCGCCGAGTGGGGCATGGAGCAGAACGTGCGTGACGCGCGTATTTCCATGCTGTACGAGGGCACCACCGGTATCCAGGCGCTGGACCTGTTGGGCCGCAAGGTGCTGATGACCCAGGGCGAGGCGCTGAAGTCCTTCACCAAGATCGTGCATAAGTTCTGCCAGAACCAGGAAGGCAACGAAGCCATCAAGGAGTTCGTTACCCCCCTGAATCAGCTGAACAAGGAGTGGGGCGAGCTGACCATGAAGATCGGCATGGCCGCCATGAAGGATCGTGAAATGGTCGGTGCGGCGTCGGTCGACTACTGCATGTATTCCGGCTACGCCTGTCTCGCCTATTTCTGGGCTGACATGGCTCGGGTTGCTGCCGAGAAGCTGGCTGAGGGCACCTCCGAGGAGGCGTTCTACAAGGCCAAGCTGCAGACCGCGCGATTCTACTTCCAGCGCATCCTGCCGCGTACCCGCATGCATGTCGACGCCATGCTGTCCGGTGCCGACAACCTGATGCAGATGGCTGAGGAAGACTTCGCTCTCGGTTACTGACGGGTTGAGGTTGTAAAGGAAAGCCGCTGCTTTGCAGCGGCTTTTTTGTGCCCGATCCAGACGTGGTACTGCTTTTGCCGCATCTTCGCCGGTATTTCGGCTGCACAACTGGGAGCAAGAAGGCAAAATGCAAGCTTTTCTCGGCAGCATGCCGGAGTTGCCGTGTCGCGTACCGTCCCGCCTCGCTTCAGCCATTTTCTCGCGCCATTGGCCCTGTTGCTCGGCGGAGAGGTCATCGCGCGTCAGGTTTCGCTGAACGAGTTCTTCACGTCGCTCTATAACGTCCTGCCGACCGTACTGCTGTTGCTCGGCGGTGCGCTTTGCATGATGTACGGCCGCATCCGCGAGCTGTTTCTGCTGCTCTGCGTCTATCTTGCCTATTTCCTCCTCGATATCCACGCCGATCACTACCGGGCGCATGGCACTCTGCTGGACGATGCTGCACTGACCTTTCATCTCTGCAGCTTGCTGCTGCCGCTGCTTTACGGCCTGTATGGCGTGTGGCGAGAGCGCAGTCACCTGGCGCAGGACGGCCTGGCCCGTGCCGCCGTGCTGTTTGCCGTCGGCGTCGTCGCCGTGGCGCTGGCAAAGCGGTTTCCGGAAACGTTACATGCCTGGCTGGTGGTGATTCGCTGGCCCGCCTTGCAGGCCGATTGGCTGCAGCTTATCCAGTTGGCGTACCCGGCGTTCCTCGTGGCGCTAGTGTTACTGATCGTCCAGTACCTGCGCCAACCGAGGCCGTCCCACGCGGCGCAGATCATTGCGCTGCTCGGCGTCCTGCTGATGTTGCCGCAAACATTCAGTCGCCATGCCGCGCTGAACATTCTAAGTAGCCATGTGTTGCTGATGCTGGTGGTGGCGATCGCCCATGAGGCTTATCTCATGGCCTTTCGTGATGAGCTGACTGGCCTGCCTGGGCGGCGTGCGTTGAACGAGCGGCTGCAGCGTCTGGGGCGGCAGTACGTGCTGGCGATGGCCGACGTGGACCACTTCAAGAGCTTCAACGATACCCACGGTCACGATGTCGGCGATCAGGTGCTGAAGATGGTTGCCAGCCGGCTGCGCAAGATAGGGGGCGGTGGACGTGCATATCGCTAGTATCGAAGAGTGTCTGCCGCATCTGGAGGAGGTACGTCAGTCGGTAGAGAGCTATGCGCTGCAATTGCGTGACGAAGACAATCGACCGAAGGATGATCGTCGCGGCCGTATGGCTCGAGGAGCGGCGTCGGCGAAACAGGTCTCGGTGACCATCAGTATCGGGGTGGCTGAGCGACAAGGGGAGCAGCGCAGCCCGGAGGAGGTGATCAAGGCCGCCGACCAGGCGCTGTACAGTGCCAAAAAAGCAGGCAGAAACTGTCTGCGAGTGCACGGCAGCGGCCGCGGTGCGGTGCGTATGGCCGAGCATTCGCGTTAGGGTTGCAGTGGTATTGATAGTGACCGGTAAAAACTATCTGGTCATAAAAAGACGCTTAATCCTGTCCTGGTTATTCGGTTAGACTCGCTGGAAACGGCCCATAGTGGCCGCAACCCAGTGTCTTGCGAGGAACCTTGCCATGGCTGACTACCAAGCGCCGCTGCGCGACATGCGTTTTGTCCTGAATGAAGTCTTCGACGCGCCGAAGCTCTGGCAGTCGCTGCCAGCGCTGGCCGAAGTGGTCGATGCCGAGACGGCCGATGCAATTCTCGAGGAAGCTGGCAAGATCACCGCCAACAGCATCGCGCCGCTCAACCGCAGCGGTGACGAAGAAGGCTGCCGCTGGGACGCCGGGGCGGTTTCTACGCCCGCCGGCTACCGCGAGGCTTATCAGCTGTACGCCGAAGGTGGCTGGGTCGGAGTTGGTGGCGATCCGGCGTTTGGTGGAATGGGCATGCCCAAGGTCATCTCGGCCCAGGTTGAGGAGATGATGAACTCCGCCAGCCTGGCCTTTGGGCTCTATCCGATGCTGACGTCCGGCGCCTGCCTGTCGATCTACGCCCACGCCAGCGAAGAACTGAAGCAGAAGTACCTGCCGAACATGTATGCCGGTGTCTGGTCGGGGTCCATGTGTCTGACCGAACCTCATGCCGGTACCGACCTCGGCATTATCCGCACCAAGGCCGAGCCGCAGGCAGACGGCTCCTACAAGATCAGCGGCACCAAGATATTCATCACCGGCGGCGAGCATGACCTGACCGAGAACATCATCCACCTGGTGCTGGCCAAGCTGCCGGATGCGCCAGCTGGCTCCCGCGGCATCTCGTTGTTCCTGGTGCCGAAGGTGATGGTCAACGAGGACGGCACCCTGGGTGAGCGCAACTCGCTGTCCTGCGGTTCCATTGAGCACAAGATGGGTATCCAGGCCTCGGCGACCTGCGTGATGAACTTCGACGGTGCCACCGGCTGGATGGTCGGCGAGCCGAACAAGGGCCTCGCAGCGATGTTCACCATGATGAACTACGAGCGTCTAGGCGTCGGTATTCAGGGCCTGTCGACTGGCGAGCGCTCCTATCAGAGCGCTATCGAGTATGCCCGCGAGCGTATCCAGAGCCGCGCACCGACCGGACCGATTGCGCAGGACAAGGCAGCCGATCCGATCATCGTGCATCCGGATGTGCGCCGCATGCTGCTGACCATGAAGGCGCTGAACGAGGGTGGTCGCGCGTTCTCCAGTTATGTCGCGCTGCAGCTCGATATCGCCAAGTTCAGTGACGACGACGAGGCGCGGCTGCGAGCCGAGGCGCAGGTGGCGCTGCTGACACCGGTAGCCAAGGCCTTCCTCACTGACATGGGGCTGGAAACCACGGTACATGGCCAGCAGATTTTCGGCGGCCATGGCTTCATCCGCGAGTGGGGCCAGGAGCAGCTGGTGCGTGACTGCCGCATTACCCAGATATACGAGGGCACCAACGGCATTCAAGCGCTGGACCTGGTTGGGCGCAAGATCGTCGGCAGTGGTGGCACCATGTATCAGGCCTTCGTCGATGAAATTCGTGCATTCATCGCTGATGCCGGTCCGGAGCTGGCGGAGTTCGCCGAGCCCCTCAAGGCTGCCATGGACAATCTGGATGAGCTGACCGCCTGGGTAATCGATCAGGCCAAGGTGAATCCGAACGAAATCGGCGCCGCCTCGGTGGAGTACCTGCACGTGTTCGGCTACACCGCTTATGCGTACATGTGGGCACGCATGGCGGTAGCGGCATTCGCCAAACAGGATGAAGGCGACTTCTACCAGAGCAAGCTGGGAACCGCGCGTTTCTACTTTGCTCGCCTGTTGCCGCGAATTCATTCGCTGAGCGCTTCGGTCAAGGCCGGAAGCGAGTCACTGTACTTGCTCGACGCTGCTCAATTCTGAGATGCCGCGGCTTAATCTAAAGGCAATATGAAATTATTTGGCCATGACGCGGAACGATTAAGCCGCCCTTCAGGTCATAAAAACCGCACCATGTAAGCCTGGACTTACAGCACTGCATCAAGGATGACGCGATGTAGGAAAAGGCTTACAAGGCGTGATGCACAATGGCTACTACAGGCTCACAAGGTCTGACGGTAATCTACTGCTTAAGGACGTGGCGCATGGAAAGCGCAAATCAATAAAAAGGATCACACAGGGAGCGGCGCCAGGATGGCGCGCGATCATGGATGTCAGGATTCAGTCTGCAGAGCCCCGCTTCGGCGGGGTTTTTCTTTTCTGCTTAGTTCTTATGCCAGTAGTCAGCCATTCAAGCGGCCTTGCGACCGCTTAGGCTTAGGCCGATGTCCCGGCATCAACTCGGCAGGCACACACCGGTGCCGCCCAACCCGCAATATCCCCCAGGATTCTTTGCCAGATACTGCTGGTGGTAGGCCTCTGCGTAGAAGAACGGCGGCGCGTCGTCGATCTCGGTGGTGATGGCCGGAAAACCCGCTGCGCTCAGTTGCTGCTGGAACCGTTCACGACTCGTCTCCGCCTCGCTGCGCTGCTGTGCATCCATGCAATAGATCGCCGAACGATACTGGCTGCCGACATCATTACCCTGCCGCATTCCCTGAGTCGGGTTGTGAGCCTCCCAGAAAACGCGTAACAGCGTACCGTAGTCGATCTGCTGAGGATCGAAGACCACCAGTACCGCCTCCGTATGCCCGGTAAGCCCAGAACAGACTTCATCGTACGTCGGGTTCGGGGTCAGGCCTCCGGCATAGCCGACAGCCGTCGTCCAGACTCCCGGCTGCTCCCAAAACCGGCGTTCCGCTCCCCAGAAGCAGCCCATGCCAAACACCGCCTGGCAAAGCCCTGCTGGAAAGGGTGGCTGCAGCGGGTTGCCATTGACGTAGTGGGCGGGGGGGACCGGTATGGGTGTCGAGCGGCCGGGCAAGGCCTGCTCGGCGGTGGGCAGTGCCTGTTTGTTGATCAGAATCTGCGAGCGTAGCGACATGCGAGCCTCGAGCGGGGAAGGTGGCTGACGAGCTAGGCTACAAAAGCCCGGGAGTCAGTGAAAGCGCCACGGCTACCACGCGTCGCAGAGTTCTGCGCAAACGACTGGCGCTCAGCACCATTGGGGATAGCGGCGCAGAGCCTCGGTCAGGATGTTGCCGGGGATCGGCTTGTCGAACAGGTAGCCCTGACCGATATCACAGCGATGACGACGCAGGAATTTCAGCTGCTCCGGTGTTTCGATTCCTTCAGCGACGACCTTCAGGTGCAGCTTGCGGGCCATGGCGATCACTGCCGAGGTGATCTCCACGTCGTCCTGGTTGCCCGGGATGTCCTTGATAAAGCTGCGATCGATCTTGATCACGTCGATGGGGAATTTCTTCAGGTAGCTCAGTGAGGAATACCCAGTGCCGAAGTCGTCCATGGCAAGCGTCAGGCCGAGCGCCTTGAGGCCGATCAGCTGCTGTCGGGTTTCCTCGGTGGCTTCGAGCAGGAGGCTTTCTGTCAGCTCCAGCTCTAGCTGCGCGGCGGGAAGTTGCTCTTCGAGCAGAATTGCGGCGATCGTGCCAAGCAGATCAGGATCCGAGAACTGCTTGGGTGAAAGGTTGATTGCGATCTGGGGTGTGCCAAGGCCTAGCGCGGAAAGGGTGACGCCCATCCGGCAAGCTTCCCGCGCGACCCACTTGCCGATCGGGATGATCAGCCCGGTTTCTTCCGCGACGCTGATGAACTGATCCGGGCGGATCATGCCCTTTTCCGGATGGTTCCAGCGCAGCAGCGCTTCCAGCCCCTGCAGCCGGCCGGTATGCAGGCATAGCTTGGGCTGGTAGAACACCTCCAACTCGTTCTGCAGCAGCGCACGGCGCAGGTTGTTCTCGACGAACAGCTTGTAGTTGGCTTCGGCATGCAGGGCTTCGGTAAATATCTGCACCTGGTTCTTGCCGTTCGCCTTGGCCTTGTGCAGCGCTTGCCCGGCATGCTTCATCAGCGTTTCCGGGTCACGCCCGTGCTGGGGCGAGCACGCCAGCCCCAGGGACCCGCTGACGCTGATCAGCTGCTTGTCGACGAATAGCGGCTTATCGAGGATGCGCAGCACCTGGTCTGCCAGGCGGACGCCTTCATCCAGTCCCTTGTCATCGAACAGCAGGGCGAACTCGTTGCTGGCAAAGCGTGCCAGTACGGCCTGCTGGCTGAGTCCGTTGCGCAGTCGGCGGGCAAGGCTGGTGAGCAGCTTGTCGCCGGTCTGGTGGCCGAGGCTGTCGTTGATGCGCTTGAAGTTGTCGATGTCCACCAGCAACAGGCAGAGCCTGGGCTCGGCCCCGGCGGCAAAGCGCTCCTCGATGCTGCGAATGAAGTACGGGCGATTGCCCAGGTTGGTCAGGTTGTCGGTATAGGCCAGGCGCTCGATATGCTGATGCGCCAGTTTGCTGCGGGTGATGTCCTCGTAGATGCCGATGTAGTGGGTCAGCGCGCCGTCTTCATTGAAGACCTTGGAGATGGAAAGCTGACCCCAGTACGGCTCGAGGTTCTTGCGTCGGGAGCGGAACTCGCCCTGCCAACTGTTGCTGTGGGCAAGTACCGAAGATGTGTCGAACAGCAGCTCGCCGAGGTTTTCCAGAGCCTTCAGTTCGGCCAGACGCTGACCGCGTACCTCGGCTGAGGAAAACTGGCTGATGACGGTGAATGCCGGATTCACATATTCCACCCGGCCTTCTCGGTCGACCAGGATGAAGGCGCTGGCGCTCTGTTCCACGGCGCGCTGGAACAGGCCGAGCATATGGGTTGCGCTGAGCCGCTGCTGATTGGCCAGCACCTGCGCATACTGATCGGCCAGCTCGCCGGCGAAGGCGATCTCGTCGGCCTGCCATGCGCGCGGTTTGCCTGTGTGTTGCAGGCTGAGAACGCCGATTACCTCCCCACCGACTCGAATGCTGGCGTCCAGGATCGAGCGAACGCCCTGCGGGCGATAGATAAGCTGGTCAAGTTCGCAGGTGCGGTGATCCTGGGACACGTCCTGCGCATCGACGGCGCGACCGCTCTGCAGCGCCTGCAAGTAGCGGGGAAAGGGTGCGAGTTCCAGGGCTGAGGGCGTTTCGTAATGGTCGCTGTCGAGTCGGTAGCACGACACTGGCTCCAGGCGCGTGCCGTCCAGATGCCAGATTGTCGCGCGGTTCAGCTCGTAGACTTCGCAGGCGGCCTGGGTGATCAGCTGTGCCGCTTCCAGTTCCGGATTGGCGGAGCCGTAGCGATGCCGAGCCAGCCTGACGATCAGGCTCTGCTGGGTGCGCGAGCGCAGCATGTGCTCGATGTGTTCGTCCTGGGCTTGCTGATGTTGCTGCAGCGCCGTGCGCAGTCGGGCGTTCTGCGCCCTGAGATCCTGATCCGATTCAGGCTGGCGTCCGGGCATCAGATAGCCCCTGAGCAGCTCGCGACCATACTGCTGGCAAACTTCGCCGAGTTCGGTGATGTCCTGCACGCCGTCAGGCGTGTGCAGTCGATAGCTGACTGAATAGTGGCTGCGGCCTGTCAGCTGTTGCTGAATCTCTTCGTGTAGCTGGTGACGGACGCTGGGCTCCATCAGGCTGGCGTAGGGGGCGTCGACCAGGGAGCAAAGGTCGCCGGCGGAAACACCGAGATAACGCTCGCACGCGGGATCGAGAAACAGCAGTGTCCAGCTGGACTCGTTCAAGCGCTCGAAACGCAGCATGCCGAGCCGTGAAGGCACTGGCAACTGCGTCACAACCTCGGTCGCCAGACGGCTGGCGGCATCGGTATGTATTTTCATCGAGCGGTTGGCTTCCAGTATGCTCCACGGAGTCGGGCTGGCCTGTGCTCCAGGCGCCGTTCCAGCGAAGGACGATGGCTAAATAATATTAATTTCGGCAAGGGTGCATCATGCGACAGGGACTGACAAGTCGGCTTGCAAAGTTAGTGATGGTCTCGGTTCTCTGCGTGATCGGAACACCTCTGATCGCGAGTGAAGTGGTGGAGTTCGGCTCGGATGAGTCGGCTCGCTATCTCACTGAATTGAAAAAGCTTTATCTCACCAGCAGCGATCGCGAAGCGCTGCTCGCGCATAGTAACGGATTGCTCGATACCTACGCATTGCGAGCGGGTTATCAGGTTGGCCAGGCCAATCCGCAGGACTTTCTCTACGAGCTGAGCGTGGCCACTCCTGGCGAGTTGCGCATACGCGAGGAAGTCCGCAGCAGCAGCGGCGGTGTTGCCGTGCGCAACCGCAGTCTGTCGGTATTCGGGCTTGATCCCTATCTGCAATATCAGTGTCCTGCGCAAGGGTTCAGTTGTTCGATCAGCAGCCCCATCGACGGCCTGCCCTTGCTGGTCATTCTGCGCGACCCCCAGGGTGCCGAAGAGCTGGCCAAGGCGCTGTCTTTTCTGATTCGTAATCTGCAGAAGGGTTGACGCAGCAGTTGGTGCGCGTGATCCCTGCACAATAGAAAACGCCGCATCTTCTTCAGAGGATGCGGCGTTTTTCGTTTGGCTCAGCCGTTACAGCAGCAGGGTGCGGATATCCGCCAGCAGCTCCGACAGCCGTTTGGTGAAGCGTGCGGCAGCAGCCCCGTTGATTACACGGTGATCGTAGGACAGCGAGAGCGGCAACATCAGGCGCGGCTCGAATGCCTTGCCGTCCCAGACTGGCTGCATCGTCGCCTTGGATACCCCGAGAATCGCCACTTCCGGCGCGTTGACGATCGGCGTGAAGCCGGTGCCGCCAATGTGGCCAAGGCTGGAAATGGTGAAGCAGGCACCCTGCATGGCGTCAGGCGAGAGCTTCTTGCTGCGCGCTTTCTCTGCCAGCTCGGCCGCTTCGCCAGCCAACTGCAGCAAGCTCTTCTGATCCACGTTCTTGATCACCGGGACCATCAGGCCATCCGGAGTATCCACGGCGAAGCCGATGTGCACGTACTTTTTGCGGATCAGCGCCTTGCCGCTTGGTGCCAGCGAGCTGTTGAAGTCCGGCAGCTCCTTGAGCAGATGCGCACAGGCTTTGAGCAACAATGGCAGCACGGTGAGTTTGACGCCGGCCTTCTCGGCGGCAGCCTTCTGGGAGACGCGGAAGGCCTCCAGTTCGGTGATGTCGGCCGATTCGAACTGGGTCACGTGCGGTACGTTCAGCCAGCTGCGGTGCAGGTTGGCTGCGCCGATCTGCATCAGGCGCGACATCGCGACTTCTTCGACTTCGCCGAACTTGCTGAAGTCCACGGCCGGGATCGGCGGAATGCCGGCACCGCCCGAGGCACCTTCTGCCGGAGCCTGCTTGGCCTTGTGCAGCATGTTTTTGACGTAGGCCTGGACATCTTCCTTGAGAATCCGGCCCTTGGGACCGGTGGCCGGAACATCGGCCAGGTCGACGCCGTACTCGCGCGCGGTCATGCGAACCGCCGGCCCGGCGTGAACCTTTGTGCCGGCCTTGCTCGGACCGCTCACGGCCGGAGCCGGCGTCGCCGCGGCCTTCGCCTCCGGTACGCCCTGCTTGTTCGGAGCGACGGCCTGCTGCTGGGAAGCGGCCTCCTGCGGCCTGCTCTCGGCCTTTTTCGCGGGCGCCGAGCCCTGGACCTTGAGGGTCAGGATCAGGTCACCAGTCTTGGCATCGTCACCCACCTTGATCGACAGCGACTCCACCACGCCCGCCTTGGGCGCCGGAATTTCCATGCTGGCCTTGTCGGATTCCAAGGTGATCAGCGACTGGTCCGCCTCGACGCTGTCGCCAGCCTTGATCATGACTTCGATGACCTTGGCGCTGCCGCTGGAGCCGATGTCCGGAATACGAACCTCCTCCACGGACTCGCCTGCAGTTTCGGCCGGTGCTTCTGCGGCCTGCTCGGTCAGTTTCTCCTTGGCCGGGCTTTGTGGCTGGCTGGCCGGAGCACTGGCCGCTGCCGGCTTGCTCGAGGCGGTACCCTTGAGGATCAGGATCAGATCGCCGGTACCGACTTCGTCGCCCACCTTGACCGAAATGCTCTCGACTACGCCAGCGGCTGGAGAGGGGATCTCCATGCTGGCCTTGTCGGACTCGAGAGTGATCAGCGGTTGCTCGGCGGCGATGGTATCGCCGGCCTTCACTGAAATCTCGATCACGCTGGCCTTGCCGGAGGAGCCGATGTCCGGAACCTTGATTTCCTGCGACTCGCCTTCCTCGGCGGAGGCCGAAGGATTGTCATCTCCCGGAGGCGTAGGTGCTTCGGTTTCATCAGTCGGGCCGCCAGTGCTGGCAGCGGCAGGCTCGGCTGCGGCTTGCGCTGGCGCTTCGCTGTCAGTTCCTTCTTCGCTTTCCAGCTCGAGTAGCTCATCACCTTCTTTCAGGCGATCGCCGAGCTTGACCTTCAAAGCCTTCACGACGCCAGTCTTGGGTGCCGGGATTTCCATGCTGGCCTTGTCGGACTCCAGCGTCAGGATGCTCTGGTCCGCTTCGATACGATCGCCGACCTTGACGAACAACTCAATTACTTCACCCTCACCGCTGCCGATGTCGGGTACGCGTATGGTTTCACTCACAATAGGTTCTCCTGTGCGCACGCAGCATCAGCAATCCAGCGGATTGCGCTTCTCGGGGTCGATACCGAACTCGGTGATGGCATTGGCCACCACGGTGCGTTCGATGGCGCCGCGATCGGCGAGTGCCTGCAGTGCCGCGACGGCAACCCAGCGGCGGTCGACTTCGAAGAAGTCACGCAGCTTGGCGCGCGAGTCGCTGCGGCCGAAGCCGTCAGTGCCGAGCACCTGGTATTCGCGCGACGGAACCCACTGACGAATCTGATCGGCGAACAGCTTCATGTAGTCGGTCGAGGCCACTACCGGGCCTTCGCGGCCTTCCAGACACTGCTCGACATAGCTCTTGCGCGGCTCCTCTGTCGGGTGCAGACGGTTCCAGCGGTCGACCGCCAGGCCATCGCGACGCAGCTCGTTGAAGCTGGTTACGCTCCAGACGTCGGCGCCGACACCCATCTTGGCGAGGATGTCCACCGCAGCACGCACTTCACGCAGGATGGTGCCGGAACCCAGCAGCTGTACGCGGTGCTTGAAGTCGCCCCTGGCTTCCTCGAGCAGGTACATGCCCTTGATGATGCCGTCCTCGACACCCTGCGGCATGGCCGGCTGCTGGTAGTTCTCGTTCATCACGGTGATGTAGTAGTAGACGCTCTTCTGCAGCTCCATCATCTCGTGCATGCCGTGATGCATGATTACCGCCAGCTCATAGCCGTAGGTGGGGTCATAGCTGCGGCAGTTGGGGATGGTGCTGGCGAGGATGTGGCTATGCCCGTCCTCGTGCTGCAGGCCTTCGCCGTTCAGGGTGGTGCGTCCGGAGGTGCCACCGAGCAGGAAACCACGGGTCTGGGCATCGCCGGCCGCCCAGGCCAGGTCGCCGATCCGCTGGAAGCCGAACATCGAATAGAAGATGTAGACCGGCAGCATCGGCTGGTTGTAGTTGCTGTAGGCGGTACCCGCCGCGATGAACGAGGAGAACGCACCTGCTTCGTTCAAGCCTTCCTGCAGGATTTGACCATCCTTCTCTTCGCGGTAATACATCACCTGGTCGCGGTCGACCGGCTCGTACAGCTGCCCCACCGGGGAGTAGATGCCCAGCTGACGGAACATGCCTTCCATGCCGAAGGTGCGGGCCTCGTCGGCGAGGATCGGCACGATGCGCTTGCCGAGATCCTTGTCCTTCACCAGCTGCGAGAGAATCCGGCCGAAGGCCATGGTCGTGGAAATCTCGCGATCACCGGAACCGTCGAGCACTGCTTTGAGGGTGTCCAGCGGCGGCGTCGGGATGCTGAAGCTCTTCGGCCGGCGCTGCGGCAGCGAGCCACCGAGTTTCTCGCGGCACTTGCGCAGGTAGCGCATCTCGGCGCTGTCTTCGGCCGGGCGGTAGAACGGCAGTTCTTCGAGCTGCGAATCGTTGACCGGAATGTCGAAGCGATCGCGGAATTTCTTCAGGCTGTCGATATCGACTTTTTTGGTGTTGTGGGCGATGTTCTTCGCCTCACCAGCACCGGTGCCGTAACCCTTGATGGTCTTGGCCAGGATGACTGTCGGCTGGCCCTTGTGGTTGACCGCCTGGTGGTAGGCCGCATAGACCTTGTACGGATCGTGGCCGCCGCGGTTGAGCTTCCAGACTTCCTCGTCGGACATGCTCTCGACACGCTTGAGCAGCTCAGGGTCAGCACCGAAGAAATGCTTGCGCACATAGGCGCCGTCTTTGGCCTTGTAGTTCTGGTATTCGCCGTCGATGGCTTCGTCCATGCGGCGCTGCATGCGGCCGTCTTCGTCGGCGGCGAACAGTGGGTCCCACAGGCGGCCCCAGACGACCTTGTTGACGTTCCAGTTGGCGCCTTTGAATACGCCTTCCAGCTCCTGGATGATCTTGCTGTTGCCGCGTACCGGGCCGTCCAGACGCTGCAGGTTGCAGTTGATGACGAACACCAGGTTGTCGAGATTTTCACGACCGGCCAGGGAAATGGCGCCGAGGGTTTCCGGCTCATCGCACTCGCCGTCACCGATGAAGCACCAGACGCGTTGCTTGCCTTTCGGAATGAAGCCGCGGTTCTCCAGGTACTTCATGAAGCGCGCCTGGTAGATCGCAGTGATCGGGCCGAGACCCATGGACACGGTCGGGAACTGCCAGAAGTCCGGCATCAGGTGCGGGTGCGGGTAGCTCGACAGGCCCTTGCCATCGACTTCCTGGCGGAAGTTGAGCATCTGGTCTTCGCTCAGGCGGCCTTCGAGAAAGGCGCGGGCGTAAATGCCAGGGGAGGCATGCCCCTGATAGTAGATCAGGTCGCCGCCGTGCTCTTCCGTTGGGGCCTGGAAGAAATAGTTGAAACCGATGTCGTAGAGGGTCGCGCTGGAAGCGAAGGTGGAGATGTGCCCACCCAGATCCGGATCCTTGAGGTTGGCGCGCATCACCATCGCCAGTGCGTTCCAGCGGACCAGGGAGCGAATACGGCGCTCCATGAACAGGTCGCCAGGCATCTTGGCTTCGCGGGTAACGGGGATGGTGTTGCGGTACGGCGTGGTGATGCCGTAGGGCAGGGGCGTGCCGCTACGTGTGGCCAGTTCACCCATCCGGGTCATCAGGTAGTGAGCGCGGTCTTCACCCTCGCGGTCGAGGACGGACTCGAGGGCGTCCAGCCATTCCTGGGTTTCGACGGGATCGAGATCTTGCATGGCTTGCTCCATGGCGGAAAGGCTTCCAGAATCGGTTGCCTGTTCGCGACCGGCTTTGTGGGCCGGTGCGTGTAATGTTCTTGGACGAGTGCCGGGGGTAGGACCGGGCGTCTGTAGTTTTACTACAAAATGACGTCGGGATCAGCCCCCTGAAATACTCTTTAGTAGTAAAACTACAGATCAGCGGCGCTGGCATTTTCCTGAGAAAGGCATCTGCGAGGCTCTGAATCGCGCGGTTTCACTGTGTTGCTGTGAAGGAAACCTCAATGAGTCTGCCATCGCTGGTTGCATTGCCGCCCTCGCTTCTGCCTTTTGTCAGTCGTGCCGAAGAGTCGTTCCTCGCTGCTGCCGGCAGCCTGTCGGATGCCATTGCGGCACGTTGCCGCGCCTGGCTGGTGGATCAGCGCGAGGCGTTCGGCCGGGTCTGTGCGGCGAGCGACTTCGTCAGCGAACAGGTTAGTCGAGATCCGCAGATGCTGCTGCAGCTGGCCGAGCTGGGGTGGCTGGACAGATCGCTCGCGCCGGTCGAGATGCGTGACGCACTGAGCGAGCAGGTCGCCGCGTGCGACAGCGAGGATGCCCTGGCGCTGACCCTGCGCCGCTTCCGGACCCGCCAGCAGGTGCGGATCATCTGGCGCGACCTGACCCGTCAGGCCGACCTTGCCGAAACCTGTCGCGACCTTTCCGATCTCGCCGACGCTTCGGTCGATCTGGCGTATCACTGGCTGTACACACGCCATTGCGAGCAGTTCGGCGTACCCACCGGGCGTCGCAGCGGCAACCCGCAACACATGGTCATCCTTGGCATGGGCAAGCTGGGCGCCCATGAGCTGAATCTGTCCTCGGACATCGACCTGATCTTCGGATACCCCGAAGGTGGCGAAACCGTGGGTGCCAAGCGCTCGCTGGACAATCAGGAGTTCTTCGTCCGGCTCGGTCAGCGGCTGATCAAGTCGCTGGACGCCATCACCGTCGATGGCTTCGTCTTCCGCGTCGATATGCGCCTGCGCCCGTACGGTTCGTCCGGTCCGCTGGTCTACAGCTTCAACGCGCTGGAACAGTACTACCAGGACCAGGGGCGTGACTGGGAGCGCTACGCGATGATCAAGGCGCGTGTCATCGGTGGCGACCAGCAGGCCGGCAAAGAGCTGCTGGAAATGCTGCGGCCGTTCGTCTATCGGCGCTACCTTGATTTCTCCGCCATCGAAGCGCTGCGCACCATGAAGCAGCTGATCCAGCAGGAAGTGCGGCGCAAGGGCATGGCTTCGAATATCAAGCTGGGTGCCGGTGGCATCCGCGAGGTGGAGTTCATCGCCCAGGCGTTTCAGCTGATTCACGGCGGGCGCGATCTCAGCCTGCAGCAGCGGCCGTTGCTCAAGGTGCTGGCTACCCTGGAAGGTCAGGGCTATCTGCCGGGTGCGGCGGTGAAGGAGCTGCGCGAAGGCTATGAGTTTCTGCGCTATACCGAGCATGCGCTGCAGGCCATCGCCGATCGCCAGACGCAGATGCTGCCGGAGACTGAAGTCGACTGCGCGCGGGTCGCCTTCATGCTCGGTTTCGACAGCTGGCAGGCCTTCCACGAGCAGCTGTTGCACTGGCGTGGGCGTATCGACTGGCATTTTCACCAGGTCATCGCCGACCCGGACGAGGACGAGAATGCCGAAGGCGAGGCGCTGGTCGGCGGCGAGTGGCTGCCGCTGTGGGAGCAGGACTGGGACGAGGAGTTCGCCTGTCGACAGCTGTCCGAAGCCGGGTTCCGTGATGGTCAGGTTGCCTGTCAGCGCCTCGCCGCACTGCGTAATGCCAGTCAGGTCAGGACTATGCAGCGTCTCGGCCGCGAGCGTCTGGATGCCTTCATTCCTCGTTTGCTGGCGCAGGCTGTCGAGCAGGACGACCCGGATCTGGTGCTCGAGCGCGTGCTGCCATTGGTCGAGGCGGTGGCTCGGCGTTCGGCCTATCTCGTATTGCTGACCGAAAATCCCGGCGCGCTGCAGCGCTTGCTCGAACTCTGCGCGGCCAGCCCGTGGGTCGCCGAGCAGATCGCGCGGTTCCCGTTGCTGCTCGACGAATTGCTCAATGCTGGGCGGCTGTACAGCCCACCGCTGGCGCCGGAGCTGGCTGCCGAGTTGCGTGAGCGGCTGATGCGTATTCCCGAGGATGACCTCGAGCAGCAGATGGAGGCGCTGCGTCATTTCAAGCTGGCGCATCGCCTGCGCGTCGCAGCCTCGGAGATCGCCGGGACGCTGCCGTTGATGAAGGTCAGCGACTACCTGACCTGGCTGGCGGAGGCCATTCTGCAGGAAGTGCTGACCCTGGCCTGGCGCCACACTGTTGCACGTCATGGCCAGCCGCAGCGCAGCGACGGCACCCTGTGCGATCCAGCCTTCGTCATCGTCGGTTACGGCAAGGTCGGCGGGATCGAGCTCGGTCACGGTTCCGACCTGGACCTGGTGTTCATCCATGACGGCGACCCTGCCGCCGAGACCAATGGCGCCAAGCCCATCGACACCGCGCAGTTCTTTACCCGTCTCGGTCAGCGCATCATTCATCTGCTGACCACCCAGACCACCTCCGGCCAGCTGTACGAGGTGGACATGCGCCTGCGTCCGTCCGGCGCTTCCGGGCTGCTGGTCAGCTCCCTCGGCGCCTTCGAGCGCTACCAGGGTCAGGAAGCCTGGACCTGGGAGCACCAGGCGCTGGTGCGTGCGCGGGTGCTGGTCGGCTGCCCGCAGCTGACCGCCGACTTCGAACGGGTGCGTGCCGGTGTGCTCGGTCGCGAACGCGATCTGGAGGCGCTGCGGCGCGAAGTCAGCGACATGCGCGCGAAGATGCGTGACAACCTCGGGACCCGCGCGACGCATGCGGGGACCGCCGAGCAAGCCTTCGACGGTGCCGCCGAGTTCAATCTCAAGCAGGACGCCGGTGGTATCGTGGATATCGAATTTATGGTGCAATACGCGGCTTTGGCGTGGTCGCACCAGCATCCCGAACTGCTGCGCTATACCGATAACATCCGCATTCTCGATGGGTTGGAGCAGGCCGGGTTGATGACCGGCGATGAGGTCCGGCTGCTGCAGGACGCCTACAAGGCCTACCGTGCGGCTGCCCACCGGCAATCACTGCAGAAGCAGCCCGGAGTGGTGAGTGGGGATCAATTCCACGACGAGCGCCGCGCTGTCATGCGTATCTGGCGTGAGTTGGGCCTAAGCTGAGCCCCTCGTCGGGCTACTGGCAAATTCGAATTCTGAGGAGCTGGCAACGATGTCGATGGCCGATCGTGACGGCGTCATCTGGTATGACGGCGAACTGGTGCAGTGGCGTGATGCGACCACCCATGTGCTGACCCATACCCTGCACTACGGCATGGGCGTATTCGAAGGCGTACGCGCCTACAACACCCCGGACGGCACGGCGATCTTCCGCCTGCAGGCGCACACCGACCGCCTGTTCGATTCGGCACACATCATGAACATGCCGATGCCGTACTCGAAGGAAGAGATCAACGAAGCGACCCGCGCCGCAGTGCGCGAGAACAACCTGGAAAGCGCCTACATCCGCCCGATGGTGTTCTACGGAAGCGAAGGCATGGGCCTGCGCGCCAGCGGCCTGAAAGTGCACGTGATCGTCGCCGCCTGGCACTGGGGCGCCTACATGGGCGACGAGGCGCTGGAACTGGGCATCAAGGTGCGCACCAGCTCCTTCACCCGTCACCACGTCAACATCACCATGACCCGCGCCAAGTCCAACGGTGCCTACATCAACTCGATGCTGGCCCTGCAGGAAGCGATTTCCGGTGGCGCTGACGAAGCGTTGATGCTGGATCCTGAAGGCTACGTGGCCGAAGGTTCGGGCGAGAACATCTTCATCATCAAGGATGGCGTGATCTACACCCCGGAAGTGACCGCCTGCCTGAATGGCATCACTCGTGGCACCGTGCTGACCCTGGCCGCCGAGCACGGCCTGAAGGTGGTCGAGAAGCGCATCACCCGCGACGAGGTCTATATCGCCGACGAAGCCTTCTTCACCGGAACTGCCGCAGAGGTGACGCCGATTCGCGAAGTCGATGGCCGCGCCATCGGCATCGGTCGTCGTGGCCCAGTGACCGAAAAGTTGCAGAAGGCCTACTTCGATCTGGTCTCCGGCAAGACCGCTGCTCATGCCGAATGGCGGACACTGGTCAAGTAAGCGCAGGCGCCAAGCTGCACGCGGCCGATGGTTTGCCGCTTGCAGCTTGAGGCTCGTGGCTTGAAGCTGCCCTTATGAATATTCTGATTGTGGGACCCAGCTGGGTTGGCGACATGGTGATGGCGCAGACGTTGTTCGTCTGCCTGAAACAGCGCCATCCCGACTGCCAGATCGACGTGCTGGCGCCCGAGTGGAGCCGGCCGATTCTCGAGCGCATGCCCGAGGTACGCCAGGCGCTGAGCTTTCCGGTCGGGCACGGCGTGCTCGACATGGCGACCCGGCGCAAGGTGGCGCAGAGCCTGCGTGGTCAGTATGAGCAGGCGATCCTCTTGCCCAATTCGTTGAAGTCGGCGCTGGTGCCGTTCTTCGCCGGTATTCCCAAGCGCACCGGCTGGCGCGGCGAAATGCGCTTCGGCCTGCTCAACGACATGCGCAAGCTCGACAAACAACGCTATCCGCTGATGATCGAACGCTTCATGGCGCTGGCGTTCGAGCCGGGCGCCGAGTTGCCCAGACCGTATCCGAACCCTTCGCTGCGTATCGACCCCGTGACTCGCGATGTGGCATTGGCACGTTTCGGCCTGAGCCTGGATCGTCCGGTATTGGCGCTGTGTCCGGGCGCCGAGTTCGGCGAGTCCAAGCGCTGGCCGGCCGAGCACTTCGCCAAGGTCGCCGAGCTGAAGATTCGCGAGGGCTGGCAGGTCTGGCTGTTCGGCTCGAAAAACGACCACCCGGTGGGCGAGGAAATCCTCGCGCGATTGATTCCTGGGTTGCGCGAAGAGGCGGTGAACCTGGCCGGCGAGACCAGCCTGGCCGAGGCCATCGATCTGCTCTCCTGCGCTGACGCAGTGGTGTCCAACGACTCCGGGCTGATGCACGTCTCCGCCGCGCTGGGCCGGCCTCTGGCTGCAGTCTATGGCTCGACGTCACCGGCCTTCACCCCGCCGCTTTCCGAGCAGGTCGAGGTGGTGCGGCTGGGTCTCGACTGCAGCCCCTGTTTTGAACGCACCTGCCGCTTCGGCCACAACAACTGCATGCGCGAGCTGAAGCCGCGCGCGGTGATCGAGGCGCTGGATCGTCTGGCCCCGCAGTCGGTCGAGGTGCGCTGATTGAAGGTCCTGCTGGTCAAGACCTCGTCGTTGGGCGATGTCGTGCATACCCTGCCGGCGCTGACCGATGCGCAGCGGGCGCTGCCTGGCATCCAGTTCGACTGGGTCGTGGAGGAGGGCTTCGCCGAAATCCCGGCCTGGCATCCAGCGGTGGCGCAGGTGATTCCGGTGGCGATTCGTCGCTGGCGCAAACATCCGATCAATACCCTGCGCAGCGGCGAGTGGCGACGCTTCAAGGCGCGCCTGCGCGAAAGTCGTTATGACCTGGTGATCGACGCCCAGGGCTTGCTCAAGAGCGCCTGGCTGACTCGCTACGTCAAGGCGCCGGTCGCCGGGTTGGACCACGATTCGGCCCGCGAGCCGCTGGCGACACGCTTCTATGATCGGTGCTATGCCGTGCCGCGTGAGCAGCATGCGCTGGAGCGGGTGCGTCAGCTGTTCGCTCAGGCGCTCGGTTACCCGCTGCCGCAGGATGTTGCCGACTACGGCCTGAATCGCGAGCAGATGGCCGCGCCCAGCGATCAGCCGTATCTGCTGTTTCTGCACGGCACCACTTGGCCGAGCAAGCACTGGCCGGAAACCTACTGGCGCGAACTGGCCGAACGCATGAGCGATTTCGGCTGGGCGATCCGCCTGCCATGGGGCAATGCCGAAGAGAAGGCGCGCGCCGAGCGTATCGTCAGCGGCGTGGCCAACGCAGCGGTGCTGCCCAAGCTGAATCTGGCCGGCGTTGCACGGGTCATCGCTGGTGCGCGGGCTTGCGTCGCAGTGGATACCGGCCTCGGCCATCTGGCTGCGGCGCTGGATGTGCCGAGCATTTCGCTTTATGGTCCGACCCTGCCCGGGCGGGTCGGCGCCTATGGACGCTCGCAGGTGCACCTGTGCGCCGGCGGGCCGAACGCCGGTCGCGGTGACCGCCACAAGCCCTGTTTCGACGATCTGCGCCCTGAGCGCGTCGTCACCGAACTGAAAGCCCTGCTGCGGGCCCCGGAGTCCGTCTGATGCAACTGGCCTTCATTCTCTACAAGTATTTTCCCTTCGGCGGGCTGCAGCGCGACTTCATGCGCATTGCCCTCGAATGCCAGCGTCGCGGCCATGCGATCCGCGTCTACGCGATGATCTGGGAAGGTGATGTGCCCGAGGGCTTCGAGGTCCTGATCGCGCCGGTCAAGGCGCTGTTCAACCACACCCGCAACGAGCGTTTCACTGCCTGGGTCGAGGCCGATCTGGCGCGGCGGCCGGTGGACCGGGTGATCGGCTTTAACAAGATGCCGGGACTCGACGTGTATTACGCCGCCGACCCCTGCTTCGAGGACAAGGCGCAGACGTTGCGCAATCCGATCTACCGCCGCTGGGGTCGCTACAAGCACTTCGCCGAGTACGAGCGCGCGGTGTTTGCGCCCGAGGCAAAGACCGAAATCCTGATGATCTCCGAGGTGCAGCAGTCGCTGTTCGTCAAACACTACGGCACGCCCGCCGAACGCTTTCACCTCTTGCCGCCGGGCATCGCCCAGGATCGCCGCGCGCCGGCCAATGCCGCGCAGATCCGTACCGAGTTTCGCGAGGAATTCGAGGTGCGGCCCGAGGAGCTGCTGCTGGTGCAGATCGGTTCCGGTTTCAAGACCAAGGGTCTGGACCGCAGCCTCAAGGCGCTCGCCGCATTGCCGCGCGAACTGAGTCAGCGCACCCGGCTGCTGGTGATCGGCCAGGACGATCCCAAGCCGTTCAAGCTGCAGGCCAAGACGCTGGGCGTTTCCGGCATGGTCGAATTTCTCAAGGGGCGCAGCGATATACCGCGGTTCCTGCTCGGCGCCGATCTGCTGATCCATCCAGCCTACAACGAGAACACCGGTACCGTGCTGCTGGAAGCGCTGGTCGCCGGGCTGCCGGTGCTGGTCACCGATGTATGTGGCTATGCGCACTACATTACCGACGCCGACTGCGGTCGCGTGGTGCCCAGCCCCTTCGAGCAGCAGGTGCTCGACCAGATGCTGGCGCAGATGCTGGCCGATGATCAGCAACGCGCGGTCTGGAGTCGCAATGCGCTGACGTTCGCCGACACGGCGGACCTCTATTCGATGCCGCAGAAGGCGGCAGACGTGATTCTCGGGGCAAGCGCATGAGCGCTGCAGCTCGGTCAGCGCCCTGCCGATTGGCGGTGGCTCCATGCGCCTGATGCTATTGGAGCCGTTCAAAAGCCTCTGGCACGGCGCGGACCCGTTCGTCGAAGTCGAGCGTCTCGACGGGCAGGTGTACCGCGAGCTGGAGGGGCGACGCACGCTGCGTACCGAAGTCGACGGGCAGGGTTACTTCGTCAAGATTCATCGCGGTATCGGTTGGGGCGAGATCGCCAAGAACCTGCTTACGGCAAAGGCGCCCGTCCTTGGTGCGGGCCAGGAATGGCGAGCGATCCAGCGGTTGCGCGAAGTGGGTGTGCCGACCATGACCGCGGTGGCTTACGGCGAACGCGGAGCCAATCCGGCGAGCCAGCATTCGTTCATCATCACCGAGGAGCTGGCGCCGACCGTCAGCCTTGAGGATTTCTCGGCGAACTGGCGTGAGCAGCCACCGGCGCCGACCCTCAAGCGTGCGCTGATTGCCGAGGTGTCGCGCATGGCTGGCACCATGCACCGCGCCGGTGTGAATCATCGGGACTTCTATATCTGTCACTTTCTGCTGCACACCGACAAGCCCGTTACAGCAAGCA
>LNAP01005701.1_pt1 | contig 32482 bp, 33 predicted proteins | sample 602601 | NCBI WGS metagenome assembly LNAP01 (sample SAMN02440304, study PRJNA202911) | soil metagenome | biome: Subtropical and temperate rainforests or woodlands; isolation source: soil samples (1 kg each in a 20% v/v slurry with milli Q water) were... ...
TGCCGGGTGTGTAGAGGACTTTCACCTCCAAGTCACCAGCGAGGCCACCACAGCCAAGCTGGTTGCGCTAACGCGCAACGCGCCATGCCTGGCGCACAAACAAAAAGGCCGACCCAATGGGTCGGCCTTCTACGCCCTTCTACTTACAAGCTAGGGAAGGCGAACTGCGAAGCTTCATGGCTCGCACGCTGCGGCCAGCGCTGAGTGATGGCTTTGCGGCGGGTATAGAAACGCACACCATCCGGGCCGTAGGCATGCAGGTCGCCGAACAGCGAACGCTTCCAGCCGCCAAAGCTGTGATAAGCCACCGGCACCGGCAGCGGTACGTTGACACCGACCATGCCGACTTCGATTTCGTCGCAGAACAACCGCGCGGCTTCGCCGTCACGGGTGAAGATGCAGGTGCCGTTGCCATATTCGTGATCGTTGATCAGTTGCATGGCTTCTTCCAGGCTGTTGACCCGAACAACGCACAGCACCGGCCCGAAGATCTCTTCTTTATAGATGCGCATTTCTGGCGTGACGTTGTCGAACAGGCAACCACCCAGGAAGAAGCCTTCCTCGTGACCAGCGACGGTCAGGCCTCGGCCGTCCACCACCAGTGTCGCGCCGGCAGCTACGCCGTCTTCTACATAACCGCTGACCTTGTCGCGCGCCTGGCCAGTCACCAGTGGGCCCATGTCCAGGCCGCAGTTGGTACCGGCACCGATTTTCAGCGCCTTGATTTGCGGAACCAGTTTGGCCACCAGTGCATCGGCCACCTGGTCACCCACGCACACCGCTACCGAGATTGCCATGCAACGCTCGCCGCAAGAACCGTAAGCCGCGCCCATCAGTGCGCTGACGGCGTTGTCCAGGTCCGCATCCGGCATCAGCACCGCATGGTTCTTCGCACCGCCCAGGGCCTGGACGCGTTTGCCACGCTTGGTGCCTTCGGAATAAATGTATTCGGCAATCGGCGTCGAACCCACGAAGCTCAGCGCTTTGACTTCCGGCGCTTCGATCAATGCGTCCACCGCAGTCTTGTCACCGTGCACCACGCTCAGCACGCCTTTGGGCAGGCCAGCCTCCAGCAGAAGCTGTGCAATCAGCAGCGTCGAACTCGGGTCACGCTCGGACGGTTTGAGGATGAAGCAGTTGCCGCAGACGATCGCCAGCGGGTACATCCACAGTGGCACCATGGCCGGGAAGTTGAACGGAGTGATACCGGCCACCACGCCCAGCGGCTGGAAGTCAGACCAGGCGTCGATGTTCGGTCCGACGTTTCGGCTGTACTCGCCCTTGAGGATTTCCGGAGCCGCGCAAGCGAACTCGACGTTCTCGATGCCGCGCTTCAATTCACCGGCAGCATCTTCCAGGGTCTTGCCGTGCTCTTCGCTGATCAGTTGGGCGATACGCGCTTCGTTCTGCTCCAGCAGTTGCTTGAAGCGGAACATCACTTGGGCACGCTTGGCCGGCGGCGTGTTGCGCCAAGCAGGGAATGCAGCCTTGGCCGCGTCGATGGCGCTCTGGATGGTTTCGCGGGTCGCCAGCGGCAACTTGTGAATTGCCTGGCCGGTAGACGGGTTGAACACATCAACCGCGCGACCGTTCTCGGTCACCAGTTCGCCATTGATCAAATGCGGAATAACGCTCATGGAAGCTCCTGAAAAGTTGTCCACAGGCGTCCATTAAAGAGCGCCTGCTATATAGATGTTTTTTGTAGGAGCGAGCTTGCTCGCGAAGATGGTGAGGGCGCTGTGTTCATCCAGGCAGCCCGCATTATCGTTTACGTCCATCGCGAGCAAGCTCGCTCCTACAGGTGTGTTGTCAAATCAGTCGATCTTGCTCAGCACTTCGCCGACCGCGTCGAACAGACGATCCAGGTCCTGCGGCTTGCTGTTGAAGGTTGGGCCGAACTGCAGGGTGTCGCCGCCGAAGCGTACATAGAACCCGGCTTTCCACAGCGCCATGCCGGCTTCGAACGGACGCACGATCGCGTCGCCGTCACGTGGAGCGATCTGGATCGCGCCGGCCAGGCCGTAGTTGCGGATGTCGATGATGTTCTTGGTGCCCTTGAGGCCGTGCAGCGCATTTTCGAAATGCGGAGCGACTTCGGCCACGCTCTGTACCAGGTTTTCCTTTTGCAGCAGGTCGAGTGCTGCCAGGCCAGCGGCGCAAGCCACCGGGTGCGCGGAATAGGTGTAGCCATGGGGGAATTCAACCGCGTATTCAGGCGTCGGCTGATTCATGAAGGTCTGGTAGATCTCGGAGCTGGCAATCACCGCGCCCATAGGGATCGCGCCGTTGGTGACTTGCTTGGCGATGCACATCAAGTCCGGGGTCACGCCGAAGGTGGTGGCGCCGAACATGGTGCCGGTACGGCCGAAACCGGTGATCACTTCGTCGAACACCAGCAGGATGTTGTGCTGGTCGCAGATTTCACGCAGACGCTTGAGGTAACCCTGTGGTGGCACCAGCACGCCAGCGGAACCGGCCAGTGGCTCGACGAATACCGCCGCGATGTTCGACGCATCGTGCAGTTCGATCAGCTTCAGCAGTTCGTCAGCCAGGGCGATGCCACCCTGCTCCGGCATGCCACGGGAGTAAGCGTTGCTGGCCAGCAAAGTGTGCGGCAGGTGATCGACGTCCATCATCGCCTGACCGAACAGCTTACGGTTACCGTTCACACCACCGAGGCTGGTGCCGGCGATGTTCACACCGTGGTAGCCACGGGCACGACCGATCATTTTGGTCTTGGTCGACTGGCCCTTCAGGCGCCAGTAAGCACGAACCATTTTTACAGCGGTGTCAGCGCACTCGGAACCCGAGTCGGTGAAGAACACGTGGTTGAGGTTGCCCGGGGTCAGGTCGGTGATTTTTTCAGCCAACTGAAAGGATAGCGGATGACCGTACTGGAAGCCTGGCGAGTAATCGAGGGTCCCCAGTTGCTTGGCGACCGCTTCCTGGATTTCCTTACGAGTGTGCCCGGCGCCACAGGTCCACAGACCGGACAGCGAGTCATATACCTTGCGGCCCTTGTCGTCGATCAGCCAACTGCCTTCGGCGCCAACGATCAGCCGTGGGTCACGCTGAAAGTTGCGGTTGGCGGTGTAAGGCATCCAGTGAGCATCGAGCTTGAGCTGGCTGGCCAGGGAAGTCGGAGCATTTTCAGGCTGGTTCATGGGCGTAACCTCGCAAGGCAATAAGCGGCGTAAGGATTGAAAACCGTTGTTGCAGCTAAATTGCCACGGGGATAAAGTCGGTGAAATCCAACTTTTCTAATGTTCAGTCAGCCGACTACTAAACTTTGAGCAACCCGCATGAGTACTCGCCGTCCCGATCCGCTGGCCCAGGTCAGCGACTTTGATATTCGCCTGCTGAGGATTTTCCGTAGCGTGGTGGAATGCGGCGGCTTCTCCGCGGCGGAGACCGTGCTGGGCATCGGTCGCTCGGCGATCAGCCAACAGATGAGCGATCTGGAGCAACGCCTCGGCCTGCGCCTGTGCCAACGGGGACGTGCCGGGTTTTCCCTGACCGAAGAGGGCCGCGAGGTCTATCAATCGGCATTGCAGCTGTTAAGTGCGCTGGAAAGCTTCCGCACCGAGGTCAATGGCCTGCACCAGCACTTGCGCGGCGAATTGATCATCGGTTTGACGGACAACCTGGTCACCCTGCCCCACATGCGCATCACCCATGCCCTCGCGCAATTGAAAGAACGCGGCCCGGACGTACAGATCCAGATCCGCATGATCGCGCCCAATGAAGTCGAACAAGGCGTGCTCGACGGTCGCCTGCACGTCGGCGTGGTACCGCAGGCCAGCGCATTGTCGGGGCTGGAGTATCAACCGCTGTATAGCGAGCGATCGCTGTTGTACTGCGCGGTCGGTCACCCGCTGTTTTATGTCGACGACAAACAACTGGACGACACGCGTCTGAATAGCCAGGACGCCATCGCCCCGACCTTTCGTTTGCCGGCGGAAATCCAGGCCCATTATCAGGCGCTCAATTGCACCGCCAGCGCCTCGGACCGTGAAGGCATGGCCTTCCTGATCCTGACCGGACGCTATATCGGTTACCTGCCGGATCACTACGCGAGTCTTTGGGTGCAGCAAGGCCGGCTGCGAGCGCTGAAAGCAAAAACACGCTTCTATGACCTCAGCCTGGCGTCGGTCACACGCAAGGGGCGCCGACCACATCTGGTGCTGGAGAGTTTCCTGGAGAGCCTGGCCGCGACGCGTTAATGATCATTGCGCCACATAAGGACTTGTCTGAAACCGGTGGGTACGTTATCAACGCACTGGCCGTCCCACCCACTCGTTCGGAAGTGCTTATGACCTTTGAAGTCCCAGCCCACGGCGCAAAACCCGTCAGCCGCATTCGTCAGAAAAACGAAGAGACCATCATCAAGGCCGCCGAAGACGAGTTCGCCCGTCACGGGTACAAAGGCACGAGTATGAACACCATCGCCCAGAATGCCGGGTTGCCCAAGGCAAACCTGCATTACTACTTCACCAACAAGCTCGGCTTGTACGTGGCGGTGCTGAGCAACATCATCGAACTGTGGGACAGCACGTTCAACACCCTCACCGCCGAGGACGATCCGACCGAAGCCTTGACCCGCTACATCCGCGCCAAAATGGAGTTCTCCCGGCGCCAGCCCCAAGCCTCGCGGATTTTTGCCATGGAAGTCATCAGCGGCGGTGAATGCCTGACCGAGTATTTCAACCAGGATTATCGCGCCTGGTTCCAGGGTCGTGCGGGCGTGTTCCAGGCCTGGATCGACGCCGGTAAAATGGACCCGGTCGATCCGGTGCACCTGATCTTCCTGTTGTGGGGCAGCACCCAGCACTACGCCGACTTCGCCACGCAGATCTGCCGCGTCACCGGGCGTACCAAGTTGACCAAACAGGACATGGAAGACGCCGGGGATAACCTGATCCGCATCATTCTCAAGGGCTGCGGCCTGAAACCTGCCATCTAAGCACTTATGCCATTTACCCTCAGCGGTTTTTGCGAATACCGCGAAGAGATTCGCAAGAGCCGCTTCATTACCTTCGCCGCGCCGATCTCCAGCCCGGCCGAGGCCCAGGCGTTCATTGAACAGCACAGCGACTTGAATGCCTCGCACAACTGCTGGGCCTGGAAGCTCGGTGATCAGTACCGCAGCACCGATGATGGCGAGCCCGGCGGTACGGCCGGCCGGCCGATTCTGGCGGCGATCGAGGCACAGGATTGCGATCAGGTCGCGGTGCTGGTGATTCGCTGGTATGGCGGCATCCAACTGGGCACCGGTGGGCTGGCCCGGGCCTATGGCGGAGGTGCAAACAAATGCCTGCAAGCGGCGCCAAAGCTCGAGCTGATCAGCCGGGTGCCACTGCATTGCGCTTGCGGATTTGCCGAGTTGGCTCTGGTCAAGCTGCGGGTGGCGGAGGCAGGTGGATTGGTTGTGGATGAAAGCTTCACCGCCAATGGCGTCGAGTTGCAGTTGGCCGTAGGCGATGCGCAAATCGACACCTTGCAGTCACAACTGGCCGATTTGAGTCGCGGGCGAATTTTGTTACGGCGCTAAAAGGCTTCAGCACCGGCTGCAATTTTTTGGGGCACGTCGCTTTTTCACTTATTCCATATTTGCCCACATCTGCTGTGCACCCGCCTGTGGATAACCTGAGCACATACCGCTGTAACCCTTTTGTCATGCGGCTTTGCGGACTTTGCTCAATTTTCGTCCAATCTGCCATCAAGCACGTCAAATTCAAATAAAAACAAATAGTTACAACGGTTTATCGCCTTTAGAAGTAGCCACTCAGTGCTTATGCCCGTGCTGTGAGCTTGCACACAAATACTGTGGAGCAATCTGTGGATAACCCGTTCATGGCCGTCTCGGCGCCGTGTACGGTATGGCTTGTGGTCGATTGCTCATTTTTTGAGCAAAACCGCACGAGCAAAATCGGGGCTCGATTTGCGCCATTGCCCCCATGTGGTGCCGGGTTGTGCGCGGCACATTTGAAAGCTGCGTACTGAACGCCTCTGATCGCAGGACTTCGAGATTTTCCTGACCTAGTGGCCAGAAAATTGCTTTATCCACAGGCACAAGTCCAACAGCACTGAGCCTGTCATGCCCAATCACGCTCCAATCCCTGATCCAGTTCCGCGCCTGCAACTGCGCAGAATCACAAAACGCTACCCCGGCTGCCTGGCCAACGATGCCATCGACCTGACCATTGCCCCTGGCGAGATCCATGCCCTGCTCGGCGAAAACGGTGCGGGCAAAAGCACGCTGATGAAGATCATCTACGGCGTTACCCACGCCGACTCCGGCGAGGTGATCTGGCAAGGTCAGCGGGTAAGCCTGCGTAACCCGGCCCAGGCCCGGGGTTTGGGAATCGGCATGGTGTTCCAGCATTTTTCGCTGTTCGAAACCCTGAGCGTGGCACAGAACATCGCCCTGGCCATGGGCGCGGCGGCAGGCACACCCAAACAACTTGAGCCGAAAATTCGCGAAGTGTCCCGGCGCTACGGCATGACGCTGGAACCGAAGCGACTTGTCCACAGCCTGTCGATCGGTGAACGGCAGCGGGTGGAAATCATTCGCTGCCTGATGCAGGACATCCGCCTGTTGATTCTCGATGAACCGACTTCGGTGCTGACGCCGCAAGAGGCCGATGACTTGTTCGTTACCCTGCGCCGACTCGCCGCCGAAGGCTGCAGCATTTTGTTCATCAGCCACAAGCTCGGGGAAGTGCGTACGTTGTGCCACAGCGCAACGGTTTTACGAGGCGGTCGGGTGGCCGGGCATTGCGTGCCGGCCGAGTGTTCGAACCAGCAACTGGCGCGCTTGATGGTCGGTGAAGCGGCGGAGTTGATCGCTGACTATCCGAAGGTTACCGGAGGTGATGCGTGCCTTGATGTCCGTGGATTGTCCTGGCACAACCCGGACCCATTCGGTTGCTCGCTTGCCAACATCGACCTTGAAGTGCGCCGCGGTGAAATTGTCGGCATCGCCGGTGTCGCCGGCAATGGCCAGGATGAGTTACTGGCCTTGCTCAGCGGCGAAGCACTGCTGCCCCGCAACGCCAGCGCGACGATCCGTTTTGACAAGGAGCCAGTCGCCCATTTGCGTCCCGATGCTCGCCGCCAACTCGGCTTGGCGTTCGTCCCCGCCGAACGCCTGGGTCATGGTGCGGTGCCGGAACTGAGCCTGGCGGACAACGCGCTGCTGACTGCTTTCCAGCACGGGTTAGTGAGTAACGGCCTGATCCAGCGCGGCAAAGTCGAAGCACTGGCCGAGGAAATCATCCGTCGTTTCGGGGTCAAGACACCCGATAGCCAGGCGCCGGCCCGCAGCCTGTCCGGCGGCAACTTGCAGAAATTCATCCTCGGCCGGGAAATCCTTCAGCAACCCAGACTGCTGGTCGCAGCACACCCGACCTGGGGCGTGGACGTCGGTGCCGCCGCCACCATTCACCGCGCCTTGATTGCCTTGCGCGATGCCGGCGCGGCGATCCTGGTGATCTCCGAAGACCTGGACGAACTGTTCCAGATCAGCGACCGGCTCGGCGCCTTGTGCGGCGGTCGGCTGTCGGCGCTCCACGCCACCGTCGACACCCGCCTGAGCGATGTCGGCAGCTGGATGGCCGGCCAGTTCGGCGCCCCCCAATCACTCGCATCCACCACGCGTTAACGGAGTGTCACATGCTGCTTTCTCTTGAACCTCGCGGCCAGCAATCGCGCCTGATGCTGTGGTGCTCGCCCTTGCTGGCGGCTGCACTGACCCTGGGCTGTGGATCGTTGTTGTTTATCGCGCTCGGGCATGACCCGTTGCTGACCTTGCACACCTTGCTGATCGCACCGGTCAGCGACTTGTACGGCGTCTCCGAATTGCTGGTCAAAGCCCTACCGATTCTGCTCTGCGCATTGGGCCTGGCCGTCGCCTATCAGGCGCGCATCTGGAACATCGGTGCCGAAGGTCAACTGCTGCTCGGTGCGTTGGCCGGCAGTGCGCTGGCGGTGAACATCATCGATATGCAAAGCCGCTGGGCGTTGGTGTTGATCCTGCTTATCGGCACCCTGGCGGGCGCTGCGTGGGCCGGGCTGACGGCGTGGCTGCGCACGCGCTTCAACGCCAATGAGATCCTGACCAGCATCATGCTCAACTACATCGCACTGAACCTGCTGCTGTTCTGCGTTCACGGCCCTTTGAAAGATCCCGCCGGGTTCAACTTCCCCGAGTCAGCGATGTTCGGTGACGCCAGCCGCCTGCCGCTGCTGATGGACGATGGCCGGGTCCACGCCGGGGTTTACTTCGCACTGCTCGCGTTGGTGGCGGTGTGGGTGCTGTTGCAGAAAAGCTTTGTCGGTTTCCAGATCAAAGTGCTCGGGCTGGACAAGCGTGCCGCCGGCTTCGTCGGCTTTCGCGAGAAGCGCCTGATCTGGCTCGCGCTCTCGATTAGCGGCGGCCTGGCGGGGCTTGCCGGTGTGTGCGAAGTCACCGGTCCCATCGGCCAGCTGGTGCCGCAGGTCTCGCCGGGCTACGGCTATGCGGCGATCACCGTGGCATTTCTCGGCCGTCTGAATCCTGTCGGCATCCTGTTTTCCAGCCTGTTGATGGCGCTGCTGTACATCGGTGGCGAAAGCGCACAAATGAGCCTGAACCTGCCGCAAGCGATCACCCAATTGTTCCAGGGCATGATGCTGTTTTTCCTGCTGGCCAGTGATGTGCTGATTCTCTACCGGCCGCGTTTGAACCTGCGCTGGGCCCGCCGTCCACAATCCACCGTCGTACAAACAGGAGCGATGTGATGGATATCGATCTGCTGAGCAATATTTTCTACGCCATGGTCCGCTGCGGTACACCGTTGTTGCTGGTGGCGCTGGGGGAACTGATCTGCGAGAAAAGCGGCGTCCTCAACCTGGGCCAGGAAGGCATGATGCTATTTGGTGCGGTGATCGGTTTCATCGTCGCGTTCAATACCGGTCACCTATGGCTCGGCGTGTTGCTGGCAATGCTCGCCGGGATGCTGTTGTCGTCGCTGTTTGCCCTGGTGGCGCTGTTGTTCAACGCCAATCAGGTGGCTACCGGTCTGGCCCTGACGATTTTCGGCGTAGGCCTGTCGACCTTCGTCGGTGCGGCGTGGGTCGGCAAGCCGCTGGCGGGATTCGAGCCGATGGCGATTCCCTATCTGAGTGAAATACCACTGATCGGGCGGATGCTGTTTGCCCAGGATCTGCTGGTGTATCTGTCGTTCGCATTGTTTGCATTAGTGGCCTGGATGATTCTGAAAAGCCGCGTCGGGCTGATCATTCAGGCGGTCGGAGAAAACCCGGATGCGGCCAGCGCCATGGGCTTGCCGGTGTTGGCCGTGCGGACCTTGGCGGTTTTGTTCGGCGGTGCGATGGCCGGGTTGGCCGGGGCTTACCTGTCCCTGGCTTACACGCCGATGTGGGCGGAGAACATGAGCGCCGGGCGCGGCTGGATTGCCCTGGCGCTGGTGGTGTTCGCCAGTTGGCGGGTGTGGCGCCTGCTGCTAGGCGCGTACCTGTTCGGGCTCGCCAGCATCCTGCACCTGGTGGCGCAGGGACTGGGGCTGGCGATTCCGTCGAGTCTGCTGGCGATGTTGCCGTATGTCGCGACCATTGGGGTGCTGGTGCTGCTGTCCCGGGATGCGGTGCGCACACGGTTGTATGCGCCGGTTTCGCTGGGACAGCCTTGGCAGGCCGGGCATTAGTGGTTGTCTGGTATGGCCTCATCGCGAGCAAGCTCGCTCCCACATTGGATGGGTGTGAACTCGGTCAAATGTGGGAGCGGGCTTGCCCGCGAAGGGGCCCGAACAGGCAACACTTGAACAATGCCCCACGCCAATTCAAACACCAGAAAAACCACCAGCAGCGAACTCGCGCCATGGATCAGGGCATAAGCCTGCCAGACTGAGAACAGGAATCTGGCCACGGCGTCATACCGCCCATAAACCTGCTGCGGATCACGAATCCGCAACACCGCCCATACGCACACAATCGAGCCCAACAAATTCGCCATCAACATGTGCACCGGCTCGAACGGTGGCAGGTCACCTGGCAAACTCAACGCCTGACTCACCCACGTCAAAACACCATGCAACGCCGCAAAACTCCACGGTGTGACAAACGCGACCGTCACGATCAGGTCATACCAGGCACTGCCTTGCACCAGCCGGCGATATTGCGTTGCAGTCCACATCGACATTGCTCCATCAATTCAGGGAGCAACAAGGCTAAAGCCTGGAGTATGCTCCAGGGTCAAGCCCCCTCGAGACGTCATGATGCGCATCGGTGAATTAGCCCAGGCCAGCGCCGTCAGCCGCGACACGCTGCGCTTTTACGAGCAGCGCGGATTGATTGCGGCGCAACGCAGCGCCAACGGGTATCGCGACTATCCGCCAGACATGGTGCAATTGGTGCAGTACATCAAGACCGCTCAACGACTGGGCTTTACCCTCGGCGAGATCGGCAACAGCGTCGCTACAATCTGGCAATCGCCCGATCCGGACAGCGCCGTCACGCAACTGCTGCAAGACAAACTCAAACTGATCGAAGCCCGCATGACCGAACTCGGCGCACTGCGCGAAGAGTTGCAACAACGGCTCGGGCAACAGTGTCCATTGAATCCACGATTCTGAATTTTCAAGGAAGCCACTCATGTCCAAGGCAAAAACCGCACTCATCATCGGCGCCTCCCGGGGGCTTGGCCTCGGGCTGGTGAAAACCCTGCTGGCCGATGGCTGGCAAGTCACCGCCACCGTGCGCGATCCGCAAAAAGCCGAATCCTTGCAGGCCCTGGGCAAGGTGCGGATCGAAAAGCTCGACATGGACGATCAGCAAGCGGTGTCCTCCCTGAGCCAACAACTCAAGGGCGAAGTGTTTGACCTGTTGTTCGTCAATGCCGGGGTCAAGGGGCCGGATGTCCAGACGCCGAACGGTGGCGCGACAATGGCCGAAGTCGGTCAGCTGTTTTTCACCAACGCCGTGGCCTGGCCCAGCGTTTTATCGAGCAACTGCGACCGGACACCGGCGTGCTGGCGTTCATGAGTTCGGTGCTGGGCAGCGTGACCATGCCGGATGCGCCGGAACTGGCCCTGTACAAGGCCAGCAAGGCGGCGTTGAACTCCATGACCAACAGCTTCGTCACTCAGTTGGGTGAAACCAGGCTCACCGTGCTGTTGCTGCACCCGGGCTGGGTGAAAACCGACATGGGTGGTGAAGGCGCGGACATCGACGTGGAAACCAGCACCCGTGGCCTGGTCGATCAGGTGAATGCGTATGTCGGCAAGGGTGGGCATCACTTCATCAATTACCGGGGCGAAACCATTCCCTGGTAATACCGCCGGCTCCTACAGAGGGTTGCATCTGCCTGTCGGGTTTGGCTTGCCCGCCAGAGCATTTTGATCGACACTTCGCACCTCGCCTCCCCGGCGAACCTGGATCAGCAGACAGGGCAACACTGAGCTGGCAACCCTGAACCCAACTTTCAGAGGAGCCGGCCAACATGCCTGCGACCCGTACCTGGTTAAAGAATCCCCTCGCCATATTCACGTCCAATGGTCTCGATGCCCGTGGCGGCCTGGTGCTGCAAGACGGTTTGATCGTCGAAGTACTGGGCGCCGGTCAACAACCGTCCGCCCCGTGCAATGAAGTGTTCGATGCCCGCGAACATGTGATCCTGCCGGGCCTGATCAACACTCATCACCACTTCTATCAAACCCTGACCCGCGCCTGGGCGCCGGTGGTCAATCAGCCGCTGTTCCCGTGGCTGAAAACCCTGTACCCGGTCTGGGCACGACTGACCCCGGAAAAACTCGCCCTCGCCACCAAAGTCGCGTTGGCTGAATTGCTGTTGTCCGGTTGCACCACCGCCGCCGACCATCACTACCTGTTCCCGGAAGGTCTGGAAAACGCGATCGACGTGCAGGTCGAGAGTGTTCGTGAACTGGGCATGCGCGCCATGCTCACCCGCGGTTCCATGAGCCTCGGCGAAAAGGACGGTGGCCTGCCGCCGCAACAGACCGTGCAGGAAGGCGAAGTGATCCTCGCCGACAGCCAGCGGCTGATCGCCGAATACCACGAACGCGGTGACGGCGCGCAAATCCAGATCGCCCTGGCACCCTGCTCGCCGTTCTCGGTGACGCCGGAAATCATGTCGGCCAGTGCCGAACTGGCGAACAAACTCGACGTGCGCCTGCACACCCACCTGGCAGAAACCCTCGATGAAGAAGACTTCTGCCTGCAACGCTTCGGCCTGCGCACCGTGGACTATCTGGACAGTGTCGGCTGGCTCGGCCCGCGCACCTGGCTGGCCCATGGCATCCACTTCAACCCGGATGAAATCGCCCGCCTCGGCGCCGCCGGCACCGGTATTTGCCATTGCCCGAGTTCGAACATGCGCCTGGCCTCGGGCATCTGTCCGAGCATCGAGTTGACCGATGCCGGTGCCTTGCTTGGTTTGGGCGTGGACGGTTCGGCATCCAACGATGCCTCGAACATGATGCTCGAAGCGCGTCAGGCCCTGTACATCCAGCGCCTGCGTTACGGCGCCGAGAAGATCACCCCGGAGCGCGTGTTGGGCTGGGCGACCAAGGGTTCGGCGAGCCTGCTGGGCCGTACCGATATCGGCGAGTTGGCGGTGGGCAAGCAGGCTGACCTGGCGATGTTCAAACTCGACGAGCTGCGCTTCTCCGGCAGCCATGATCCGGTCTCGGCGTTGCTGCTGTGCGGTGCTGATCGCGCGGATCGAGTGATGGTCGGCGGCAAGTGGCGGGTGATCGACGGGCAAGTCGAAGGACTGGATCTGAAAGGCTTGATTGCTGATCACAGCCAGGCGGCGCGGCAGTTGATTGCAGGGACCTGACAAACACCGAGTAAAAAATGTGGGAGCGGGCTTGCCTGCTCCCACATTGGTTTTGTGGATTGGCGCACCAGTGGGTGGCAACTGTGCAAGGACATGCACTGTTATCGGACTTAAAGGACCTGTCTCGATCCTGATCGCGATGGCATCACCGTGGATTCCAATTTTGTTGTCTTGTTGGTCAGCAACTTGCATTGCCCTATGCAAGCCCGAGAGCCCAGCCAACCTCACAACAAAATGGAGTTTCAATTCATGCACAACCGTCCGTTGAAGAAGCTGCTTTGCGCCGTTGCGGCCGCCATCGGTTTGAGCGCCAGCCTGACCGCCGTAGCCGCCGATCCGCTGAAAGTCGGCTTCGTCTATATCGGTCCGATCGGTGACCACGGCTGGACATATCAGCATGAACAGGGGCGCAAGGAACTCGCGGAAAAATTCGGCTCGCAGATCACCACCAACTACGTGGAAAACGTCGCCGAAGGCGCCGACGCCGAGCGGGTGATCCGCAACATGGCCAAGGACAAATACGACCTGATCTTCACCACATGAACCCGACGGTGAAAGTTGCCAAACAGTTTCCCAAGGTGACCTTCGAACACGCCACCGGCTACAAGCAGGACAAGAACCTCGGCACTTACCTGGCGCGCACTTACGAGGGCCGCTACGTCGGAGGCTTCCTCGCGGCGAAGATGACCAAGACCAAGAAGGTCGGCTACGTCGCTTCCTTCCCGATCCCGGAAGTGATCCGCGACATCAACGCCATCCAGTTGGCCCTGAACAAATACAATCCCGGCACCGAGATCAAGGTGGTGTGGGTCAACTCATGGTTCGATCCGGGCAAGGAAGCGGACGCCGCCAACGCGTTGATCGATCAGGGCGTGGACGTGGTGTTCCAGCACACCGACAGCCCCGCGCCGATCCAGGCCGCCGAACGCCGCGGCGTGTATGCCGTGGGCTACGCTTCGGACATGGCGCACTTCGGGCCGAAAGCGGTGCTGACCTCCATCGTCAATGACTGGGGGCCGCACTATATTCAAGCAACCCAAAGCGTGCTCGACCATGACTGGAAATCCCGGGACTACTGGGGCGGTTTGAAGGAGGGCACCGTTGAACTACCGATCAGCGACCTGGTACCGGCGACGGTGAAGAGCGAAGCCGAGCAGCTCATCGCCGACATCAAGAGCGGTGCGCTGCGATTGTTCACCGGGCCGATCAAGGATCAGGCCGGGGTCGAGAAAATCCCGGCGGGCGAGAGTGCGACCACGGCGGAACTGGCGTCGATGAATTACTACGTGGAAGGCATGAAGGCCGAGATTCCGAAGTAATTTTTCCGGTCAGGACACGGTACCTGTGGGAGCGGGCTTGCTCGCGAAGGCGTCATCTCAGTCGATACATATGTCGCCTGATACACCGTTTTCGCGAGCAAGCCCGCTCCCACATTGGATCTTCAGCGTTCTTAAGGACTGCGCATGAATCAACTCCCCATCATCGACATCGCCCCGCTCTACAGCGCCGACCAAATCGCCTGGCAAACTGTCGCCGAACAAATCGACCTCGCCTGCCGCGAGTGGGGTTTCTTCTACATCAAGGGCCATCCGATCAGCACTGCGCGGATCGACGAACTACTCGACAGCGCCAAACGCTTCTTCGGCCAACCTAGCGCCGAAAAGCTCAAGATCGACATCACCCAGACCCGTCACCATCGCGGTTACGGCGCCATTGCCACCGAGCAATTGGACCCGAGCAAACCCAGCGACCTCAAAGAAACCTTCGACATGGGCCTGCACCTGCCGGCCGAGCACCCTGACGTACTGGCGGGAAAACCGTTGCGCGGCCCCAATCGCCATCCGTCCATGCCCGGCTGGGAAGCGCTGATGGAGCAGCACTACGTCGACATGCAAGCCATCGCGCAAACGCTGTTGCGGGCAATGACCATCGCACTGGGGATTGAGCGTGATTTCTTCGACGCGCGCTTCAATGAGCCGGTCAGCGTGCTGCGGATGATCCATTACCCTCCCCGCCACACCGCCAGTTCCGAAGAGCAACAAGGTGCCGGCGCGCACACCGACTACGGCTGCATCACCCTGCTCTATCAGGACGCCGCCGGTGGCTTGCAAGTACGCAACGTCAAAGGCGAATGGATCGACGCGCCGCCAATCGAAGGTACGTTCGTGGTCAACCTCGGCGACATGATGGCGCGCTGGAGCAACGACCGTTACCTGTCGACGCCGCACCGGGTGATCAGCCCCCAGGGCGTGGATCGTTATTCAATGCCGTTCTTCGCCGAGCCGCACCCGGATACCCGCATCGAATGCCTGCCCGGATGTAAGGACACATTGCACCCGGCGAAATACCCGGCCACCACCTGCGCCGAGTTCCTGCTCTCGCGCTTCGCCGATACCTACGCTTATCGACGGGAACCGGAAGCGGTGTGATCAACCGCCTGGTCAGGTTTTACCAATTGTTGCGGCAACCCTCTGTAGAATGGCGACCATTGCACCTGATGAGAAAAGAATTATGTACGACTGGCTGAACGCCCTGCCCAAGGCAGAATTGCACCTGCACCTGGAAGGCTCGCTGGAGCCGGAGCTGTTGTTCGCCCTGGCCGAGCGCAACAAGATTGCCTTGCCATGGAACGACGTCGAAACCTTGCGCAAGGCGTATGCCTTCAACAACCTGCAGGAGTTCCTCGATCTGTATTACCGGGGTGCCGATGTGCTGCGCACGTCCCAGGACTTCTATGACCTGACCTGGGCGTACCTGCTGCGCTGCAAAGAGCAGAACGTGATTCACACCGAACCGTTCTTCGACCCGCAGACTCACACTGACCGTGGCATCCCGTTCGAAGTGGTGCTCAACGGCATCGCCGCCGCGCTCAAGGATGGTGAACAGCAACTGGGCATCACCAGTGGTTTGATCCTGAGCTTCTTGCGCCATCTGAGCGAAGACGAAGCACAGAAAACCCTCGACCAGGCGCTGCCGTTCCGCGATGCGTTCGTCGCCGTGGGCCTGGACAGCTCCGAGATGGGCCACCCGCCAAGCAAGTTCCAGCGCGTGTTCGACCGTGCCCGCCACGAAGGCTTCCTGACCGTCGCCCACGCCGGAGAAGAAGGCCCGCCCGAGTACATCTGGGAAGCCATTGACCTGCTGAAAATCCAGCGCATCGACCATGGCGTGCGCGCCATCGAAGACGAACGCCTGATGCAGCGAATCATCGACGAGCAGATCCCGCTGACCGTGTGCCCGTTGTCGAACACCAAGCTTTGCGTGTTCGATCACATGTCGCAGCACAACATCCTCGACATGCTGGAACGCGGCGTGAAAGTGACCGTGAACTCCGATGACCCGGCGTATTTCGGCGGTTATGTCACCGAGAACTTCCATGCGTTGTACACCCATCTGGGCATGACCCAGGATCAGGCCAAGCGCCTGGCGCAGAACAGTCTCGATGCGCGGTTGGTAAAACCCTAAAGGCAAATGCAAACCATGTAGGAACTGGCTTGCCAGCGATAAGGCCATCACGTCCAGTATGATGCTGGATGAGAGGTCGCCATCGCCGGCAAGCTGACTCCTACAGCGCCATTTCCAGTTCGGACTCACTGGCAAAGCGATGAATTTCCCGTTGCCCGGAGGCCGTCACCTGCAACGTTCGGGAATCGTTGGGCAGGCTCAACCACCCCGACTGCATGAACAGTTGCAACAAGGCCGCGCCCAGCGAGCCGCCCATGTGCGGGCGCCTTTCGCTCCAGTCGGGGCAGGCGCAGGCAACCCTGCCGTTGTGATGGGCCAGCGCCTGGATGAACACTCCCCGTGCCGCCAACTCTGTCGCGCCCTTGAGCGTGACCGTGACCCGCTGATCAAAGTGTTCGATCCAGCCTGCCTCCAGCAGCCGCTGATACAGATCGGCGGACAGGGTGCCCCCCAAGTGATCGTCGCACAGTCGGGCACTCAACAATGGCGACCGCACCACCCGGGGTTTGACCAGAGGTGCATTGCGCTTGAATACGTCCGGAATATCCTGGGGTGCGCTGGCGAAGGTCGCGCTGGCCAGTGCTTCGATTGCCGCTCCGACCTCGGGAGCGGCCAGGCGGAAGAAGCGTTTGCGGCCGCGGTTCTCAACCTTCAGCAGACCTCCGGCGGACAAACGGCCCAAGTGTGCACTGGCCGACGACGAAGACAGGCCGGCCAACAATGCCAACTCTTCGGTTGCTCGCGCCGAACCATCCATCAAGGCCCACATCATTGCGCTGCGCTTTGGGTCAGCCAGCAACGTGGCAATCTGGCTGATGCAAGGTGCATGTTCCATGTATTCACTCCCTGTTGAATCGTTTCGTCTACTGCCCAGAGAAATCTTGACCAGTAATGTGTCGTCGGCCAATTTGTGGAAACTGCCATAAGCCCGGCAACGCCTTGCTCAATCATTTGCGCTGCCTGGCTGATGCTGCGAAGGCCAGAAGGATGACCGTGCAGCCGGGCCGACTCGAACGTGGACCCACCATTGGGGATCGACGCTACCTACATGATGAGGGCGCTAGTATATGCGGGTTGGTCGGCGGATCCTTTCCTCCACCCGGCGTAGGTGGTGATCGTTCCTGAGGGAAATTTCTTTTTTTTCGTGCGACTAATGAGCGATTTCCGAAAAGCCTGGAAATTGACTACTCAAAAGGGCGCATCGTCTGGCAAGCATTTCACGCAACAGGTTCACCGGCTTACTCAATTGTGCGCGATGGGCGCACAACAGATTCAACGGTGCGCGCTCACAGAGCAGTTCCGGCATCAGCACCTTCAAGCGGCCAGCCAGTACATCGGCGGCCACATCGAGCCAGGATTTGTAAGCGATCCCGGCACCTGCCACGGCCCATAGGCGCACGACATCGGCATCGTCGCTGAAACGATCGCCGCTGACGGTCAGGCTGACTTCGCGTTTGCCGTCGTGAAAACTCCAGTGATCGTGGACCCGGCTGCCGAGCATGTACAACAGGCAATTGTGCTGTGCCAGTTGCTCCAGCTGACGCGGCTCGCCATGGCGGGCCAGATAGCCGGGAGCGGCGCACAGCACCCGTCGGTTCTGCGGGGCGATGGGCAGCGCCACCAGGCTGGAGTCCTCCGGCTCACCGTAGCGCAGGGCAATGTCTACCGGTTGGCGAAACAGGTCGGCGATGCGGTCCCCCAGCAGCAGGCGCACGGTGAGTTTCGGATGCTCGCGTTGAAACTCGTCGAGCCAGGGCAGCAGCAGGTTGCGGCCAAAGTCCGATGGCGCTGACAGTTGCAGCACCCCGCTGACCTGATCCTGACCACTGGCCAGCAATCGCCGGCCCTCGTCGAGATTGCTCAGGGCCGCGCGGGCGTATTCAAGAAAGCCCTCGCCTTCGGCGGTCAGGCGCAGGCTGCGGGTAGAGCGGGCCAGTAAACGGGCGCCGAGTTGCTGTTCGATGCGCTTGAGCGCCGCACTGGCCACCGCCGCCGACATGTCCATGCCCCGCGCGGCGGCGGACAGGCTGCCCAAGTCCGCCGCCCGGACAAACAACTGCAAGTCATCGAAACGCAGCATCAAGAACACCGATTATCAAAAAAATATTGAAAGAGACTGCTCTTTTAGCCGGTTTTATCTTCAGGAGAAATAGCCAATCATCTGCCCCATCGAATCCCTTCTTTATTAGTGTTCAGGAGCCGCCCATGAAAGCCATTGCCTACTACGCCTCGTTGCCGATCAGCGACAACAAGGCTCTGCAAGACATCGAGCTGCCAGAGCCGGTTGCCGGCCCCCGCGACTTGCTCGTGGAAGTCAAAGCCATCTCGGTCAATCCGGTGGACACCAAGGTGCGCCAGAACGTCCAGCCCGAAGGCGGCGCGGCCAAAGTGCTGGGTTGGGACGTGGCCGGTGTGGTCAAGGCCGTGGGCAGTGAGGTGACGCTGTTCTCGGTCGGCGACCAAGTGTTTTACGCCGGCTCCATCGCGCGGGCGGGCGGCAACAGCGAGTTGCATGTGGTGGACGAGCGCATCGTCGGCCACATGCCCAAGACCCTCGGATTCGCCGAAGCCGCTGCCCTGCCGCTCACCGCGATCACGGCCTGGGAACTGCTGTTCGAGCGACTGCAAGTGCGCGAAGGCAAAACCGATGAAGGCCAGAGCCTGTTGATCGTCGGCGCGGCAGGTGGCGTGGGCTCGATACTTACGCAGCTCGCTCACCAACTGACGGCCCTGAAAGTCATCGGCACCGCTTCGCGTGCGCAAACCCAAAGCTGGGTGAAGGAGTTGGGCGCTGACCTGGTGATCGACCATGGCCAGCCACTGAGCGAAGCACTCAAGCGTGCCGGTGTGGATCAGGTTACCCACGTCGCCAGCCTGACCCAGACCGACCAGCATCTGGACCAATTGGTGGAGGCATTGGCGCCCCAAGGCAAACTGGCGCTGATCGATGACCCCAAGTCGCTGGACGTGACCAAGCTCAAGCGCAAGAGCCTGTCACTGCACTGGGAGTTCATGTACACCCGTTCGCTGTTTGAAACCGCGGACATGATCGAACAGCACAACCTGCTCAATCGCGTCGCCTGGCTGATCGATGCCGGGACACTGAAAACCACGATGGGGGAACACTTCGGCACGATCAACGCGGCCAATCTGCGCCGTGCCCATGCCCTACTGGAAAGCGGAAAAGCCAAGGGCAAGATTGTATTGGAAGGGTTCTGAAGCGCTGAAAAAACCGTCACTGATTTCATCGCTTTCTGCTGTTTTCCGTCTGTGACCGGGACGCTCCGGTCGCGGACAACCTCTGTGGGCGCCCTCGAAAAGCCGTGTTTTTTTTAGTTACAAACCGTCAGTCAGACAGTTGATGCTTGTCACAATGGTGACCGTATACGGGACTACAATCGAATCTCCTGCGAGGCATTCTTTTGCGTAACGTCTTTTACGAGAGGTGATCAGCTGTGAAGATCCTGATAAAAGAACTGGCAAAATCCCAGTGGCAAGTCCGTCTTGACCAACATGCTGTGACGTTCCGCAGCGAAGCAGAAGCTCGTGCTTTCACGCGTACCCTTGAAGCCCGCATTCAGGCCCCCCACCCGATACCCGTCCTCCTCACGCAGCGCGCAGCCGGCTGACTCCGGCCTCAAACCCGGGCTTGCGCCAGCGCCCGGGCATTTTGCAAACGCCGGGTGAGCACCGCCGCGCTCACCACCAGAATTCCACACAGGCTGATGACCATAGCCATCGGCACGGCGCTGCCGTCGTGCAACACGCCCACCAGCGCAGAGGCGCCGGCAGCCACGCTGAATTGCAGGCAACCGAGCAGCGCCGACGCGCTGCCGGCCCGTGCGCCCTGCCCGCTCATCGCACAAGCCGCCGCATTGGGGCTGATGCAACCGAGGCTGGCGATACAGACAAACAATGGAATCAGCAGCGGCCACAATTGTGCCGTGTGCAGAGAGCTGACAGCGAGCAGGGTCAAACCGGCCGCCAGATAAACCCACACCGCGCGCGCCAGCAAAAACATCGGGCCACGTTTGGCCAGTAACCGCGCATTGACCTGCGCCACCAGTATGAAACCCGCCGCATTGATGCCGAACAGCCAGCCGAAATGCTCGGCCGCAACGCCGTAGAGCTTGATGAAGATGAAGGGCGAACCGGCGATGTAGGCAAACATCCCGGCGATGGCGATGCCCCCGGTCAAGGCATGGCCAAGAAATATGGGATCGGCCAGCAACCGACCGTACTGACGCAGCGCACCCGACAGCGGTTGACGCGGTATGTGGGCCGGCAAGCTTTCCGGCAAGCCCGTCGCAACCGCCAGCCCCGCCAGCGCACTGAAACCGGTCAGCGCCAGGAAGATCGACTGCCAGCCGGTGGTGTTGACCAACAACCCACCCAGCAACGGCGCAAGGATGGGAGCAAGCCCCATCACCAGCATCAGTTGCGAAAAGACTTTCGCCGACCCCACCGCATCACACTTGTCGCTGACCACCGCCCGGGAAATCACCATCCCCGCGCAACCGCCCAACGCCTGGATGAAACGCGCGCCGATCAGCCATTCCAGGTTCGGCGCATAGGCGCACGCCACGGAAGCAGCAGTGAACAAACCGACACCGATGAGCAACGGAATGCGTCGCCCGAAACGATCCGCCACCGGACCATAGGCCAACTGACCGATGGACAAGCCAAGGAAGTAGGCCGCCAACGTCATCTGGACGTGATTTTCGTCCGTGCCGAAAGCCCGGGCCATGGCCGGGAAGGCCGGCAGGTAGAAATCGATCGCCAGCGGACCGAAAGCGCTCAAGGCGCCGAGAATCAGAATGGTACGGAAGTTCATCAGGCATCCAGTGGGGCAGAAGTCGGCAGCCCGACAGTCTAGCCGCGCACGGACGCCTTGAACATTCCGGTAGCTCGCTAACTATCAAATTCAGGCCAGTTTGACACCATAACCCTCTTCTCTGATCGCCTCGATCACCTGCTCGGCGGTCAGCGCACTTTCGACACCGACCTCCCTGGCAGCCAGATCGACCCGAACACTGGCTGCCGGGTCTTTGGCCTGGAGCGCCTGGGTGATGGCCTTGACACAGTGACCACAAGACATGCCTTCGACGTTGAACACTTGCATGGGATGACTCCTTTTTCCTAGGGTTGAATCCAGTTTCGAGCTTGCCACCATGGCAAGGTCAAGTTCTGAAGAGAGCTGCCGGGCTGGCAATCGACGCGACGCTCGGCCAAGCTGCGTCCATCAATGACTCGAACTCAGGAGATTCAGCCATGCGCTGGTCAGTTTTCAGCCTGTTGGGCTTTCTCAGCCTTTTCGCCGCCGTGCCTTCGGCCAATGCTGCCAGTCAGGATTATGGCGTGCTGATCATTTCCCGCGAGCGCCTGGAAGTCGCGACCAGTTGCGAAATCGGCGTGTACATCCAGGATCAACTGGCGGCGCGGCTGTTTCAGGAACAGAGCACCTCGTTCAACCTGCCGCCGGGCATCGTCTCGCTGCGCCTGAAACTGCTGCCGGGCCAGATGCCGGGTTGCAATCCGGGCATGCTCGCGCCGGGTTCGCAAGATATCCAGCTCAAGGCTGGCGATGTGCTCAAGTACCGGATCGCGATGACGCAGGAAGGGATGTACCTGAAACGCGCCGGTCTCGGCTACTGACATCTAAACCACAGGGGATCTGCAACAGTTTCAGATTGGCACTTGACCTTGCCAGCATGGCAAGGTTGATCCTGTGGTCATCTACTACAGGGAGTGCGACCGATGTCCGAATCCACCACGTTCGACCTGCCGATTGCCGGCATGACCTGCGCGGCGGGTCGAGCGCGCCTTGAGCAAAGTCATAGGCGCCAGTGCTGTCAGCGTCAACCTCGCCACTGAGCAGGCGCGGGTTCAGGCACCCGGCGACAGCTTGCCGGCCTTGATAGATGCCGTGGCCAAGGCCGGCTACAGCGTGCCGCAACAGAGCCTGGAATTGAGCATCGACGGCATGACCTGCGCATCCTGCATCGGTCGCGTAGAGCGTGCGCTGGGCAAGGTGGCCGGAGTCAAAAGCGTCAGCGTCAACCTGGCCAACGAACGCGCCCACCTTGAACTGCTTGGCCAGATCGATCCGCAGACCTTGATCGCCGCTGTGACAAAGGCTGGCTACAGCGCCAGCGTCTGGGAAGCCGAACACCCGTCAACCGACAATCAGCAACAGCGCCTGCACCGCGAACGCCTGGCCTTGATCATCGCCATTGCCCTCGCCTTGCCGCTGGTATTGCCGATGCTGCTACAGCCATTCGGCGTGCACTGGATGCTCCCGGCCTGGGCACAATTCGCCTTGGCCACGCCCGTGCAATTCATCTTCGGCGCACGGTTTTACGTCGCCGCCTGGAAAGCCGTGCGCGCGGGGGCCGGAAACATGGATTTGCTGGTCGCCCTGGGCACCAGCGCCGGGTATGGCTTGAGCCTGTACGAATGGGCCACCGCCGCCGGGCGCATGCCACATCTGTATTTCGAAGCCTCGGCGGTAGTGATCGCCCTGGTGCTGCTGGGCAAGTACCTGGAAAGCCGCGCCAAGCGCCAGACTGCCAGCGCCATTCGAGCCCTCGAAGCCTTGCGTCCGGAACGGGCGATTCGGGTGACCGATGGTCACGAGCAAGACGTCGCCATCAGCGCCCTGCGCCTCAATGACCTGGTGATGGTCAAACCCGGCGAACGCTACCCGGTGGATGGCGAAGTGATTGAAGGTCAGAGCCACGCCGACGAAGCCCTGATCAGCGGCGAGAGTCTGCCAGTGCCCAAGCAGCCCGGCGACAAGGTCACCGGCGGCGCGATCAACGGTGAAGGCCGGTTGCTGGTGCGCACCCAGGCCCTCGGTGCGGAAACCGTGCTGGCGCGGATCATCCGGCTGGTGGAAGACGCCCAGGCCGCAAAAGCGCCGATCCAGAAACTGGAGCCAGGTGTTCGTGCCCACCGTACTGCTGATTGCCTTGGCAACCCTTATCGGCTGGTGGCTGTATGGCGCGCCGATGGAAACCGCGCTGATCAACGCCGTGACAGTGCTGGTGATCGCCTGCCCATGCGCCTTGGGCCTGGCCACACCGACGGCGATCATGGCCGGCACTGGCGTGGCGGCGCGCTACGGAATTCTGATCAAGGACGCCGAAGCACTGGAGCGAGCCCATGAAGTCAGCGCGGTGGTGTTCGACAAGACCGGCACCCTGACCTCCGGCACCCCGCGCATTGCTCATCTGAGTGCCATCGGCGGTAATGAGGCGAGCCTGTTGCAATTGGCCGGCGCCCTGCAACGCGGCAGTGAGCATCCGTTGGCCAAGGCGGTTCTGGATGCCTGTGCCGAGCGTGGACTGAAGGTGGCCGATGTCAGCGACAGCCAGTCCCTGACTGGTCGCGGCATCGCCGGCAGCCTCGAAGGACGTCGCCTGGCGCTGGGCAATCGGCGTCTGCTGGAAGACAGCGGCTTGAGTGCCGGGCCGTTGGCCGACTCGGCGATCGAGTGGGAAAAAGAAGGCCGTACCTTGTCCTGGCTGATCGAACAATCCCCCGAACCCCACGTGCTGGGCCTGTTCGCCTTTGGTGACACCCTCAAGCCCGGCGCGCTGCAAGCGGTGCAACAACTGAGCGCACGAAACATCAGCAGCCATCTGCTGACCGGCGACAATCGTGGCAGCGCCAACGTGGTGGCCCAGGCCTTGGGCATCCACGATGTGCATGCCGAAGTGCTGCCGGCGGACAAAGCCGCCACGGTCGCCGCACTGAAACAGACCGGAGTGGTGGCGATGGTCGGTGACGGCATCAACGACGCCCCGGCACTGGCCGCCGCCGACATCGGCATCGCCATGGGTGGCGGCACCGACGTCGCCATGCACGCGGCCGGCATCACCCTGATGCGCGGCGATCCACGCCTGGTGCCGGCCGCATTGGAGATCAGCCGCAAGACCTACGCCAAGATTCGGCAGAACCTGTTCTGGGCCTTCGTCTATAACCTGATCGGCATTCCGCTGGCCGTGTTTGGCGTGCTCAACCCGGTGTTGGCCGGTGCGGCCATGGCGTTGTCGAGCGTCAGCGTGGTGAGCAATGCGCTACTGTTGAAAACCTGGAAACCCAAGGACCTGGAGGACAACCGATGAACATCGGCCAAGCGGCCCGCCACAGCGGCCTGAGCGCAAAGATGATCCGTTATTACGAGTCCATCGGCCTGCTCAAGGCAGCCCATCGCACCGACAGCGGCTACCGGGTATACGGCGAAGACGACCTGCACACGCTGGCGTTCATCAAACGCTCGCGGGATCTGGGGTTTTCCCTGGAAGAAGTCGGCAAGTTGCTGACCCTCTGGCAAGACCGCCAGCGCGCCAGCGCCGATGTGAAAGCGTTGGCCCGCCAGCACATCGATGAGTTGAACCAGAAGATCCGTGAACTCGGCCAGTTGCGTGACACCTTGCAGGACCTGGTTGAGCACTGTCAGGGCGATCATCGGCCGGATTGCCCGATTCTCAAGAATCTGGAGTCGGGGTGTTGTGTCACCCCGGCCCCATCGTGATTGCAGGTCACCGCAAAAACCTGTGGGAGTGAGCTTGCTCGCGATAGCGGTGTATCTGACACATCAATGTTGGATGTGCCGACGTCATCGCGAGCAGGCTCGCTCCTACTGGGGATTTGGGTGGCGCACAAAAAACCCGGCCGAAGCCGGGTTTTTCTTTAACCGATCACTGCATCCACGGTGGAGGCGGTTCTTCGGTCTTGCCCGGCGGCGCATCGTCCGCCGCGCGTACGGCTTGCCTGCGCTCCTCATCCAGGCGCGCGGCCTCGATCTCGCGCATGATTCCGCCCACGTCGGCCAGCTCTTCCGTGTCGGCGAACTCACCGGTCAGGACACTGGCCGGGTGCAAGGTGCCAGCCTCGTACAAGGCCCACATTTCCTTGGCGTATTTGGTCTTCTTCAACTCCGGCGCAAACCGCCCGAAGTAGGACGCCATGTTGCCCACGTCCCGCTCCAGCATGCTGAACGCGTGGTTGTTGCCAGCCGCATCCACCGCTTGCGGCAGGTCGATAATCACCGGGCCCGTCGGCGTCAGCAGCACGTTGAACTCCGACAGGTCGCCATGCACCAGACCGGTACACAACATCAGCACGATCTGCGAAATCAGGAACGCGTGATACTCGCGCGCCTGGTCCGGTTCCAGCACCACATCGTTCAGGCGCGGCGCGGCATCGCCGTACTCGTCGGCCACCAGCTCCATGAGCAGCACGCCTTCGAGGAAGTCGAACGGCTTGGGCACCCGCACACCGGCACTGGCCAGACGGAACAGCGCCGCCACTTCCGCGTTCTGCCAGGCGTCCTCGGTTTCCTTGCGGCCAAACTTGGAGCCCTTGGCCATCGCGCGGGCCTGACGGCTGTTGCGCACCTTGCGGCCTTCCTGGTACTCGGCCGCCTGCCGGAAACTGCGTTTATTCGCCTCCTTGTAAACCTTCGCGCAACGCAACTCGTTGCCGCAGCGCACCACATAAACAGCTGCTTCTTTACCACTCATGAGTGGGCGCAGCACCTCGTCGACCAGACCGTCCTCGATCAGGGGTTCATCTTCATCAGCTTTTATTGTGGGTCCTTTATTACCAAACACGCGAAAGTCATTCGTTATACGGCAATCCACTCACGGGGGGGAGGGGTTGCCGACTTATGAGCATTGCAGATGCACACAATGTACCGTTCTCATCAGGTAAAACCGACGACCGCCATGGTCGTTCCAGATCATAGCTGAGCCTGCCTCACTTGTTGTGCAGAGGCATTGAGGGCAATTGCGACAGAAGCTGACACCACAGTTCATACCTTCCGTAGGATTTTTCCCAACAGGCCTCAATTTCCTCCGATAACAGCCGAAGTCCTAAGTGACAAAGTGATTTGTCCGACAATCGCTCCCCCAATAATAGCGATGCCGCACTCAAGGACCCGGGTTGACCAAGAACGTTTACGGCTGCCAATAAACCGCGAGTCATCTGCACTGCGTGGGCCTACAAGAAAATCTGGAGCGCGGATGAACATCAAACAGAAGTTGACCTGGGCGTTTGCAATCATCGCCTGCCTGCCCGTGGTGCTGGTCGCCACCCTCGTTGTGCTGAACCTGCGCAGTGATGCCAGGGACGAATTCGTCGACGGCAGTGCCCGCGAGATTCGTCAGGTCAGCAACGCCATGCAATTGTTCTTTGACGGCATCAGCCAGAACGTCGATTACCTGGCCAAGCAGCCGCTGATCCGAAACTCCGACGACAGCCTCAAGACTTACATGGCCGCCAACGCCGAAAGCGTCCCTCAGGGGGAGGCAGACAAGAAAGTCTTCGCCCTGCTCCAGGATCTGGGCAACAGCCACCCGGCCTACGCCTATGCCATCCTCGGCACGGCGGCGGGTGGCTATGTGTCGTGGCCGGATGATCCTAAGTTGAATAACTACGACCCGCGCCAGCGCCCTTGGTACAAGGCCGCCCAAGCCAAACCGGGCAAGCCGTTTCGCACCGAGGCCTACTACTGGGCCCAAGATGACGCGACCTATGTCAGCACCGTGCGCACCATCGATAACAAGTTGGGCACCAACGGTGGCGTGGTCAGCATCGACGTGACGCTCAAGCAGCTCACCGAAATCGTCAAACAGATCAAGCTTGGTGAAACCGGCTACCTGATGCTGCTGGAAAACACCGGCATGGTCCTGGTGGACCCGAAACAACCGGAACACAACTTCAAACCGCTGAGCACCCTTGGCGACGGCTACGCGCAACTGGCCAAGGCCGGCAAGGGCCTGGTGGAGGTGGAGCTGAACGGCGAGCACTACATGGCCAACGTCTGGCCGTCCGAGCAACTGGGCTGGACCTTCATCGGCCTGATCAAACAGGACGACGTGATGAGCTCCGCGACCCAGTTGACCTGGTTGATCGCCATCATCGCCGCCGTCCTGGCCGTCATCTTCGCCATCGTCGGCGCCAGTTTTGCCAGCCTCATCGTGCGCCCGATCCGCAGCGTGGCCAGCGGCCTGGAAGGCATCGCCCAGGGCGAAGGCGACCTGACCCAGAACCTGCAAATCCGCGGCAACGATGAAACCGCGCAACTGGCCAACTGGTTCAACCTGTTCCTGACTGCGATTCGCAACCTGATCCAGAACATCGGTGGCGCGGCGGGCAAAATCCTCGACACCTCCAAGAGCTCGACCCAGGTCTCCAGCGACATGGCCGAAGCCGCCGGACGCCAGCGTGAAGCGGTGGACATGGTCTCCACGGCGTTCCACGAAATGGTCGCCACCGCCAACGAAGTCGCGCGCTCTTGCAGTCAGGCGGCGGAGTCTGCCGACAGTGGCCAGCGCCAGGCGCGCGAAGGTCAGCAACAGATCGATGCGGCGGTAAACAGTGTGGATCGCCTGAGCCAGGAAATCGAACAGTCGGCCCAGTCGATGCAACAGCTCGAACGCGACAGCAACGACATCCAGTCGATCCTGGGGACCATCCGCTCGATCGCTGAACAGACCAACCTGCTGGCGCTGAACGCCGCGATCGAAGCGGCCCGGGCCGGTGAACAGGGACGCGGCTTTGCCGTGGTGGCTGACGAAGTGCGGGCCCTGGCCAAGCGCACGGCCGACTCCACGGCGGAAATCGACGGGCTGCTGGGCAACCTGGCCAAACGCACCAGCCAGGTGACCCAACAGATGCACGCCAGCCTGGAAGTGTCCCAGCAATCGGTGACGCGCATCGGCGAGGCCCGCAACAGCTTCGGGCAGATCCGCGAATCGGTGGACGTGATCCGCGACATGAACACCCAGATCGCCACGGCGGCGGAACAACAGCATCAGGTGGCTGAAGACATCAACCGGCACATCAGCCAGATCCATGGCGATGCGCAGTTGGTGGCGGAATTGGCCAACTCGGCCCGCCTGGACTCCCAGAGCCTTGCCGGGTTGTCCAATGAACTGGACGGGTTGGTGCGCAGGTTCCGTACCTGATCAACCGGCACACCCCATTACCCTGTGGGAGCGAGCTTGCTCCCACAGTTGTTTCTGTTCAACGTTCAATAATGGCGGTCACGCCCTGCCCGCCCGCCGCGCAAATCGAAATCAACCCCCGCCCCTTGCCCGCCGCATCCAGCAACTTCGCCAGGTTGGCGACGATGCGCCCGCCCGTGGCGGCAAACGGATGCCCCGCAGCCAGTGAGCTGCCCTTGACGTTGAGCTTGCTGCGGTTGATCGAGCCCAGCGGCGTATCGAGCCCGAGACGGGTTTTGCAGTACTCCGGATCCTCCCAGGCCTTCAAGGTGCACAGCACTTGCGCGGCGAAGGCTTCGTGGATTTCGTAGTAGTCGAAGTCCTGCAAGGTCAGGCCATTGCGCGCGAGCAAGCGCGGTACGGCGTAGACCGGCGCCATCAACAACCCTTCGGCACCATTGACGAAATCTACCGCCGCCGCCTCACCGTCACGCCAGTAGGCCAGAATCGGTAACCCGCGTGCCTTGGCCCATTCCTCGCTGCCCAGCAGCACCAGTGACGCGCCATCGGTCAGTGGCGTGGAGTTGCCAGCGGTCAGGGTGCCCTTGGCGCTTTTCTCATAGGCCGGCTTGAGCGCGGCGAGCTTTTCCAGCGTGGAGTCTGGGCGCAGGTTGTTGTCGCGGGTCAGGCCCAGGAACGGTGTCATCAGGTCGTTGTGCCAGCCCTCGGCGTAGGACGCCGCCAGTTTCTGATGGCTCTCAAGCGCCAATTGATCCTGTGCCTGGCGAGGGATGTTCCAGGTCTGGGCCATCAGCTCGCAATGTTGGCCCATGGACAACCCGGTACGCGGCTCGCCGTTGCGCGGGAATTCGGGGATCAGATGTTTGGGACGCAATTGCAGGAAGGTTTTCAGTTTGTCGCCGGTGGTTTTCGCGCGGTTGGCTTGCAGGAGGATTTTGCGCAGGCCTTCGCTGACACTGATCGGCGCATCCGAGGTGGTGTCCACGCCACCGGCGATGCCGCAATCGATCTGGCCCAGGGCAATCTTGTTCGCCACCAGCAGTGCAGCTTCCAGCCCGGTGCCGCACGCCTGCTGGATGTCATAGGCCGCAGTGGCGGGCGACAGTCGCGAACCCAGTACGCACTCGCGCGTGAGGTTCATGTCTCGCGACAACTTGAGCACCGCCCCGGCGACCACTTCACCAATGCGCTGGCCGTGCAGGTTGTAACGTTCGATCAGGCCTTCGAGGGCGGCGGTGAGCATGACCTGGTTACTGGCCGTGGCATAGGGGCCGTTGGAGCGGGCGAAGGGAATCCGGTTACCGCCGATGATCGCGACGCGGTGCAGTTGGGTCATGAAGAGCTCCTGACAAAAGACCTGATGTAAACACTAACCCCTGTGCGAGCCTGCTCGCGAAGAGGTCAGCACATGCGACATCGATGTTGGCTGATACACCGCCATCGCGAGCAAGCTCGCTCCTACAATGTAACCAAGCGTAGGCCTTATCTCGTGGATCGAACGACTGATCGCCATTCATGGTCCACACTTTGATCCCCAGCTTTCGGAGCGTGTTCCATGTCTGACCGCTATATCGACTTCGCCAATTCGTCCATCGGCCATCGCCTGGTCGGCGCCCTGGGGTTGCCGACACCGACCAGACTGGAGCGCTGGCAAGCGGGTCGGTTGCGACCTGTAGAAGGCGCTCTGCTGATTGGAGGCGGGCCGTTGGCCGAACACGTCAGCGCTTTCGCCAACCGTCTGACCGACACGATCTACAGCTACGGCACCGAGCCTTCGATGGCCGCGGCCTGGATTCCCGGCCATGGACCGAAACTCAAGGCTGTGGTGTTCGACGCCAGTGACCTGCTGCACACCGATCAGCTCAAGCAACTTCGCGAGTTTTTCCAGCCGCTGATGAAAAACCTCGACCACTGTGCGCACCTGGTGATTCTCGGGCGAGATCCCCAAACCTTGCACGACCCGTTCGCCGCCAGTGCCCAGCGTGCCCTGGAAGGTTTCAGCCGTTCACTGGCCAAGGAATTACGCAGCGGTGGCACCCTGCAATTGATCTACGTCGGTGAAGGTGCCGAGGGGCAACTGGAAGGCCCACTGCGGTTTTTCCTCTCACCGAAAAGCGCCTTCGTGTCCGGGCAGGTCATTCGCTTGAATCCGTGTTTGACGCGACGCGCCCGCTCGCCGGGCGCAAGGCACTGGTCACCGGTGCGGCGCGCGGTATTGGTGCCGCCATTGCAGAAACCCTGGCCCGCGATGGTGCCGACGTCATCCTGCTCGACGTGCCGCCGGCCAAAACCGATCTCGAAGCCCTCGCCGCACGCCTCGGCGGGCGCAGCATCACCCTCGACATCTGCGCCGAAGACGCCGCCGCACAGTTGATCGAGCAACTTCCCGACGGCCTCGACATCGTGGTGCACAACGCTGGTATCACCCGGGATAAAACCCTGGCCAACATGACCCCGGAATACTGGGACGCGGTGCTGGCGGTCAACCTCAATGCGCCGCAAGTGCTGACCAAAGCCCTGCTCGACAGCGGCGCCCTGCACGACAACGGCCGGGTGATCCTGCTGGCGTCCATCAGCGGCATTGCCGGCAATCGCGGGCAAACCAATTACGCGGCGAGCAAGGCCGGGTTGATCGGGTTGGCGCAAGTCTGGGCGCCGCTACTCCACGAACGCGGCATCAGCATCAACGCTGTGGCACCGGGCTTCATCGAAACGCAAATGACCGCGCACATTCCCTTCGGCCTTCGCGAAGCCGGACGCCGCATGAGTTCGCTGGGCCAGGGCGGCCTGCCGCAGGACGTCGCCGAGGCCGTGGCCTGGCTCGCGCAACCGGGCACCGGCGCGTTCACCGGGCAAGCGTTGCGCGTATGTGGGCAAAGCGCTCTGGGGGCTTAAGGATGATCACCGACTGGCACACACTCAACCGCGAACCCAGCCTGCCGGGGTTGTACGCACGAGCGGCGACACGGCGAAAAATCACGGGCACCACCCTACCCGATTCGGGTTTGCGTTGCTGGGTCGAAGTCGATCCCAAGCGCCTGGCGGCTTATCGCAAGGTCTGTGGTTTCGCCGACAACGGCCTGCTGCCACCGACCTACCCGCACATCCTCGGGTTTGCCTTGCAAATGCAACTGCTCACGACCCGGGACTTCCCGTTCCCGCTACTGGGCCTGATTCACCTGAGCAATCGCGTTCGTGTACTGCGTCCCATGGGTGGAGTGAATCGGGTGCGTGTCAGCGTGCAAGTGCAGAACCTGCAACCCCACGTCAAAGGCGCGACGTTCGATCTGCTGACCACACTGGACGATCAGTTGGGGCCGTTGTGGGAAGCAGAAAGCCGGATGCTCTGTCGCGGCGTCAAACTCGAAGGTGAACCGCTCGAAGAGAGCCTGGTATCTAGCCTGGCCCTGAACGAAATTGAGCACTGGAAAGCGCCTTCGGACATCGGCCGGCAATACGCCAAGGTGTCCGGCGACTACAACCCGATCCACCTCAGCGCGGCCAGCGCCCGACTCTTCGGCTTCCCGACCGCCATCGCCCATGGCCTGTGGAACAAGGCACGCACGCTGGCTGCGCTGGCCGGACATCTGCCTGTAGCGAATGTCGAGATCGCGGTGCAGTTCAAGAAACCGGTACGGTTGCCCAGTGAGGTGACGTTAATGGCCAGTGGGCCAGGGCCGAGCGGGGATTTTCAGTTGGTGGGTGTCGGGGAGCTGGAGCATATGGTCGGGCTTTGGCGGCCGGATGCCTGATAAAGCTGATTCCTCGACGTGGCGAGGGCGCTGGCTCCCTCGCCACAAAAGCTCCGTGGTTAGTTTTGCGGATCGAGATTATCCAACGCCCGGTTCACCGCCAGCTCACCCAGCATGATCACCTGCGCAATCCCCAGCAGGGTGTTGCGCTGCGAGCCCTCCAGAAAACCTGCGAAATCACTCGCCATCACACTCGCCGACGCCAGCGACTCACAGGCGTGGGCCAGCAGGGTCTCGGTATCGATGTCCGGGGCGATGACGAACATGGTGCTGGGTTTGTGAACGGCAGGTGGCTTGGGCGGATTGAGGTAGTGATCGAGGGCGCGGTCGGCGGCTTCGTGGAATTTATTTGAGTGAGGGGATTGGTAGGGGGAAACGTCGTCGGTTTCGGGGGGATTTGGGGTGGGTTTGAACATGGTGAAGCTCCA